>Ga0315315_10000986_pt1 | contig 25672 bp, 13 predicted proteins | sample M140m3416metaG_FD_203699 | JGI IMG/M metagenome (GOLD analysis project Ga0315315, IMG submission 203699) | Ammonia-oxidizing marine archaeal communities from Monterey Bay, California, United States - M1 40m 3416 | ecosystem: Environmental > Aquatic > Marine > Intertidal zone | place: USA... | reverse complement strand
GGAAAGGTGAGGACGCTTGTCGATCCAATCTCGTCGATATGGACAATCCCCACATCTTTCTGATTTTCGTCGAATAAGAGATTGTTTCCGTCGACACATGTCCATTCTAGTAGATGCCTCCTCTCCGGATCGTCGAAACCGAAACGGACACTAGAGTCACGCGGAAGAGTCCATCGATGCCCCCTTTCAAGTAGGTTCTTATCTGTTGAACCACGGCTATCGAAAATACCACACTGAATTCCAGTAAGCGGTGCAAAACCTGCTTGAACATCGCTCAGTGAACTCACTGAAGTGTGGGCCTTTGAGGCATTGTTGGCATCATTGTACATTTTCTCATTAAGGATTTGGTGGCAAGTGATTACTCGGGAACTTTTATTCCGTAAAAGATACAAAGGATCTTCGTTGGCAGTTCGTACGACAACGACAACGGCTGCATTTTCGTTCTTCTCGGCAAGGCGTATTTCGACTTGGACTACCGCCACATCAGGGAGATCGGTACTTTTGGACTCACTTAGAGGTAGCCTAATGCTCGTGATTCCGACCCTATCAAGCTGAATCGAGCCGCTAGTCCATGGGTGACGGTCGCCTTCCGTGCTTTCTTGATCGAGGGACGATTCGTTCTTTGCGAAACGCAGCCTGACCGTCGGCCGAAGCGATGCTATTTTCCAGTGAAACGGCGATGATTGCTGAGAAAATATGCACGTTTCAGACTTGAGACATCCATCCTGGGCCACTGATAGTCCGTGTGGCAGGAGATTTAGTATCTGGTACCTTGGGACAATCGTGACGAGCTTCGTTCGAGAGTAGATCGATGGACACAGCGCCACCGAAAGACTGAGATCAAATCTTCCTTCCCCATTGCTTTCCTCTACAGAGATAGCATTCTTTGGCATGACATTTGATAAGTCTACTGGATCAGACCACTGGGATTTGATAGCTACCCTCCCCGAAGAAGATGTCTTTCCATGCTCAATGGCGAGAGAGATTCTTTCTTTCGGAGAAAAATATATAGTCATTCCACCCTTTCCTATTGACCATTCGTGCCCGCTAAGCTTCAAATCGTTGGTTTGCTTTCCCGGTCGACTCGTGTCTCGCGTAAAATGAGAACGCCGACAAAATGACTCAGAGGGTGTACTTCTCTGCATATCTTCAAAACCTTCCACAAATCTCAGTCCAAAGCCGGACTTATCCAGAATCCAATATTGGGCATAGAATCGAATGGTAGGACAATGGCCAGTTTCAATACTCATGATAACAGCGAGTGGGTCGCAATCTGTCTCCTCCACAAATCGTGTCATCTTCACAATTGTCTTCAAATCTTCAAATGAACCACCCTCTTCACCCTTCTTTACATGAAAGAGATTCTTTTCCTCTTCTGCGCCCGGAGGGAGCCACGTACTGGACGCCAATTTACGATTTGTGACCAATCTCCATCGTGACCAGTCGTATCCAGGAAGTCGGATGGAAATGTGAGGCTTGTTTCTGGGGTTAACACCGCAATAGTTACTCACACAACCAGGTTCTAATTCAGCTCGCCCACTTTGCTCGCACAAGGGTGAGTTCTTTCCTGTCTCTCCTACTCGGTAGCTCAAGTGACAAGGAAGGAGGTTCAAAACACGAAGAACTGGCTCAATAAATATCTCGGTGACACCAGCTACTGTATTTGATTCAACCAAAAAATGAAACGAAACATGATCACTGCCTTCTCTTGATGAAATGAAAGCCCGCTGAATTCTAGAGGATTCATAGCTTGTTGGAACTATAATAACTAGGTCAGAGCGGCCGTTGTCTTCCAAGTGATCCGCTCCAGTAATCCTGCTGCCGTCCGAGCCTTTCCCCAACAAAACAAGGCGCATATGCGTGGCCGAAGCCATCGCAATGGGAGCAGAAATAGATTCTCCAGGAGGCACAATCCCAATTGACTGCTCATCTGGCCAGGAGATGCAACTGAGCAAGACCATTAATTTCACGTCCGTCCTGTTATACATGGAGACCAGGCCTGATGCTTTCACTAAAAACCCTCCATCATCTCTCTGTTTCGTTTCCCATAGGATTGGTAGAGACCGTCCAGATATGTCAGGTAACGGCGACTTGAAAATACGTGTACGTGACCACTTCCGCCTTCGACAAAAATCTCCACGTTTATAGAAACGACGAACTCTTGTGAAGGTATCAAAATCCGTAGCATAATCCCAACCATCAGCATCTGTGGTCTCGCTATAATTTCCATTCATATCAACTGTCCATTCATTGGCCCAAACCCATTTGTCATTCGGAAGGGTTACTTGATCTCTATATAGAGGATTAGAACACGTGAGATCTGTCCACTCAGACCTATCTTCGTCTAGAAAAGGAGGAACCCAATACCCGGTCATAGGTGGAGATGCAGATTTTGTTCCTTTAATGCTCTCAGACGCTCGATCAGAGGGACGACCGGAATACAGATTATCGCCTGGTGACCAAATGCAGGACGAAAGGAAGTCGACTCCTCGTTCCAGATCGTAGACATCAGAAATCGTGGAATGGAGCCTCTGGTTTTCAGTACACCATTCCGTCACGGGCTCGACTTCTGGGTACAAGATATCATGATCAGACACAGGAAGGAGCGAATGAATTGATTTTGTCGGTTCATTTGATACACCGATTCCCAGGCCGGAAATGTTTCTCCTTTTTCCCACGACGGCTTCTCCACTCTCTGGCACGGCCAAAACTAGAAACGGGAGTTTCCCAGCTGGAAAGTGGTCAAGCGACAACAAAATTTCTGCCCCTGCCGCCACAGGTATTAATTCATTATCGGCCTTGGACATGTTCTGCGATCCTTTCAACACTGTTGGCTTCGCAGAGATAAGTAGGTCAATACCAGTATCATTGCAAAAGTACAAGTTGTGCTCTTTCCTTGCTAAATCGAAGAAAGGTACGTTTGGATCCAAGATACTTTTCTGCTTGGGAAAGGAATGCTCTGGATCAGCTCTTGACGCGCCAGAAACACTGAAGTTCATCTCGACAGCATCACTTAAAAGGATGGAAGTCAAGTTTGCTCGAATATGCTCTCCTGTTGTCACATCAACGATGACCTCATCAGGCATTTGTTCGAGCTCAATGTGAAGCTTGAAAGGCTCTATGGCATACTCCCACTCGGCAATTTCAGCGTTGTGATAATTGATGCAAAAGAGAGCACTTATCTCCCCTGAGAGAGCAGAGATGCAGCCGTTTATACTCGCCTTCACTTCTTTTGCAGAAAAATCGAATAAAGGACTTAATGAAATTCCAGAAGCTGAGGGTCGAAAGAGAACAAGGGAAGACGACCCTAGCTCAAGGCGAACCTGGGTAGCAATCCCCGTCCCTTTTTTCTTATACCGTATAAAAGATCCTATAGCGAATGAATCTTTTGTCTCTCCATCGTCAAGTTTATCTTTCTTGCGTATACCTGAGTCCGTGATGCTCCGCAACACGTTTCCACCCAAGCGACGAAGTGATTCAATACGTCTCGGAGACAAGGAAACAGCTAGTGAGGCACAATGAGCTGAGAAATCTTGAGATACAACACTGCCAAGATTTTGTGTCAAGTAAACGATGCGAAACTCTGCAGCAAATGGATTCAGAATTTCATGAGCGCTCTCTGAAGCAAGCATACCTTCTCCGGATTCTTTGATCGAAAAGGAGAAGTCGTCAAGAGAAATATGGAGAGTTCTTGTGCCACTGCCATCGTCATTCTCAATGGACTGAAACATGACTAGCGCATTTGTCCTAATTTCCGCAGTAGTTGGGATCATGAGCGCGTCGCTGGGAAGAAGGGGTGAGCTTTCTTGCAAGCCTTCAAAGTCCACCCAATCACCGACAACAATAGTTGCTCCCCCAAGACCCAAACTGGCGACAAGAGTAGAATCAATAGGGTCAATCCTTTCTGACAAAGAAGGTTCCACGCTCGTCTCGTGTTTTGACAGGACCTGGGCTTTGCTTCCAGTTGTTTTAGTATCATCTACTGTAATCGACGTCCCTAGAGAATAGCGTTTCCCTTAATTGTAACGGCGCCAAGATAAGATAGGAAAACAGAATTAGATGACGGCAACGTCTGAAAGATGATGGTAATCGATTCTCGTTGCTGAAAAGCTAGCTCTCACTCACTCTTTTCTCGTTTTTTTCTTGCCAATCTTCCTTCTCTGTGTATTTTTCTTTCCATCTCTTTAGTCATCAGCTCGCCCAACTGCAAAGCCACCCCAAAGCCACGAGCACAATCTCCAAGAGTCTCTGGACTTACCACCAGAATGAAAGAGGAGCATCTGAAGTCCACCTCATTTACATGATCCTTTATATTTCGAAGATAAGATGCTGCGACAAGTGGAGGCTCCCTCCCCTGAGATTTTGTTTCTATTTTGTTCGTCACCTGGCCAAATATGCGCCGAGCGGACGGATGCGGCAGTCCTGAATCTCCTCTATAATTTTGAAGGACAGTCAAGTCTCCAACAGAAAGATGAGAAAGTGCATCTTCGGCACTCTTGGCGTGCCGAAATGATATTTCCATGACGTCCACAAGATAAGTCCGAGAGCTGTTACTAGAGGAAGGCTCTATATCTTTTCCACAGTAGACTATCGGATCCAGTGACATTTGAATTTGATCCAACGTCAGTCTCAGAATAAATGAAAATGAGCTTTGCGCGACATTATTGGATACATTTGCAACATCAGGAACCTGGCCGAACTGTTCCCCCGACCGGACAATCTGACTTGAATTTGCACCAAACTTCTTTACAGAGCGCTCTTTCATCCGAATGACTCCCGATGCGTAGTACCGTGCAATCGCTCTCGCCAGCACATGAGCATCTACTAGATTCAGATATATAGTGCTCACGGTGACAGATATGTTGCTCGTTGAAGCGCGAGATTCAGCTTCATCTATGATTTCCGATGAGGACTTTGAACCAGTTTCTGCCAGCATGTTTGCAAGCACACTGAACGTGAAAGGGCTTATGACAGTAATTTCGCTTTCTGGTTTACTGTCGTACACTGGGGCAAGATTCCCCAAATTATTTACAACAAATCCAGAAATACCATCAGAAAACTTAACATTCATGTTCGTAACACCCGCCTTCCATTGAGCATCTGCGGCTTTTTCTTTTTTGTAAAAGTCCGCTTTAAAACGGCCAGCATCGACAAAGAAGGCCCCGTCAGTCTGCGAGCCCGCAGTTACTGGAATCCACAACTTAGGAGCATCTATGTTCATATTCACATAGAATGACTTGGGCGACTTCATGGCTACTTGGGCTCTGTAAGAGAGAGGAGTAGCGGCATCCCGAATACGACCTCTCAGCGCAGCACCCGCATATGGTGAGCTAGAAATGAAGTCAGCCAAACCCTCGCGCAACTCTGGGCTATAAACAACCGACGCCGGACGTGATGAAAGACTGAGTTTGCTGGATGTTAAATCTCTAGACATAGAGATGCGACAGGCAACACCCAAAGCCAATGTTTCCGGACTCGAATGGCTTCCCTCTTTGGCCAATGTCTCAGAAGGACCTGTAGTAGTACCTATGGTCATTACCTTCTTCACACCGATAGCCTCATTCGAAGTTATTTCTACCATCTTAAGGTCAAAGGCTAGCCCCTTGTCACTGAGGCCAAATGAGTGCGCCGACCCTTCGGTTTTGACCTGCATAGTAACAAATGGACTCTCCTCTTCTTCGTTCAGCAAGTTAAAAGAAAGATCCCAGTCCTGGACTTTAAAGGTCACATTCAATCTAAGATCGTCTTCAGAAATGTCTGGAATAGCCTCGACTGTTCCGATGCTCGATGATGCCTGGGTCCCAATGCTGGATTCGTCGGTTGCGCCGACAAGAAACGAAAGCTGCTTTTCAAAATCGCCGTCGCCAGTCTGGTCGCCATCTCCACCTCCACCGTTGTCATTTGAACCAAATACCTTTTTGATTTTTTTCAAGCTGGATTTACTACGATGGCTGGTTGACCTGGCCAGAGAAGTGTCAATCTTTCTATCTCCGCCACTAGCAATTTTCCCAGCTATTGATTTTGTCTTTGTTGCGTATGCATCTCTCGATGCAAGGAGATGAAAAGCCAGCAAAGATTCAATCGGAAGGAGGTCCTCGAAGGCCAACAGCTCATTGCTCTCTTCTGCGGACAGTCCAGCATGGTAGCCGGTCCCTTTACGTGAATTCAGAATCTTCTTTGTTACGAGTTCGACATACCGAGGCCTAGCACTCACTATGCGTTGCACATCTCTCCACGGGCGAGAGTCAGGCCTCGCGACAACTGACGCGATAGCATATCGCCACCATGCATTTGGATCCGCAGAAACGTTGTTATCAGGCCGCTTGTGCATCATCTTATTAAGCCAATGCTGCTCCTTCATGGCTTTACCTAATCGCTGATACTGTCGATATTGCTGTGGTCGAAGATCAAGACGAAAGTTGCACGGAAGCAATTCAGCATCGCACCGGAAAGGATCTGCCTTTGTCTTGTCGCTAAAGGTTGCCCGGAATGTCAAACTGAATGGGGAGCAGCAGTACTCATGCCCGTCCTTGGCTTCTCCTGAACGTCCATAATTAGCGCGCTTTCCTGCCATAGACCTCCTGATGTCTCCCCCCGGATCCTGCCGAGTCATCAGTGCCTCCATCGCTCCTGATATTTTTGACTGAACCTTATTTGGAGCCACCCCATGAGAAGACGATTTCAACAACTCACTTTCGGAGATCATGAAGCAGGGGTCATCGTCCCAGTAGACGGAAATGTCGTTGAGCTCTATTACCTTGAAGGCATGCAACCACTTTTCACCTCCATTTTTCTTAGGGACTTCTTCGAACTGAATGTCCCCTTCAAAAACAAACGGGCCCGTCTTCCATGAGCTCGTGGCTGACTTCACAACAAAGCTATCGAGGGTGTAACCGAAGGCAAACGGTCTACGCTCTGGAGGAGGGCGCCCCCCCCCCCGCCCCGTCGGCTTTTTGCTACGATCAGAAGCAACACTGGGCCCATTTATCACCGCTGCTGCTTCCGCCACCGCCGCCGCCGCTGCCGCCGCACCAGTTCCCTCCAGAGCCCCCCCCGCTACTTCGCACCGAATGTGAACTTCCTTCATGCTTGCCTCAAGGTTTCGGATGATTTTAGCCTTGATCTTCATCTTGAGAGCCTCCCGCGCGGTAGCCCTCTGCTCCTCCTTCGTCATCCCCTCCTCCAACACCTCCTGCTCGGGGTCGTTCCCCCCCCTTAACGACTCTCGCAGCCTTGCCGCCGCATCCTTCCGTTTCAGGGCTGCGGTGCGGTTCTTATTCTTCATTGGTCCCTCTCCCAGGACCTTCCCCAAAAAGAAGTTCCTCTCGAACCGGGCCAGCACCGACCGCTTCGCTCTCGTCCGCAGGGTGCAGCGAGGGTCGGCCCGAGTCCCCGCCCCGCATATCCGGCCCGCGTTGGACGGGAGAAGGGGGACGCAGACCAGATAGAGCCCTATGAACTCGCACTTGGTGGGGTACCTCTCAAGCGACCCCCAGGGGATCGAAATGCGGAGCTTCCTAGCCGAGCAGGAGAGGATCCCAAAGCCGGAGAGGCCCAGTTTCCCCAGGACGTGGGAGCCTATCAGGTCGCCGTCGAGCTGGACATTCTCCAGGGTGATTCTTCCTCGGACCATGTTCGTCCGCAGGCTGTCCTTGGACAAGTCGAGCACATACTCGCCAATAACGTCCTCGATGACGTCGATGATGGCCTGCTTCGCCATGACGGAGGATGGTGGTGCCCGAACGGCAGGTATTCTGTCCGGGGGAGTAACCTAGCTACGGCAGAATCGGAGGAAGTCGAGACACGAGCCTGCGGTTAGCACGGGGACATGCTCGCCAGGAGATTACCGCACTTGTTAATCTTGATATATTTCGACTGGGGTTAGGAGGTTCAATTGCCGGTGCTTTGAAAATGGCATCGCGACCCGCTCTCCTGCCTCGGCGTAATGCTTGCAATATTATTTATTATGGCACGAGGCTCCGCGACTCGATCTCACTCGCTGGTAGCTGGCAGCCGAGCACAGTGCGATTCACGCAATGGCACCTCGCTCCACACGCCTCACGCCACAGGCCACACACACACAGAGCGACAGAGCAGGAGTCGGCGAAGTCGGGCTGAAGCTCTCGCGGTGGTTTCTTGTATCTGCATTTATCGGGGGTATGTACGACCCACTATGCATAATATGCATACTCCTAGTAGTAGTTTATTATCGCTCGTATAACATTCCCCATCACGTCCCCAACCTTTCTCCTACAAGAGTACTCTACGACTCGTAGCTAGTAGTATGCATATATATATATTATATGCATTTGCAATAATAGCTACTAAGTACGAGCTCGTAAAAAATTATATATATATATATATAAAATACTACTCTGCACGTTTTTGAACTTTTGAAACGAGAGGCGTCCGTGTTGTGATCGACAAAGAGAGCTACGTACCTGACTCGCCTCTACTACTTTAGTAGTATCTTACGCAGGCGCGCGTCAATATCAAAGTCGAATGGTCGAGAGAGAGGAGCTGGAGAGTTGAGATGAGAGGACACGAGAGTACTGCACCTGGCACCCACAACTGCCTTGCACGCAGAGAGAGATAGGCGACGATTGGGGGAATGGCGACAACAAGCACCCGTAGCGGGCTGAAAATTTGTCCGTCAGACGGGAAGCAGGGACGAACCACCGGGAGGAAACGACGCCGCTTGCGATGGCAGGCAGCGGCTAAGACGACCGCCTCTGCCGCGCTCCTCCTGTCCCTACAGTTAGGACATGTGCTGGCCCTGGCGCCGTGGCCAGAACAGGCGTCGCGACGGAAGGCGCTTGGTCATTCCGTGCAATTGGCCCTCGGACTCCTCGGCGGAGCGGCCGCCGTCTCGCCTGCCGACGTGGCGGCGGCTGGAGCTTCGAGGCTTGCGCCACCGCCAGAGTATTTGAGCCCACCGACGGAGGCGGGAAGGCAGAGCTTCCCCTACCGCGAGGACTGGACTGGATCAGCACTGAAGGTGAGATCGATAAGGGAGGCCGCCGCCGCCGCTGTCTCGCCGGACGGTGCGATTGTCCCCTTCTCCTTTGGGCGCTGGCCCGACCCCGCCCTCCGCCGCCCGGCCCGGCCTGTCCCTAGGAACCTGTTTGGAGGGCGGGAGCTGCGCGCCGTTGCTGAGGCCCTTAAGGCAACCGCCCGCTCGGAGGGGGCTGCAGGCCTTGCCGCCCAGCAGTGCGGGGTGGACGCGAGGCTGCTCTGGATCGACACGGTGGCAGCCGCGCGGGCGGACGAAGGGACGATAGGGAGAGCCTCGCAGACGCGGACGGGGACGCGGAAAAGGGCCTTCGGGAAGGGGACCGCGACCGCGACCGCAACCGCGCCAGCAGTATCAGAGGGCAAAGAGGGCGACAGGGGGATTTACCTGGTCAACCCTCGCATCGTTGCGCGATCATCCGAACTGGACATGCGCGCCTGGACGGAGTTCTGCCTCGTCCTTCCCCCCACCTTCCAAGCAACGGTCCTCCGCGACGCGGGCATCACGGTGGAATTCGAAACGCTCCGCGGCGAGTCCAAGCGCGTCGAGATGGGCGGTGAATTGTCCCGCTGCGTGCAGCACGAGATGGATCATGACCGGGGCATTCTCATTACGGACCACGTCGGCCTCTCCGACCTAGAGGGGGGACCGAGCGGAACGATGGCGGAGCTGGAGAGCTATGGACACGAGGAAAGGATGGTCATTGCCTACGGGAGGGACATTACCGAATCGAGCCTCGACTACATGTCTTTTTCTGTGTGAGAAACAGGATCGTTTCATTAATGTTTGAGCTTATAGTTCGACAGGGAGCGGCCAAGGCCTATTATTTCTAGTATTTCCGTGGAAGGAAAAGATCCCCCATAATATAATTTAAGAAGTACTTTCCGTAGTTTACTCAAAAAATCAATGCATCTACAGAGATCTAGTATTGATGGAATCAACGTATTAGGCAAACTGGACGGCATCAGACTCCTTTAAGAGTTTCTCGTTCTTCTTGGTCAGCTGAGCTCCGCCACCAAAGGCGATGGCACCTTCGCCCTTGACACCCCCGGGGGCCTTAACTTCATGGGCTTCGGCTGCGACAACGCACTCCGGCTGAATATCCTTGATGGGCTTGTCGGCATTGCCCAGGGCGCGATTGGCGACGACCTCTGCCGCGAGCTTTCCACCAAGGACCGCTCCTTCCATTGACCCAAGAAACTTCTGCGAGGTCCAGTCACCAGCCATGGTGAAGTGAGGGATGGGGGTGGTCTGTGATGGGCGGTACTTGTTGCGGCCAGGGATGGCAGCGTACACACTGCGGGGGACCTTGACGACAGCGTACTTTACGAGTTTGGCTTTGCCTTGGGGTCCCTGCTTGCCTGTGGCTGGCCATTTTTCGTCATTAGCAATATCGATGGGGAACAGTCGGGAAAGCTCGCCCATTGTCGCATCAATGATTTCTTCATCACTCTTGGCAATCCAGTTGACGTTACCGCCGGCAAGAGGACTGCAGGGGGCAAAGACAAGCTCGAGCATGGACTTGTCGGGATCCTCATACTCCTTGCACGTGACAGACATGTCCGCGTACACCGAGAGAAGAGGAGACCGAGAGAAGCACAAGTGATCAACATTAGTGAGCTTGCGATCGAACCACATGTGGAGGTTGATAACGGGGATACCCTCGAGCTCGTCGAACTGACGGAAATAGGGCATCTTCTGCCACTTCGCGGGAACCATGCGCTTGACAATATCAACGGGCATGGCAGAAATGTACTCGTCGGCAACAACTTTTTCTCCAGATCTCATAAGGAGATGCTTGATTGTACCATCGTCGTTTGTCACGAGCTCCTTAACGGGGGAATTCATCACGATCTTACCACCGCGGGCCTCAATATGCTGCTTCATGGGCTCGCATACGCGATCAGGTTGGTTGCCATCGAGGAAAGCCATCTGAAGTCCGTTGTCTTCATTGAGGAAGCGGTTCATTGCGGTAAGAACGACAGTCATAGAGAGCTTGTCGGGATCAATGAAGTCCAAAGCCTTTGCCATGGCAACGAAAACCTCTTCGTTGATTCTTTCGGGCATACCGTACTTTCGCATGAAGTCTGTGACGGAGAGCTCATCTTGAGCATCGATAAAGTCTTGACCCTCAATGAGCATGGGGATGAGGGGGGGAGCGGTCTGAAGCTTCTCTCCCAGAGTAAGCATCTTTTGGTTCATGAGGATGGCGAGGCCAAAGTTGAAAGGGGCAGGAATGCCAGGAATGAAGTCAAACGTTGTGAACTCGCCGGGCAGCTCCTGCATCGCAAAAATCATCTTGTGGACTTTCCACTGCAGTCGGTCATGAATTCCAAGCTCTGCAAACATGTTCATCATGTTGGGATAGGCACCGAAGAAGATATGAAGGCCGGTCTCAATCCAGTCCCCGTCCTCGTCTTGCCAAGCTGAAACTTTGCCACCCAGGACGTCACGGGCCTCGTAGACTGTTGGCTCATGGCCCGCATCAGTCAGATATTTGGCGCAAGCCAAGCCAGAGAGACCGCCGCCGATGATAGCGACCTTCTTTGCCTGCTCAGGGCTGGCCTTGAGGTTAGAGCCAAAACTTGAAGACAAAGTCTCAGCAATTCGGTAGTTATCGGTATTCTCGACATTGGGCTTGGGAAAGTCCTTCATCACAAGGTTGGAGGACCCTGTCCGACGAGCCGTACGGGCACGAGAGGGAGCAGAGAGTCCAGCATGCGGCGCAAACGCCGAGCACACCGGCGCAGCGACCGCAGCAGCTAGGGCGAGGATGGTGGCCTTCATAGTTGAATTGATCAGCAATCCGACGGATTATGTGCACAATTAACCAGGGGCAGAGTTGTGTGGGCACACGAAATTTAGGTGGTTGAAAGCCTAAATTCAGGGGAGTTCGTAGTCAGCATATAATATATTAATATTTATTATTATCTGTACTATGCTACGAGCTCGTATTAGTCATCGTCAGAGAAACTGAGAAAGACCACCGAGAAGGAAGTGCGGACCGTACCAACTACGTAGAAACGCGTAATATTCACTCTGCGTCACGTGCCCGCAGCAACAAAACCGTAAAACGTCATCGCGTCAATCGCCTCCATTCTATCTCGACGCGGTCTCTGTCGTTTCAATTCTTCCGGGTTCGTTGACTTCAAGTCCCGGGTGGTTTAAAACGTGTCCTTCAAAAATGGTCGATTACGCTCGGCGTACTCGATGTCTGACCTCTTCCATACTCCTACTCTAGTACTACTACTAGAGTAGCTAGTAGTACTCCTACAGTATGCATAGTAGTACTCTATGCAAATTACTGACTTGTACTCTAGAGTACTATGCATTCTAGCTAGTACCAGCTCGTAGTATGCATATGGGTACAGTAATATGCATAGTATATACTCTACGAGCGTAGCTAGTATATATTACGAGCTCGTATATTGAATACGAGTCGTATACGAGAGTAGAATATACTACTCTAGAGTAGTATGATGGTACCTACTAGAGTGTGCATACTATCTAGTACTCTAGCTAGTATCCATACTAACTGGTACACCACGTAGTATTTATACTACTCTACTCTATCTAGTATGAATACTACTCTAGTACTCTAGTACTCTAGTAATACTCCTAGTAGTACTACAGTACGAGGTCAGATTTGATCTAACTGATACATTTTTTTGTCTAACAAAATACAAGCTCGTACGTACTACCAAGTTTACTAGAATTTGTGTAGTACTGTAATACAAAGTATGCAAAGAATTCATACGTTGCTAGATGCATTTATCTACACATACATCATATGGATACTAGCTATGCAGCATATGCATAGTACTAACTAGCTATGCAGCATATGCATAGTACTAGGAATTCCTTCATATTGCATAATTTGTTAGTTTGCAAATTTCTGCTGACAAATTCTGTAAACTAGCTAGCTCTATGACAACCGTTGCTTCAGGAGGTAAGGACGGCATTTCTTCCGGTCATTTAATTCCTACTTGCGCAATGCATCCTTCAATTCTCGCATCCTTGCATTCTTGCGCTGCTCTGTCATGGTAAGCTTTTCTTCTACGAACTTTGACAAGCTTTTCATTTCGCCGGAACTTAGACCAGGCCACGCTTTTGGATACCATGGCTCATCGCTTTGGCTCACCTCGTCCACAGTCTTTCCTGTGTTTTGCTCATCCCAAAGCACGCTTGGCTCAGTGCCCCAGCCACGAATCACCGTACTAGAGCCAGGCCCATACCGAATCGAATATCGCCGTTTCATCAGCGGTTTCGGTGGATTTTTCTCGTAACCACCCTTGTATCCCCATTGTCGAAGCTTTTGGTAGTGCACAGCCTCCCGGTCAAATGGAACAGTGCGATGGAAAAGCCACCGCTCGTGGAAGATGACGTCTCCTTGCCGCAAATCGTAGATTCTTTTCGATTCTTCCATCTTCTGGTTAATCACTGGCGCTGCCGTCTTGAGATTGCACGTGCCTTTGCCAGGCCTATTCTGCACCATATCCTTTGCATCTTCAAATCCTTGCTCGGGATACGTAAGGACGGATCCAATGGCCTCATGTGCTTCCATCTTCCAAGAGGCCGAGTGAGATCCGACTGCAAGAGCAAATGTACCACCCAGATCGGGAGGGATATCATCCACAGCGATCCAAGCATTGATGCCGGGAGACGAAGCGGCAGCAGGCCAGAATCCATGGTCATCGACATGAAAGCCACAAACATATTCACCCTCGTCTTTGGCGAGAAAAATATCTCTAATCACTCTAAGGGTTTCATTTTTCGTGGCATCAAGGCCCATAAGCTCCGCCGCCACGAGCGGCACGGCCGACATAAGAGCGATTCCTCGAAACGCAGACATGTCCGACCCGACTTTATGGCCTTCGGTTCCCTCCCCTTGCACAGCTGCCTGACATTCTTTGCTAACTTCGGTGGCACATGTTTCTTCCTTACTTGTAGTCATTACAACACTTTCGTTCGGATCCAGAAAGAGAGCACCAGATCTGTCAGTATAGAACTGATTGCCTTTGCGGCTTCGCGCCTTTTTCGCCCCCCCTTTCTTTTCGGTCTCAATCTCTAACAACTCATCCGATGACGAGTCGAGAATCGAAATTTGATGCTGCGTCAGAAGACCTCGAATCGCTAAAACACCATCGGTCCTATACGCGCGCCGCATCGCTGGATTGACAACCTTAGTCAAGGCTGCGCGACATGGCTCGTTGTCTTCTGGGAGGGCTGACTTGGCGCGAATGCACTCCGCGGGCAACACAATCTCGTACGGATTAGCACCTATGTCGCCAATATCTTTCTCTTTCCTTATTGCCATGGGATTCTTAGTCTTTGGTCTTTCCATCTCATACTCATTTGCCAGACGCGGAAGATCCCAGAGCTCGCGCAACTGTAGGACAAAAGACAACACCATACAAGCGAGAATCAGCCCCATAACCACTGAGGTAACCCTCCACCAGAATGCTCGCTGTGATCTTTCTGTGTATTGATCACAGTCGGAGCGTTTAGGCGTCTTCCGTCTCCGTCTTCTTCGGGATTTAGAATCTTTGCAATTCTCACTGGGTACTTCTTGCTCTGGTGTTGCTGAGGATGCACTGGGCGCGAGCGCTTCTTCACCCTCGACACATCTACTAGTAGGCTGATCTTGATTGTCAACTTTTCGATCTGACTTCTCTGTTCCGACATCGGCATTGCCATTATGATCCGGGTATCTCGTCATTGTTTGTGCCTTCGTTTGACTATCGAAGCGTGCTCTCTTTGTCCCCCAGTTGCCCATTGCTCCTCGCCGGCGGCCCGCATCCCAAAACGAGAGTATAGATACTACGAGATACTTACGTAGATAGCTATTACTAGGTGCCTAGAGTCTGCATACTCCTAGAGTAGTAGTCTTATTACTAGTAGATGTACGGACTAACTTGTACACATTGACATACTCTAGTACAGTATATCATGTACTTTGTGACTCGTAAGTGGTATGCATAATAATATTATGCATACCAGCTAAAAACTATTGGGATATCTTGTAGTACGCATACTACAGTAGCAGTAGTATTAGCAGTAGTAGTAGCAGTATGCATACTACGAGTAGTCTAGTAGTAGTAGCAGTAGTAGTAGCAGTAGTAGTAGCTAGTAGAGCTATTCTGGGTCTTTCCTAGATCTAGTCCGTAAGTAACTTCATGAGTAGAGTGCCCTATTTGCTAGGAATTTATAGTATGCATAGTATGTATTAATAACTGTTCAAAAGTTACAACTGTTCTGAAAAAACTTCTTTTGCATCAAATATCACCCTCATTCTTGGAAGTTAGTATCGGCTAGTCAACTAATGGTGAAAGAGACGGACTCTAGTCAAAGCCATGGTCATGCCATACTCGTCACAAGCCGAAGTGACCTGCGCGTCCTGGACGCTGCCACCTGGCTGGACGACGTAGGAAACTCCGACCTTGGAGGCGTGGTCGATGGAATCGCGGAAGGGGAAGAAAGCATCAGAACTGATGGTAACACCAGCGGTAGCGCTCATGAAGTCATCCTTTTCAGACTCAGTGAGGGGCTCCGGAACCACCTCAAATTGAGCCTCCCACCGAACTCTCTCCTCGGGAGTGAAATCTCCCTCGATGTAACGCACTCGAGCGTTTACCCTATCCTGGCGCTTGACCCCCTGCTTGAACTTGAGGCCAAGAACCTTGGAGTGCTGACGAAGGTACCAAGTACAGACCTTGCGGCCTGCAAGTTTGACACAATCAACACGGCTCTGCTGTCCAGCGCCGACACCGACCATCATGCCGTCCTTCGCAAAGCCAACCGAGTTACTCTGAGTATACTTGATACAAATCGACGCAACAATCATGTCTCGAATGGCTCCATCAGAGAGATCCTTCTTGGTTGTGACGACTTCCTTCATGTGATCCTTGGTAATAACCACGTCATTTCTCTTCTGAGAGAAGGTCATGCCGAAGACCTCTCGGTACTCGATGGAACCTGGATCATAACCAGCGACAGCCTCAAGGATGATAAATTTACCCCCCTTCTTCTTCTTCAGAATTTCAAGGGCATCGGCGGTATACCCTGGGGCAACGATGCCATCACTAACCTCTTTCTTCAAGATGAGGGCAGTTTCTTCATCAACGATATCTGAGACAGCGGCGAAGTCGCCAAAAGAGCACATCGGGTCGGCGTTGCGGGCACGCAGGTAAGCGAGGGCGACGGGGGTGAGTTTAGCAGCAGCATCAGGTGTCACCTCGTACGCGGCGCACTCCACATCGGTTAAAGGGACAGCAACGGCAGATCCAGCGGGACTGACGTGCTTGAAAGAGCTCGCAGCAGCAAGACCAGTCGCATCGCGGAGCTCCTTGACGAGTTGCCACGCGTTGGCGGCATCCAGGAGGTTGATGTAGCCAGGAACCCCGTTCAGTACATCGAAGGGGAGCTTACTATTAAGGAGGGACGAAATTTTGGCAGGCTTCTGTTGAGGATTGCATCCATACTTGAGAGGGAACTCTGGCTTGTACACGCGAGCAATAGTCGGGGATGTTTCGCCAAGCTCGCTGGTGAACCATGAAGCAATGGCGGAATCATATGCGGCAGAGAGGGAGAAAGCCCTGGCAGCGAAGCGTTTGCGAAGCTCGAGGGTGGTGCCACCCTTCTCTCCCATGACGTTTTGAACCTCCTCATACTGGTCGGGGCTAGTCACAATGGTTGTGAAGGCGTGATTTTTTGCCGTCGATCGGAGCATGGAAGGTCCTCCAATGTCAATGTTCTCGATGCACTGCTCAAACTCGGCACCTTTCGCGACCGTGGCCTCGAAGGGGTACAGATTAAGGATGGTCATATCGATCTTGCCAATGCCGTGTTCCTCCATCTCCTTCTCATGCTTAGGATGACCACGGACACCGAGGAGGCCACCATGGACCTTAGGGTGAAGTGTCTTAACTCGTCCATCGAGGCACTCTGCCGAGCCCGTGTAGTCGGACACGTCAATGACAGCGAGACCGGCTTCGCGAAGCTTCTTGGCCGTACCTCCTGTGGAGAGTAGCTCAACGTTCTTGGACGAGAGGAAGGTGGCGAACTCAACGATCCCAGCCTTGTCAGAGACAGAGATCAGGGCCCGAGTTACCGGAACGACGTCAACGTCGGATCCTGAGGGAGGTGGGTAATATATTCAAATAGAGGATTACCAAACAAACTCGAAGTCAGAGGTAGAAACAAACGAAACAAACGAAAGGATTCATTCATTGAGGGGCGCCAACGAGCTTCCAAAGGCATTGTTCATGGTCACCATTCAAATACTCACCCGTGACAGCAGTGAGAATGTGCGCCATGGTGGATATTCGTTCGCTTTTTTGGCAGGTTCAAAAGGAGATTGCGATTGTGAGCTCCTTCGTGCAATACTTCACTTACGCTCGTATTTGATAAATTAAATGAGCACAATTTGCCAAATTACCAAATAAATCATACTCCTACGTACAACCAAGTACTACTAGGGAGAGTAGTATGATAGCAGCTTATAGCTAAATGTAATCGCGGGACTACTTACGAGAGCCCGAGCCCGTACATGCAGTGCAGTGTAATGAAACCAAAGGCTGTGAACCAACCCGTTGACGAGCGCTCGCGCGAACGCATAGAGTCCGTCCGTCATCAGGTATATCTTTTTTCTTTTTCTACTTTCGCGGGCGCGCTCAAAATTCTCATAACGCAAAATTTAGGCGTCGCTCAGAAATTCGTTGTTTACATAATATATTATATTATTATTATGTCATTACAACACGATCAGCATTTCCATCGTTGGATAAAAGTCAATGCAATCTCTTCACTTCTTGCCAAAATCGATTAGACGACAACAATGGTGGAGGAAAGCCACCGAAAATATCTTTTGCGTGCAATAACGGAGCTTAAGGCTGATGTTTCCCGCGCCGTCGGGCAAAACGTCGACCTGAAGGAGGAAAATCAATGCCTCCGTTGCACCATTGATGACAACAAGACTCGACACGAGCGTACCATGGACCGTCATCGCCAAGCTAGAGAAACTTCGTTGAAGAATGTTGCCGCGATGCGAAAGCGAGAAAGGGAGCTAATCGATTCGGAATCCAAATTGAGGTCAGACACATCGTCTCTACGCAAAGAAAATGACGACCTGAGAAAGAAACTCAACGCACAACTTGATGAACGATCGACCCTTAGGCGCGAGATAGAAGAAAAAGCTCAAAAAGCTCATGATTTCCGAGCAAATATTCTCCACAAGGAAATGGACCTCTTGCGCAAAGAACTCCTGACAGTCCGTCGAGATGCGGAAATACTCCAGACCAAGTACGATCATGCCAAAGTCGGGGTGAAACGTGAGATATCTGCGAACGCGATGCAAGAAACGGAAGTCGCCACGCTTAAGGGAATCATCAAACGCCACTTCGAAAGTAGGGATAGTGTTAGCCAGGTTAGAAAGGGCTGCGAGGATGCCACCCGAAGCATTCGGTTGCAGGTCTCCAAGCTACAAATTTCGGAGGAAGCCTTGCAGGCCGAGGTGTCCGATTTAAGGGCTGGCAAGGTCAAGGCTGAAAAAGAGAAACAAAATCTTTCATCGATCCATCATTTGGAACTTACCAAAATTCTGAGCTCGCATGCAGTAACCGAGGCTGATAAAAGAACTGCTCTCAATCGCATTCAAATACTCGAGCGGGAATCGGAAGCACTCATTGCAGCTGAAAAGAAGTCAATGATTGACCTTGAAGCTGCAACGGCCAAGAATATTCAAATGAAAAATGTCGTCGCTACGAAAGATTCGGAGTGTCAGAATAAGATAAAGGAAATCATCAACGACAACAAACTTTATCAAGATCAACTTGAAGATGAAAGAAATAGTCTAAAATTTCAAATCGACGACTTGAGGGCTTCCCTGCAGGAAGTCAAGAAGACCTACAAGGAGAAGGACACCGAATCCATACAAACAGCATACAATTCCAGAAGAGATACTTTACACGAGAAGGACCTACACAATGATTATCTGCAACATCGAATTAATTCTCTTCAAAGCGAGAACGACAACATAGTCGCGGAGAATGAAATGTTGACTCATGACTACCAAGTTGCGCAAATGAATTTTGACGTTTTACGTCGGGAAAAAGATATCGTTGCCCAACAAGCTAGTGCTTCGAAGAAAACACTGGGGCTTGAGAAGGCCACATCAGTGTCCATCAAGCAAGACCTCGTTCATGCGAGAGAAGCCCTTAAGGCGCACATCAGAGATGCTTCAAATTGGAGAGAAAAAGTCGAAGATGTTACCCAACAGAATGCTGTGCTTCGCGCTTGGTTTCGTCGATACGAGCAGGATCTCTTGCATTGCCAGCAAGAGCAGAAGTCGAAAGTGAGCGGACTAAGGAAGGAGCTCAGAAAGCAAGAACGACGAACCAAAGAAGAGATGAAGCTTGGCAAGTCTTACAAAAAGAAGGCGTTGGAAGCTCATTACAAGGTATCTCGAGTGAAGGCACTATCGCAACCTACGCATGCTTCTTCGATGGCAGAATCAAAGGAGAATGCCAAGATCTTACTTCGCTAAGAAACAGAATCAACAACAGCTACAATTAAGGAAGAAATGATTATGGAAACTATGCACAGTAGGAATTCCTACTATCTACGAGTTCGTATCTGCTTAAGTAGAGCCAGAGCTTTCACCCTCATTTATTTACTAATCCGCTTTCATTGTTTTCCCTAAATGCTTGCGGTGGATATGTCGAGATTGAATTTCAGAGTCACCTCTTACCAAAAAAAGAGCCCCCCTTCTTGGCCTTCTTGCCTCCCTTTTTGTTCGTCTCTTTCAAAGCCTTTCTCTTGGCAGCCAGGGAAGCTGCATTGGGGGCTGCCTTGGGCTTGAAGAAAGAGTCCATCCTCATCTGCGGCTTTGAGGTGGCCTTGAAGGCCTTCTGTAGCTTCTCGATGTTGCTCTTGACCCGCTCGGGGTTGAATCCCATCTCTTCCACGAGGAAGGTAGTGAGTTCCTCTGCCTTGCATTCTTGCCACTTGAGATCGACGTTGGTTTGAACCTCGTGATTATTGAATAGCTTTCGGGCCTCAACATATATAGGGACGAGGAGCTCTTCGCCCTCGTGTTCGCCCTCGCCCTCCTTGGCTTTTCCCTCCTCGTCAGAGTTGTAATCGTCCCCCTCCTTCTTCTCCTCAACTGCGTCCTTCTCTTTCTTCCGGGTCTCGTTGGGGATCCAGTCTGGGGGGATGCCATACTTCGATCGGTCAAGCTTTTTGAGAATCTCCTCGATACAATTGTGTTCCCTCACGAGCCTGAGGGCCGTCTTGGGCCCGACGCCGCGGATGGAGTCGCAGTAGTCGCAGCCGAGGAGGATACATAAGTCGACGAACTGATCGTGTGTAAGCTCGAGGCCCGCAATGGCCTTGGCGTAGTTCATCTGCTGGATATCCGACTTGGACGCGTTGGCGAAAGTCATTTTCCTGAGGAGTATGGGGGTGGCAAATGTGAGGCAGTCCATATCCTCGGTGCCCGCCGCGTAGACTGCCCCCTCCTTTGCCAGGGCGGCTGCCTGTGCCTCCGCCTCGCAGGGGGCCTCCAGCACGGGAACGCCCATGAGTCGAAGGAGGCGCTTGCAGTCCTCGTTCTCCTTGGTACCTGCTCGAACCAACCGCTTGGACTGCTTATCCTGCTCCTCGAAGTTGCCGTCCTCCTTCGCCTTGCTGAGCTCAGCCTGGGCCTTCTCCCGCTTCTCCCTCCGCTTCATGAGCTCCCCACTCTTGATATTGGGGGGCTTGCCGTCGAAGACGTACACTGGCCTTATGCCCTCGGTGAGAAAGCGAATCGTACGGTTAAACATTCCCTGCACGTGAGAGGTCGTTTCTCCGTCAGCATTCGTGAGCATCGCGGACGCGTGGTTAGGACCGCCCGACCGGACGGCGATTAGGAACTGGTAAATGGCCATGGACGCGTCGATTGCGATCTTGCGTCCCTGGAGGGATGAGAGTGGTACCTCCCGAATGCACTACGTTCGTTTGGGAAAATTGGGAAATGGAGATAGCGCGGAAGGGGGTGAGTGGAGATGTAACATAGGGCGAAGCACGAAGAATGCCAGCCTAGGCCAGGGCACATATAGCATCATTGGACCCTATGCTGGGAATAAGCTCAAGATATGGCCTGCTCTCACGAACAGACGAACAAATGATAACTTCACATCCTTCACGCACATCTGGAGCCTCGTCGGAGAGGAGCTTGGCAAGCCCTTTGATTCCCATCGTGACTACAAAGGTGGTGGCTGTCGTGGGATTGGATCGGATTCGTGGCGTTGTGTGAGCGGATGAGATACCTGAACCTGAAACCTGGATGAATTATCATCATCATCATCCTCATCAAGTCAAAGCTCCGTTGCCTGCTGGCGCCTGGCGCGCGCTTACTAGAGTAGGATGGGAGCCATGACCCGGCCGGCTCTCTGCTGCGCGCGGCAGCAGGCACAGCGCGCTTGCGCGAGGATCGAAATCAAAATTAAAAAAATAGCATACTACGAGCTCCTCTAGTTTATTAATTTAATACGTATATTATCCATGCTTCTACTATAGCTAGTAGTAATACTCTGCTGGTATGCATACTATCTAGTACTCCATAGTAGAAAAAATGTAACTAATTGATGAGCAAATAATCTCCCTGCTGTGAAGCATCATCCGTCAACCGGGTAAAAATCTAGAGGTTTGCCCGAGAACCAGTAACAAGAGGGGGACCACGCGAGAAACGTCGAGGAAAACCGAGACGCTATCAAATCCTGGCTCCCGCATCGAACTCCGACCCCGTCTCGTTCCACGCCTTCACTCACCATCGTGCAGTCGGTCGGGCATTCGGTCTACCCGTCTGCTCTAAACTGCCGCAGCTGCGGGAAGGACCCAAGACTGAGCTCCCGCGCAGCTTGCTCCCACCGCACTCGAGTTGTACGCCCGCGGTACAATGAGCAACGGGGCCGAGCTCATCACCCAGTGGACGTGCGACAAATGCCAGGTGGAGGCCTTCAACACGTACGAGGAGGCCGCAGCGCACGAGAAGACGTGCGACGGAAAGGGACCGGAGCTCCCAAGCGGCGCCACTCCACTGCAGGTAGCCCTCGCGTCCGCGCTGAAGCAGGCCAAGGTCGAGGCCGAGTTCAAGGTCGAAAGGAAGATCCCAAATGATAGCAGCACCTCGGCCACCGCCTCGCTGCTCCCCACGAAGGCTGACCCAAAAGCGACTGCTGCGGCTTTGGCGACGACTGCGGTGACTGAGACGGCTGCGGTGACTGATACACACGCGGAGAGCCCGCTAGTTGATCTAACTCTAGACGAAGACGAAGACCAAGGCGTGCCAAAGGGTATGGACGATCAGCTGAAGTATCAATCACATCCGAAGTCTGCCCTGGATGGGAAGGAGCAGGCGATGACTGGGACGAAGGAGGAGGGGGACCAGGAAGGCACGGACACGGTGACGGTTTGGACCTGCGACGTCTGCAGGGTGGCGGAGTACTCGACGTTTGAGGAGGCGGCAGAGCACGAAAAAGCCTGCAGGCTGGGGCAGAAGAGCCTGAATGCTCGGTCGCTTGGGGCGACGACAAAGTTCCAGGCGCCTGTCCTGATCTCAGCCCAGGATAGTGGGCCAATAATTCCGCGAAAGATCAAGCGTGCCTTTGTGGAGATTCCGCACGATCATCCACTCAACAAACCGGCAAGAGCTGTGGCAGCACGGGAGGGCACTGGCCTTGGCGACAATGAAGATGGTTTTTCCAGACTGGTTTGGCAGTGCGATTTATGTGGAATTGCTGAATTTGAAACAGAGGAGCAAGCAACGAAACATGAATTGTCATGTGCGGGTAAAAGTAAGCGCCAAGGAGATGGAGTGAATGCGAGGAAAGACGACGCAAAACCATCGTCTTCTGATGCCGCCGTCAAAATTCAGAAAGGCAAAGGACAAGTGACACTTACCAAACTAAGGAACTCGGCGATAGATGAGAATGGGGTGGACCCTTCTGCGAGGCCGATTGCAGCTGCGAGCAAAAGACAGCGGATAAGAGAAAAAGAAAATACAAAGGAGAAAACGTCTCGAGATCAAGACGGCGATGTCTATTTTGTACCCCCCTCTGGCGGAGTGCCACTCTTGTCTAGCCAGTCGGCGGCCATGGCCTCCAAGCTCTCCGAGTTTCACCAGCTATGTATCAACAATCTGGAGCTGTGTGCAGATGCAAGAGATACTTTTAGCACTGCAACCCTGCGAATCCGCTGCCAGCATTGTAAGTCAAATTCTTTTCCCACTGTCTCGAGAGAGATTGTGAATGTTTCCAGCTGGTATAAGATTGTGAAGAAGATTTCATCAAATCACGTCTTGAAATGCCCATGCATAGGGCAACACGTCCGTACTCAGCTGGAGACGGCGCACAAGAGCAAAAAGGACCAAAGTGCACTCCCTCTCAAAGCATATTGTGACTTTCTTGCAGCTATCTACAATATGAAGGATAGCGAGAAGGGAGTAATTTGGGGAGACTGGGGAAAAGACATGCCATTTATCACAGACTACTGCGGGAAACCTTGCGATCAGTCGGTTGCATACATGAGCGCGGCAGCCAAGGAGACAAACTTAGTTACACGCCAGATTCTTATGGAACGGGAAAACAGCCACGAGTAAAAGAGAATCATGCTCGAATTTCAACTTCTGCCATTGCTCCTTGTCGCAGATACAGCCGTGATAAGTTCGTCACTAATTCACAATCAGATACGACTTTTGACTAAAGTAGAGCTTGTTACTAGCACATGTTATTTCCGCAATACTCGCATTCAAAGCAGGAAATCACTCCTGAAACATTCACAAAAATCCGACTTTGAGGAAACCAGAAGAAAATATCCAGTCTTTTTACGCCTTGACGGGGGCAAACCCGATCCTCTCGCTTCCCTTATCAAAGACAGTGTAATACTTCCGCATGAATACGTCTCCAAGAATCCACTTTGGCGCACCTTCAGGAAGATCCATTCCCATGAACGCAAACAGGCATATTCCGCTGGCCTGGATGATGGTGTCCTTTCCGGGAATACTGTAGTCAACTCCATCGATGGCGAAAATAACGTCGGGCACGTTATCAACAGAGACGCAGTCAACCGTGTACTGTCCTGTCAGAGGGTTAGGCGTAGCTCCTATCGTCGCGGCAATTTTGCTCACCTCAGCCTTTGGGCCAACCAGCAAAGAAGTTCCTGAATCTACAATGCCTGTGGTTTTTGGTGTTGAGTAGTCATCTCCAACCTTCACTCCATCGAGACTGATTTGCCAGTATGTGGCTTTATCAAGATCGACATAATGTAGGTCACCATCGAAGTTGGTGTCATCATAGCCACCGATCGTGAGCTCACCATCACTTTCATCACCAAGATAGAAAGCAAAAACTGGATCCTTCACAAGGCCCTGCTCGACCGCACTGCCAAAGACAGTAGAACCGCCGATCGCAATAGATTCAAATCCCAATCCAAGAATCCCATCAAACTTTCCCATGATGTAACCAATGCCCATTCCGCTTGCATTATCGACCTCCGCGAACTTTTGGTGCTTAACGGCAATATCCTGGGCAAGCGTGACGGTGTCCTTGCTGAAGGCCCCGGTAACGGAACCGGAGCCATACTGGATGGCGAAGTCCGAGCCATCCTCCTCGTAGTCGTGGGAGGAGCTTGAATCATACTTGTCCTTGCAGATCGACGTGCCCTCGGTAAAGGGGTTACAGTAGCCGCAGCTGCTGCACCCCACCCGCGGGATCCACAGGTCACTCGATCCGGTGTCCCAAATGACGGTGAACTCTTGCGGCGGGTTGCCAATATGGACGACGCCATAGTACTGTGCGTTGGAATAATCCTTGATGACGACGTCCTCGTCCTTGCCACCGTCGTCATCATGTGTCACCGACACGCCCGCACGGAGCCTGCGTTGCTCTGCAACCCCACTCTCCTTTAGCTTGTCGTTCTCGACCTTGGCAAGGAGAGCGTCATTTTCCTTCTTGAGGTAATTGGCAATCATTTCCTGGTTCGAGCGCTTCTTGAGCAGAATCTTGACAGGGCCGCTGCTGACCTCGCCGACGCTGCCAAATACCACCGCGGGGGCCGCCACGAGGGCGAGCAAGATGGCTATGGTTGATCCTGTGAAAGTAAGGTCGCACGAGACAGAAAGGATGGCTGCATTAGAAGAATCCCTAGCTTCAACTTTGAGGCACCATGGCGCACGACTGACTGTTTCTGCAAGCAATAATCAAGTCCTCAACATGCAACGATCACCACAGGCCACTGGAGCAATCGCACTATGATACACACTTTTGAAAAACATGGTCAGACAGTGGCAAGAGCGATTCACTCTTGGTATTTGGTGCGTGAATGTGTAATGTATGTGTCGCACGTTGGTGTCGGACTGATGATGATTCTAATTCGATTGCTTTGGATTGCTTTGGACGAGTCGAATTATTCCCTGACATCCTGACAAGATTCCCGGAGATATTAAATAATTTTTCTTTTTTTCTTTTTCGCTTCCCGAAAAAACCAGTTCATGTTTGGGCTGTGTATAAGGGGAAATACTAGTTATTTATTTTAAGGTTTTCGTTTTTAAGATCTGCAAGTTTTCTTTGACGCTTGCTTAATTCCTCTGTATTTCTTGGATAGAGGGCATTTATTCGC
>Ga0315315_10000985_pt1 | contig 25684 bp, 52 predicted proteins | sample M140m3416metaG_FD_203699 | JGI IMG/M metagenome (GOLD analysis project Ga0315315, IMG submission 203699) | Ammonia-oxidizing marine archaeal communities from Monterey Bay, California, United States - M1 40m 3416 | ecosystem: Environmental > Aquatic > Marine > Intertidal zone | place: USA... | reverse complement strand
TCTGCTCCAGAACACTCACGATTACATCACAAGAGGACGCAGTGTCGGAGGTTACAATTATAGTGTCAGTAGTTTCCAAAATAACCTTACCATCCAGTACAGAGAGTGCAGAGTTTGCGGGGATAGGAACGCCTTTTATAAGAAAGACTCCTGCCGCTGTGACATCGACTCTGATTTGAGACCCTGTTCTGTTTGCAAGATTACACCCAATTACAACCGAGGTTGTGACTGAGGGAACTGTGTAAGTTGTTGTAGCTCCTGTACCAACAGAAGCACTAGTGTAGTTTTTAAAAGTATTTGCCATTTATATCACCCTAACGCGATTGAAAGCGCAAGGGCTGAACCCTCTGCTGTCGCCGCACTTGCTGCCGCTTCAGTTGCTTTTGTTGTTGCTGTTGTAGCTGAAGCCGAAGCTTCGTTTGCTTTTTGTGTTGCTGTTGAAGAAGCTGTATTTGCTGAAATAGCACTAGCCGTAGCTGAAGTAGCACTGGCTGCTGCCGAAGTAGCACTAGCGGCTGCTTGAGCATCAGGAGCTTCCCAAGAAGAACCATTATAAAATCTTAGTTCTCCGTTAGGGGTATTCCAGTAAATTGATCCTGTTAACAGAGCATCACCATCGTTATCCACAGTAGGGTCAGATGTCTTAGCGCCTAGGTATCTATCATCAAAACTATCAAAAATTGTTTGTATACTTGCAAGGTTGCTAGTTGTTGTTGTAGCACTAGCCGCCGCCGCATTCTTGCTAGCTAAAGCATTTGTTTCAGAAGTGGCTGCGTTTGTTGCACTTGTAGCTGCGGCATTCTTACTAGCCAGAGCATTTGTCTCAGAAGTAGAGGCGTTAGTAGCACTAGTAGTTGCCAAGGCCGCTTTTGAAGTTGAAGTACTGGCAGAAGTTGCTGCCGCACTTGCTTCGTTTGCTGCACTAGTCTGGCTTGCCGCCGCCGCTGTTGCAGAAGTCCCTGCAGAGCTTTGAGAACTAGCCGCATTTGTTGCGCTAACTGCCGCCGCACTTGCACTTGTAGAAGACGCGTTTGCAGAGTTTTGTGCTGCAGTCTTAGAACTTAAAGCATTGTTTGCTGAAGTTGACGCATTATTAGCTGAAGTTGACGCATTGCTCTCGCTTGTTGAGGCGTCTGACGCTTTTGTAGTTGCTGTTGAAGCACTAGCTGAAGCAGAGTTAGCAGAACTAGCTGAGTTGGTGGCCTGAGTTGCTGCTGAAGTAGCACTAGTAGCTGCTGCATTTTGAGAAGCTAAAGCCGCTGTTGCGGAAGAGCTTGCGTCACTCTGGGAAGCTGTAGCTGCAGTTGAAGAACTAGCCGCCGCTGTTGCCGAGCTAGCCGCCGCCGTGGCGGAAGTTGCTGCTGCTGTAGCAGAAGTTGCTGCCTCTGTTGCAGGATATTCCCAAGAAGAACCTGTAGTATTAAAAATACCTAAGTTGGAGTTAGTACTGTCAAAATACAGTGCGCCATTTAGCAAGGCATTTCCATCGTTGTCTGCGCTAGGGGCAGAAGATTTAACACCAAGGTATCTGTCATCAAAACTGTCTAAAGCCGCCTCTGCAGCTGTTTTTGCTGCTGTAGCTGAGGTTTGAAGCGCAGTTAAAGCTGTAAAGTAAGCAGAGCCACCAACATTAGTTGATGATACTACTCCTCCAGCCGCATTAGAAATTACAACGATTAAATCATTATTAGAGTCTAGAGTTACACTTGTTATAGAGTCTCCCTTAGACCCCTGCCCCCCTGTTCGAGACAGGCTAACGTTTAAATCGTTAACGGTTGTTTGTAATGTGTAAGAAGCAGTCATGTTATGAGATCTCCGTTGGTGAGTAACGAATTTCTACTACGCCACGTAAAGGCTTCCAAATCTGTTGTAAGTTTCCAGAGCCTGTGTCGGCTATCTCTACGTCTATAAAACCATAAACAGGCTTATCAGGTGCAGGGAAAGCATTCCAGTTATCACATAGTGTTGCTGGTATGACTATTTCAAACTGATTATCTGTTGCTGTTGTATCAATTATAGGTAAGGTTGTCACAACAGGAGAAGATCGCGCAGTTGCTGGTATAAGCCCAGAGTCTTGTGCGTTATCTCCTTCTACTACCTTTGCTAAGATGGTGTAACCCGATAAGTTAGTCAACCAAGCAGCTGTTAAAGCAATTCTTACTTGTTCACCTTTAACAACAGAAGCGATAATGCTTCCATCATCGGTGAGTAAGTCCGTAGACTTAGAAGTGATATTTGAACGTGGCATTTTATGTCCTCTCTACCGATCCTCGGATGGGTAACAAAAGTTTATATTTTTGATTGGTAGGCTGGAAGCCACCTGTAGGTGACCCCCGCTTAAGACTTGTTTATCGTTTTTTTCCTAAAGTCTTTTTAACCTTTTTAGGCTGTTGGGAGACTTTTTTCCCTTTTGCAAGATCGGCTCTCTTCTTCCTAGTCGTGGCGGCATACTGAGCTACAGTAAGCTTTTCGCGTTCTGCTTTAGGAAGGTAGCGTTCACCAGTAGCGGCTTTGCCACGAATACTGTTTTTACCACTCTTGGTACCCCAATCTTGCTTAGACCATTTGGTCATGGACTTTTGAGCTGTAGTTTTAGAGCCAGTATACTTACCGCCTCTTTCTTTATATATTTTAGCTGCAAGCTGCATAGCCCTTGCGGAATGACCTCCCATACGAGACACGGCTAATTTTTTTGCGCTTTCCCATAAGCGTGGATTAGATCTTCCCATAGTAATATTACTTTCTTTTTCGGGCTTTAGCTTTAGCTTTTATACTTAAGTCTTTGAAATGAAAGAGCTTAACACTACTTGCAGTGTGGTTTACTCCTGAATGAAGAGTTCCGTCAGACATTTTATGGAGTTTTCCAGAAAAAACTGATCCATCTCTTTTGTAATGTTTAACTCCTACAGCCATTATTTCTTTTTACCACCCTTAGGTTTCTTAGGTGGACGTCCTTTTTTTGTACCGTAAGTACCTTTTCCATATGGCATAGGTATCACCTCCTCTTTATTCTAGAGTTGTTTCTTCGAGCTATAGCTGCAGCCCTTTGTGCTTTCTTTAACGCGGCCCTCTTAGCAGAAGTCATTTTTGAGTAAGACTTTTTGCCTATCCTTAGACTAGTTCCTCTTGTTCGTCTCATCGTCTTTTCTTACCTTTGCGTTTAGCAGCAGAAGCTTTCACAGCTTTCATTAGGGCTTGTTTCCTAGCAGCGGTCATCTTGTAAGCGCCCTTGGCCTTCTTGGCAATACGACTAGCACCTAATCCAGCGCGACCTGCTACAGCCCCTATTGCAGTACCAGCAACGCCTCCAACTATAGCACCACCTGTAGCGCCTCTAGTTGTTCTTAAGCTTTGTTTAGCTTTGCCTCTTTTCTTTTTGCCAATACGGGCTATTTTCATACCAGCAGCTGCTCCAAGACTTGCACCTGCAGCAAGCCCTATTGCACCACCTTTTCCTATTGCTTTATCGTTTTCTTTTCTGCGGGTTTTTTGAGCCTTTCTGTGTTTTCTTGTATGCGCCATTGAATATTTCCTTTAAAAGCTAAGAGCAACACCTAAAGATATATCGCTATATTTGAAGTCACTGTCTAATGATAACTGAGAGTAAGCCGAAAGGTTATCTCCTACAGGGATAACACTTTTTACTTTAGCACCACTGATGCTAATTGATGAGCTACTTGAGTGAGACCAGCCAAGAGAAGGTCGTACTGAAACTCCTAGTGGGCCGAGTAGGGTAGCTCCCACGTCCCCAGACCAAACTTCAGAGTTAAAACCATACTCGATAGAGGCATCTGGTTTTATTCTAGATAGCAATCCACCCGCTTGTGCAGAAACTGCTGTAAGAGCAAAAATAGCTCCTGCGATAATAATGTTTTTCATAGTTGTTTTTTCCTTATTATTATTAAAATCCAAAGCCTCTTGTGGTAGTTTTAGTACCAGAGCGAATTGGGAACAAGTACTCTACAGCATAGCGTAGACCGTCTGTCCAGTGTTCTACACCTTCTTTTTTGTCTATGACTGCGCTGTCGGGATTGCTTTCAACCCACTGAGTACGCTCTATTGATTTTATTGTGTTTACACACTTGGGGTGAATATACATATCTATGTCACCAGCAGCATTTTTAAACTTCTTGTTTACAGCCGCCACACTATCTATAATAGGTGGGGCCTTGTTATGCGCTCTGGTTAGTATCCCAACGCCCTGTAGTATGCTAAAGTCTGTAGTGCCAACAGCAGCAGAGGACTTCCTCGCTCGACCACTAGGATCAGGGTAGGAAAGTATTCTGTGACCTTTATACTTCTGTACAAGGGTGTTGGCTAAAGACTCCGTGTCAGGGTGTCCTTGCATTTCGTCTAGTATGTGTATTTGATTTCCTCTTAGAGCAAAGATGACAGAGGCCATAATACCAACGTTAAAGTCGATAGCTACATGGACGTCTTCACCTTCTTCAAACTGCGGGAGGGTTTTATCTATATGGTCTTTTCGGTCAAATGTATAGAATACATTATTACCAGAGTCTTCGAAGCTTGCAGTATACTCTCTGGCAAACTTAAGAGGATCAAGTGTTAGTTTTACACCCTCAATCTCCACTTCGTCTAGGAAGGGAGAATCTTTGTAGGTGTAGTGATAGCTCTTCCAATCTTTATCACTGTCTTGTCTATTGTACATCTCATAGAAGTAATCATAACCTCTGGGTGTACTTATTATTAGGGCCTTACCCGCCCTAGAGCCTAACTTGTCGGCATTTTGTCTCGACCAACGTGTACTCACACAAGGCTGGATAATAGACTCCCAAGATTCCTTGAGACTCATTCCTGCGCCCTTCCATGATGTAACCTCATCGGCTACTACAAAGTACTGTCCAGTACCCCGCATACGTTGGGAGGCTTCATAAGACCATAGCTTTAGTTGCACATTGCCTGGAAACCAAAATGTACCAGCTGCTTTAGAGGACTTATCTGCATAGTCTTCCATCCCTAGTTGCCATGCAATCAAGGGGTAGTAAATGTCTACGGCCTGTGAATAAGTAGGCGCAATTAACGCTACATTCTTATTAGGCACTTCATCAGGGAGGTTCATTAGCTCTTGTACTGCTATAATAGCGGCTGTAGCGGCTAGGTAGGACTTACCAAACCCACGACTAGCATTTACTACGGCATAACGACAAGATTCTTCTATAAATAGGTCTCTGATGACTTCTGACTGTTTAGGGTGTAACTCTATCATTTTCTAACTAGTTTCTCTCTCATATGTCTCACATGGGTCAGGCATACATTTTTCATTCTTGATATAATGACTATATAACCGTCATCATCATATACCACATATTTATTGCCTCTTTTTCTCATTACCACTTTCCCTGCTGAACTCCTATATACCATAAAACACCTAGACCGATTCCAGTAGCTAGCAATACTATAGTAGCTATGACGGTATTGTTAATTATTTTTTCAATTTGCTCTTGCTTGGCATACACAGCGGCTCTCTGAGCCTTACGCTGTTCGGCCTCTATTGCTACTATTTCTTTCCATGCGGAAGGCCCATAAACAAAAGATATATACTCTTGTAGCTCGGCCCTCATCTCTTTTAGTTTCTGTTTTTTTGTCCAAATATCTAAAGCGTCTGATTGTGTGTTTGTGAACTTTTTGTATAGGGGCGGCTTTTTAGCCTTCTCGTCTAGAAAGTCGAGGTCTGATACTGCCTTAGACCACGAGGAGAGGGTACTACCCATCGATGAAATTTCTTTTCCAACACTTACCGCTTTTTTTATTCCATTAAAAGCTGCCGTGGCAGTTGCCATAGCTGTGAAGGGGTCGATCATTTTGTGTTATTGGCCTCCGCTTTTTCTTGGGGCTGCTATGGTTTCTACAGCGCCTCGTATGGCCTTGATATTTTCATCAATCCTTCCCAGCATAATAGCTTGAGCTATTGATGTCTTTTCTAGTTCAACAATACGAATTTCGTGTCTCGCTATCTCACGAGTGTTAGCCTCTACATTAGAGTCTAAGCTAGATACATACCAGACTAACGCAGTGGTTTGTATAACGATCCCTAATATAAACGTTAGGGGTACACCTTTTGCTAGGTGCCATCGATTGGGATCATCCATGTTCTTTTATTCCTTATTTTTATTTTTAGTGTCAGTAAGAACAATAGACACAGGACGTTTTTCCGTGATTTCTTGCTCGATCTTGTCTGGTATTCTTTTGTATCCATACTGCATTAGGTTGTTGATTAGCTGACCTTTAGTAGCTATCAACTGAGCATAGGCACCAGAACCTATCCTAATATCACCAGACAATAGAGCCTCATCAATGTCTTTAAACTGCTTAACCATTTGCTCAATAGGGTCGAATTCTAACTCCTCAAGCTTCTTCACAGAAGCCATAGAGTGTATACTCTTAGAGCCTTTAGGACGTCCTGCACCCTCTCTCTTACCACCATTCATTCGGATGGTTGGATTTGGATTTGCCATAGTTTTTCCTTCTTAGGTTTTTTATCGTATCTGTTTTAAATTCAGTTAAAATTTTTTATTATTACTTTCAGTAAATTATTATATGCGTAAGATAACTTATTGAAAATATTAATTTTTATACTATTATTTATAACAATTTATTCTCTTGAAAACTATCACAATAATACTTACACTAAGGATACTAAAGTGATACTAATAACCCCCCGAAGAGAGATATCACAGAGATACTCGTTGGGACATCATCGGGGGGAATTCAGGAGTTCTCTTTCAGATGTCAGTAGAGAGTCCCAGTATCACTTTAGCAGAGCCTTAGCAAAGTTATTCAAAGATCTTAGATCTTATTCTTAAACGTCAGGTAATTTATCTGCAATCTTTATCACAACCACAGTGAGAACACTTGCAGTGAGTAAACTTGCGTTTTAGGAACAAAACAACAGCATAAATGGCTATTGCATAAACAGTGGCAATACCAATGTCAACAAGGTGTTCCCGCATGTGATAGATAAATTGTATACCTGCCTCAACATCACTCCCGCCACCTGTACCAATGTTAATTGTCTTAGTACCTATGGTGGAAGCCTGTTGTTCAATGATAATGTCATTTTCCATAAGCTGCTTTCCTCAAAAAAAAAAAAAAGATTACCCCTCAACCTCCCCCTAGCGCAATGCCAGAGAGAGGTTGAAGGGAAAGGTTTTAGGTTATAATTGTAGTGGCCACGACACCTAATATAAAACCTATAAGCAAGGCTCTTTTATTAGACATCACACTTAGCTTTAGGTTTCCCCAAGCTTGCCTCATTTTAAGTTTAAATGTTGACATAAAGTCCTCCAGACTATATTGTAATTTCTTAGATATCATACTGCACTAATCTCCACAACCTTTCGATCTGTTGTATTAAGATATCGAACAATCTCTTCCCAAGTATTATGGTTCTCGGTGTCTCTGCAAATCCATATGAAGTCATCTTCCATGTCTTCGCAGACAACATCAAAGTTAGAATCCCAACGAATTTCTCCATAGCAATGAACATCAAACTCATCACCAACGTCTACAATAGTAGCACCGCCTTTTATTGCCAACTCATTATATATTGACTTTGAAGTCGGTTCCATATTTCTGTCTAATTCATTCATGGTATGTATCCTTCTATCTTTCCAATTTTACCTGAAAAGTAAGCATAACGATAGTGCCAATTGAGTTCATAATTCTTTCCTTTATACTTCACAACCATTATATCAGAAAACTTGTCTTTGTCTTTAGCGTAGCCATAATAGTCTTGGCTTCTCTCCATAGAGACAAACTCTACATCAATGTAGCCTAGTTTTTGATCATAAGGAATAAAGGTTTCTAGCGTGTTGACCATCATAACTCTTCCAATACTACAAATTCTATTTGATCAGGGTTAGGTTGTAAAAGGACTTCTTCAATTAAGTCTTTGGAAACTACTACAACTCCAACAGGGCATTCCTGTATAAACCCTCTGTGGTCGTAAGTATGCCATCTGTAAGCAGAAAAGCTTCTTGCGCCATACTTTTTATTTATATTATCAACTTTAGAAGGATCAGGGTCTGTTACAATAATTTCCATTTCAGGATGATTCCAGAGATAATCAATCAAAGCGTCAGTAAATTCATCTATACCATAAACCGCACAAACACCTATTTCACCATATTTTTTGTAGTAGAGTTCTTTAGCTGTTCGAGTGCTAGGTTTCAACTTTATTTTTGCTACAGGCTTTCCAGCAGGGCGTCCACGGCCTTTTTTAGGTGGTGGCGGGGCCTTCTGGGGTAGGGACTTCTGAGGCTTCAAGGTCATTGTTAATCCCCTTATCAAGATCTGCTATAATTTTTTCTTTACCAATCATAATAATATTAATTTCTGCTTGCAAACGGACCAAAGTCTGTTCGGCAGCAACAATTAAGCTAAGCTGTGTACGTTGCTCATCTGTCAACTCATCAACAAAGTGTTCTTTTTCGTTGAGGGTGAATTTTGCACGACTATCGGTTTTATTTAACGTGTCTGTCATAATTTACTCTTCCTTTTAATTCTTCATAACCACCAACAAGTTCAATAACAACTGGGACAGTGGTACACCCCAAGTCGTCTTTTATTAAATTAGTCCACTTTTCTCTTTCTACTGTAGGTATTGTAGATAGATTCTTGTAAACATAAGCTACATGATCTTTGTCTAGTATTGCTTTAGCAGCATCACAGAAGTCACAGCCATCTTTGCCTACTATAAAATACATTTTATGAAGGCTCCACAGTAAAGTCTACTTCTTCTATATACTCACCATCGTATTCTCTCCAGAATATACCATCGCCATTTTCACGAGCTAGTTGTTCTGCTTCGTCTTCGTCCGAAGCTAAAACTTCAGCTACTCGTGTAACCATGTAGCTTCGAGACACATCATAAAGCTCTTTTTTTATTGCTTCCATTACGCTGCCTCGTCAGGGTCTTCGTCATCCATAAGTTCTTCTTCTAGATCTTCATATTGGCCTTCTTCAAAAGTATCCATAGCTATTAAAACAGCATCTGAAAATACCTTTTTAAATATTTCATCAAAGGTCATATCAGTGTTCAAATCAAATCCGTCTGCCATATACTCGTTAAACATATCTTCTATCATATTGTTCAACTCTATATTTTCTTCGTCTTCTAATATATTTTCATCTATCATTTTTTCAAACCTTTTTTAATTTTATCTTCTTTTAACCATATTAACTGACTTATATTATGCCTGTTTAAACCAATATCTTGTAGTTGTTTATCTGTAAGCATATTAAGTTCTTTTATAGTCTGTCTATGTTGTCGCCAAGTAGTTAAATAGTTGATATATCTAATCGCCCAGTTTTCAGTAAATAATTTAATCATGCAGCGTCATCTCCTGGATCGTCCATATTTTTAAGAGTTTCTATTAACATGCCTATTACAATATTTTTATCTTTTATAGTAGAAGATACTTGTAAAGTCTTTTCATCTAAAGCAATTACAATTGTTCCATCTGGAAAAAGATCTTCGCAAAGATCTAAAACCTCGTCATGTTTATCATAAAATTTATTTAAAGAGGAATCTTCTCTTTTTTTAGAAATAACGGGGATTAGATCTATTATATCTGCCATTACAACATTCCTATTAAGGCCAGTACGTACATACCGATCATTGTCATCATTGTAGACATAAATACTAAAGCAACAGTCTTTCCAATAAAAGAACCGATCATCCAAGCAAATGGGTGTTTATCTTTCATCTGATATCTCCTTCACAATCTGTTTACGTTTATATTCCGTATAAGTCAACCACATACGGATATCGTCTATGTGCCTACCACAACCAGAGCAGTAGGCACCATCAATATTACACTCCAGCTTACAAGGAGTAGTTATTTGTTCTTTAACGTCAGGTAATTTATATCTCACAACCGCCAGCAGAACATGCTAAAGTTTGTGAACCTTCAGTACTATCTTCAATCTCAAATTCTGAAAGTTTGTTATAGTCTACAGAAGGCTGTGCCTCCAATGCCTTTTCATATTCTTCTTTAGAACAAGGCTGATAAGGGGCTTGATCATAGGTATGATCGGAGTAAGGTAGGAAACTAACACCAGTAATGTAATCAAAGTTAGTATAAACCCAAGAGCCTACTTCCATCCATTCATCGTCTTTAACATAGACCGTTACGGAAACAGAGTGTTCTGACCAGTGCTTTTGGAAAAGCTTCCAATTCTCAAGCTGTTCGATTGCTGTTTGCTCATTAGCAAGAGTAGCACCTTCTGGTGATTTAATAGGAAAAGAAAATACAGTAGTATTTCCAGGATTCATAATGTCACACTCATTGGGAACCCCTTGGTCTTTTAACAAATCAGTTAAAGGGTCGTTGTTAGCCTGACGAACAGTTCTTATATAGTAAGGTGAAAAACGCCCATGAATGCCAGAGCTAGAGTCCACAAGCTGACTGACAGTGCCGCTAGGCTTAATTGTAGTAATCGCAGTTGCGGGGTTGATTCCAAGCTTCTCGGAGTATTCAACATTAACTTCATTTGCGGCATCACGTAGTCTTTCTAACATATCGGGGTCTGGTTCTCGCAAGATTTTACAATCTTGTATTCCTGTTAAAGATACGCCTAGTAAACGTTCATCTTCACAGTTCTTTTGCCATATCTTACGAACATATTTAAAGTCAGTAAGAGAGGCCTGTAACGTGCCTAAAATAGTTGCAAGTTTAACCTTTCTTAATAGGTCTTCTTCTGTATCTTCCTCTCGACAAACAACTTCTGAGAGGTTGCACAGTTGATTTGAACGTAACTGTATTTCAGCGCAAGGGTTTGTACCTAAAATCTGTTCTTCATCTCTACGAGCAGGGGCTAGATTTTTAGCTCCGTAACGAGAGTAAATACCTCTTTCACCAGAGCCAGACTTCATTAAAGCTGTCCACTCATCCATAAAAACGTGCATAGAGGGCTTAGAATCATAGGCTGCTGAGTTGTTAGCCAAAGCACGATGAGAAGTAGTTTCCCACCAACGACCAGACTTACAGTCTCTTACTTCTGGGTCTCCAAGATCTGATATTGAAATAAGAGCAGATCGTCTTACCCCGCCTACTACCACAACTTCGGCAATTTTACATACAATATCATGTACTTCGATTGGTCTTAGTTTTCGACCCCCTGCCCTTTTAAACATGTCAGTTATAAAAAAGAAGAGAGACTTCAAAGGTTGTGGGCCAGAAGCCCTACCGCCCATAGTCTTTAAACGTGCGCCTTCTGGACGAATATGGGAGTAATCCCAGTTGTGTTCATTACCAAGGTATAAATCAGCAATTAATTTTCTGAGGCCTTTAGCCCAACCTTCGGCAGAGTCCTCGATAATGATTTCTCTTTCGGTGTTAACAAAATTGTCATTTATTATTGGGAGTTTGTTTACGTGCTGCGACTCAGCAGAAAAGCCTACTCCTGTTCCTGACATTAATATATATAATATTTCATCAAATACTCGTGGATGGTCTACTACAGCAAAGCTACAGTTATACCCACGAAAATGATTTTTAGATAAAGCATCTCCTGCAGACCACATAGATCTCATGCTTGGCATAACATCACGGTGATAGATTGCAGTGTATAGGTCTGTAAATTCCTGTTCGGTTATTACATTTGATGAGACTTGCTCTTTCCAAAACTTGACAAGACGGTCTACAGTCTCTAACCACGTTTCACGACGATTATGCTCATCTAGATAACGGGAATAGCGTGACAAGTGGATGAATTGTTCATAAGGTGTCATAGTTATTTCCTATTTCTTTTTATTATTTTTAAATTTATAGTCCTTTTTTGTAAAGGGATCTAGTAAGTCTGAAGCATCTTTGTACACTTCTTCTACAACCTCTTCTACTGCTTCCACTATGTTCTTACCTGACCATAGATCAACAAGAGATCCTATTTCTTTTGAACTAAATTTCTTTTTAACATCATCAGTTTTAATAAAGTTATCAAGTTGTTCTTTTGATTTTATGGCTGTTTTTAAAAATGATTCATAATAATTTTTTACTTTATCTGACATCAGTTTAATGTCCTTTCTACTCCGTAGAGATTGTTAAAATAAGTATCTGCAAAATAATACAGATCTTGAAAGTGGTCTTCTTCGTCTATCCCTGCGTGATTAAATTCGTAAGCTAAGCTTAACAGGTAATCTCGTACATTAGGATTTAATTCAGAAGTATTAGCGCTGTTGTCCATTAATTGATAAACTATAGACAACAGCACCAAATGTTTTTCATCATAGTTACCGATCATACTCTTACAAACCCAGACTCTTGTTGTGATGACAAGTCATTAAAGTCTATCCCTTTGCTTAGTCTTCCAGTGTCATACTTATAGTGTAATGAACCAGAAGGGCCTGTTAGTCCAGTATAACGACACTTTAATACTTTGGTTTTTATAGTGTTTCTTTCTTCGTCATCTGTTGCTGCAACATCTCTCGCGAAAGCAATAATGTCATGGCTAATTTGTTTTATAGAACCAGAGCCACGAATGTCATCCATTGAGGGTAATTTACCTTCTTCAAAAGATTTTCCTTTGTTGTCTGTTTTGCGAAGATGACTAATAAGACCAATCCATACGTTGTGTTTTTTAACTAAACGTAAGAGATCATTCATTATTTTGTCTATTGCTTCGTTTCCTGTAAGACCCTCTGCACCCTCAGACGCAAGTATTGTTATGTGATCAACAAATAAATAACGACAACCACTAAGACACATATATTCGAGAAAGTCCATTATAGAACCGTCACTAATACTGCCTTGGTGATCAAGAACCATAACACGATTATCACTAAAAATTTTGTCAAATCCTACTTTGAGTTCTTCAATCTCAATTTCTTCTTTTGCAGGATTCTTATTTATAGCCATACCCGCCATCTTACGAGCAGTTTCAGCTGGAGATTCTTCTAAAGAAATTATGCCTATCTTTTCTTCTGTTTTATCAAGAAGATCAAAAGCAATTTCTCTTAACAAGGTAGACTTCCCAGAGCCTGTTCCCGAAGTCCAAAGAGTGATTTCTCCAAAACGCATACCTTTAAGCTTAGAGTTTAAACCACCCATATATTCAGGGTAAGGCACTGACTCGATTTTGTTATATTCTTCGAGTTGATTCCAGAGTTCGTGAGAAGTTAAAATGCCAGCAGGGGTGTAATCTACAGAATTATAGATAGTTTTTAGTAGGCTATCAGGCTCTTTAATCCAAACTTCACAGGCATCCTTCTCATTTGATTTGGCTATTTTAATTTTGTCATAGCCAATAATACGAGCAGCTTCTTTTACAGCTTCTTTACCTGCATCATCTCCATCAAACCATAAGATTACTTCATCAAACTTTCTAACCCAGTCTCTTTCTGCAATTAAGTCTTTAACTGAAGATGCAGATCTTAAAGAAACTACTGGATAGAAGGCTTTGTAACGCTTGTACCACGCAGTTTGAATTGCCATAGCGTCAAGCTCGCCCTCAGTTATAACTAGTCTTTTTCCTCCTGAGTAGAGGTGTTGACCAAAGAGACCACCCTTAACAGTACCTATTGAGGTAAAGTCTTTAGGAAGGTTCCTTACTTTATATCCTGTGACTTCTCCGTCTTTGTAGTAAGGATAATAGTGTGCATCAATGTTGCCATCAATATCATAAGATACTTTAACTTTGTAATGCTCTGAGACCTGTTTGAAAATATTTCTTTCTTTGAAGCCACGAGAGACATATTCATTTTTAATGGAGTCTAACTTGGTGTTATTACTCCAATCACTTACAACCTCAAAATTTTCTTTCATATGTTCCTCTTTTGGAGCAAAAAAATTAGCCCTGCAAGAAAAGCAGAAAGCTGAGCCATCATCATAAATTTGTTTAGCGTCAGAACTTCCACATTTTTCACAGGGCTGATTTTTGTTAACGATTTTTCCCATTTCCTTCTCCTAATGTCAGTTCAGCGATAAATTTGCTTAACTCTTGACATAATAGATAAAAGGCAATTACGACTATTGGGTCTACTATAGTAAAACCTGTTAGAGTAGCTAACAGTAATAATACTAAAGAACTGACCGCTAACACCCACAAGAGGGGTGCTACTGGTGACATATTCATACGATATACCTTTTTTTTAATTTATTTATAAAATTTTTAGTTTTTTTAGATGGCGGTTCTTTAGGCACAAACCTTATAGCGGCTATTTGCCTGTTATAGAACCTTGGTGTAGACTTATCACTCAGATATTCAGTCATAGAATCACTAAGCATCTGTAAATATGCTTCTGCATAATAAAGACCTCCTTTGGTTTTATATAAATCAATTATATCAAAATCAAAATTATTTTTTCCATGTTTGTTTATTTCTTTATTTAACACAGTAGAAGAACCTGTATAGTTCTTCCAAGGCATTTCTTTACCATAAGTCCTAGACTTCTTTTTACCGCCCCTCCAAAATTGTTTTTTACCTATATAGAATTGATTAGTTATTTTATTTTCTATACAATATATAAAGCCAAACCACTTTTCAGGATTAAGCTTGGAGGGGAACGTCCAGTGTCCGAGTTCCGAACTTAATAGCTTTGTCATACCGTTCCTTGCTTAATTTAAAGTGATCGTTAATTTTGCGCCATATATGAATAAGTCTAGCATTTAATAGTAAGTAGTTATAGCCTTCCTCTCCATAATGATTTTCATAAGCTTTACACACTGCTATTTCGTAGCAAGGCATATTTTCTAATATTTTCTCTGCCTTCTTAACACCAATGCCTGGAATTCCTGGAATATTATCTACAGGATCGCCCATAAGTATTTGTTTCCAATAAAATCTATTTGCTTCTTCGTCAGAAACTGTGTAGAAAATTGATTTCCTTGGGTTATAGTGTAAACCTGCCACACAGTCTAAGTCTTTGTCTACTGTAATAATTACTCTGTGCTTGCCAGCATCAAAAGCTTCGTTAGCCCAAATCCTGATCATGTCGTCTGCTTCACAATTATCACTAAGAGAAGCGCCTTCATAGTCTTTTACTATGTCAGACTTCAAATCTAAGAACCAATCAGGTCTTGTTGATTTCGACTTTTTTCGATTAGCTTTGTATTCAGGATACAAATCAACTCTAAAGTTATTAGGGCCACCTAAGGCCATAACATAGTCTGTAGCAAAAACGCTTTCTGTTACATTAGTAAATATTTCATCAAATTTTTCTCGTGCTTCTTCTTTTGACTCCATGCCCCATATACTCATATATAGCAGCACATCTCCGTCTATAATAGCTAAAGCCATTTTAAATCCTCTTGAATTGGCAGGAGTACTAGGAATTGAACCCAGTCCTTCGGATTTGGAATCCGACATGCTTCCGTAACACTTTACTCCTAATTGTTCTTTAACGTCAGGTATTATTACCTATTATTTCTTACCACTTAAGGCCCTCCCTTCTAATTTATTGTAGCCATGTAACATTATTTCGCCTAAAGAAAGTTTTCTTTTATGTAGTATAAATAGCATATATGCTAATACATCTGATAATTCATCTTTAATTTCTTCAGTCCTATCTTCTCCATTGCGAGTTTCTTTGACTCTTTCAGCCATTACCTCACCAACTTCTGAAGCTAAACCTCCGAACAAAGTTTCTTGGGTAGTACCTTTTTCTAGGAACTGTAACATAATATGTTCATAAATTTCTTTTTTCATCATTACCATTTAGTCCTTTTTTGAATTTTGTACATACCTTCGGGGCTGTGTACTGCAGTGCTTATGTCCATGAGTTGTTGAAAACTCATACAGATTACATCATACTCGTTTTTATGTTCTTGAAATTGTCTTAAAAAGACTGCTCCTTTTTCATCAATAAGAACCTCTATATCTTCATAAGCATCTTCGTCTGATAAAGAGGTTATAACCGCCCCGTCATGTTCTAGCTCAACTGTGTACATTAAGCTTTTTCCTTTTCAGAATGTTCGCTCTCAGACACCGAATAGCCATCGTCATAGCCATCGACAAGGCCTTCCTTGTAACCTACATCATGCCCTTCTTCATAGCCTTCATCATGTCCTTCTTCATAGCCTTCATCTCGACCACTTTCATGCCCTTGATCAAAACCATTATCATGACCTGAGTCATAACCACTTTCGTAGCTACCCTCCATTTCAGTAGTGTAGTCACTGCTTGCATTATCAACGCAATTTTCTTCTAAAGTTTTTAACTCATCTAGAATAGGCTGATCAATTTCAATTTTATAAAGTGACTTAATATTGTCATAAAACTTATCAAACTCAATTCTAATTGTTTCTTCTATAGACATAGTTATCATTACTTTAATCCTCTTTTGATAGTTCAAGGTTTAAACAAAAGACTGCAACACTAGAGTCGTTAACCATAACTTGTGCTGCTTTTTCTTTTTGTTTACACTCAGACATTGTACTATAATTGGCTATGTGAAAATGATCTAACTCAGATCCTGACACAAGTTGTAGCCAAACTAAAGCCCACATTATTTTTCTCCTTTCCATATACGAGAATATATGTTTTCTAAACCTGCTTTATCAGGGTGTTTTCTTATCCACATGCCTGTTTCTGGAGAAAAATGCTTTTTAAAAAAGTTATCCATTTTTCTATTACCTGTTTTAATTGAAGTATTTACCTGAGTGCATCTTAAATCAAAAAGATCATCAGACATTATAGAATGATCATAGTATTCATAGGCATAAGCTGCAACAGAAAGTTGTATTCGTATTCTTCTTTCATATTCTTCTGAGTTAGGCTTTACACTCATCTTTTAAAACCTGTAGTATTTGATATAATAAGTTTTTCAATTTTTTCTTCTAAAATTTTTACTTTAGAATGAAGAAGATCAAGTTCATCTTCCATTACAGAGATAATTACTTCTAAGGTATGTAATTTAGTAGACATTATTTATTCCTCTCTATACTTCTTTGACGCTCTTCTTTTGTCATAGGCCTGATATAATCTTTTTCAGCAGTCCAGACTTTCCAAACAAGCTGACCATAGTCTTTCCCTTCTACATAAGGAAGGACATCTCCATTGTCTAGTAGTACATAATCTTTACCCATGGTTATTTCCTTCAAACCAATATATATGGGTGTTGCCAAGATGTGTTACTTTGACTTCATACCCAAGGCTTTGTAAATTAAAAATCTCCAAGTCATTAGCCCTAAAAAGTACATAGCAAGTGCTATGCCCTTGTTCTACTGCATATAAAATGGCTTTTCTAAAAACTTCATCACGAGCGTCAGGTAATAGTTCTATTGCTTGTTGTGCAGTAGGTATATTAATGGACGTCATAGTAGTCATCTCCTATTTTGCAATCGCCACACGCCATTATATCTACCCCTAGTTCTTTAGGAGCTTCTTCAAAACAGCGCATAATAATAGATTGAGCTTTTTCTGCTTGCTCTTCCTTTATTTCATAAGTCACTTCATCATGATAGAACAACAGTATACGGGAATCAATTTTAGCTTTTTCAAGCTCTCTATGGATCATATTAACTGTATATTTCATCACAACAGCTTCCGCACCTTGAATAAGATAATTTAAAGCTTTGTGAGCAGACTCAACGTGAATTGGTCTATCATCAAGACCTGGAAGATACCCTTGTAAATCAACTATTTTCTGTACTTTAGAAATTAATTTTTTTAATGGAGGTATTGCTTTTAGAAATTTAGATTTAGCTCTATTGCCTTCTGAGTCGCTTACTTTTAGTATGCTGCCTAACTTTTTACCACCCGCCCCATATAAAAAGGCAAAGATAAAAGGCTTAGCAGTAGCACGACTGCATCCAAGGATATCAGCGTTCTTTTGATGAATGTCACCTTCTAGTACCTCCTTTGTAAATACTTTGTCCTTCATGAAGTGAGCAAGAAGGCGTAACTGGCAAGCAGCGGAGTCAGCTGATACTAGCTTGTATCCTTTTTCTGTGACGAAGAGCCTTCTGAACTCTGGGCCGAGGACTGCTTTCCCGCTAGGTAAGTTGGCGATGATTTTGTGGGTTTGCCGAAACGTAGGCGTACCGATATTAAAAACATCTCCATGTAGTCTTGAATTTTTGTCAACATAATCAAACCATCCTTCCAAGATTGATTTTCTGCTTCTTAGTGTATAGTACTCCATAAGTGCTTGACCGACCTCTCCTAATCGCTCCAAGGAACTGTCGGTGAGTTTGGCTGAGACTTTGATAAATTGCCCGTCAGGTTTGCGTTTCCAGTTCCATTGGTCTGGCTCCCAGCCGATTGTGCCGAGGTAATGCTTAACCGTATCAGTGTTACCAATATCACCAGCACTAAAAGTGACACGACAGTAGGCACCCCAAATGGGACAAGTATCAACAGTGGTGTCCAAATCAAGCTCAAACCAACGGCTAATGTGGGTATTAATTTTTCCCGACTTCGTAAAAGTCGGTTTCTTCTCGATTGCATAGCGTTTTCCTGTAATTGGTTCACAGTCAATTTTTGTGTTAGGGTCAACAACCGAGGCTTTTCCAAGAAGTTTAGGATTAATAAACTTTGCAATCTTAGTAAGTTTTTTATCGACAGTTTCCCTAAGGTTTTCCGCTTCTTTGCGGTTAAACTTCCAACCGTTCTCACACTGCTCTGCCATAATCCCATCCATAGTAATCTCAGAGCGTATTGCTCTAAGAACATCTTTAGATTTAGAATTTACAATATATTGTTTTAACTCACGCATTAAGTACTCGTAAACTTTTACATTTACCCTGACATCTTGTTTCATGTACTCAAACATCTCTTCATTAAACTTTTCAAACCCTCCGTTGTAGTTACTCTTAAGGAAGCTATGCTTTAGGGAGTCCAGCTTGACATACTCATTTCGTTCGGTTTTACCACCTTGCAGGTCTAGAGGTATTGTAGCTAAGTTTTTTGTCTTTTCTAACTCTTCACCCCATCGCTTAAGAGAGTGACCAAACCCAAAGCGCCTGTAATTGAGGACTTGAGACATTACCTTAGTACAGTGAACAGAAGCTTTAGGCTTCCACCCTGCAAGCTTATACAAGGCGGGTACGTCATAGCCCATTGCATTATGGGCAACTATGACTTCTGCACTGTCTAGTAGCGTCAAAAACTCCTTAAGCTGATGTGGCCTAAACCAGTGTTCAGCTCCAGTGTCTACATCAATAGCCCCTGCGCAGTGGAACTTTGATATTTTTGGCAGTAAATTATCTGCCTCTATGTCGAATACAAGTTTCATAAGTTTCTCCTAGCTTACTTGTTTCTAATATCTAGTCTACATACTTCCGTTTTTATCAGAGTTTGATATATTTCTCATTTCTTTAGACATATTATACAGTAGATAGGCAATCTCATCTGAATAAGCATCTTCTAAATTTTCCAAATAAAAGTCTTCTGCCCAGCTTTCTAGTGCATCAGCAAGCTCTGAATAATTGCCGCCTGACATATCAAAACCTAACTCATCAAGTGCTGAAGGATTTTTCATGCTGATAACTCCCGTTCTATTTCTGAATACATCATTTCTATTTCTGCTTCTCTATAAAATTCATAAGCGACTGAGGCCTTGAACACGGCCTGTCTGTTAGAAAGATTTATGTCTGATAGCATATACATTCTAGCCATTCGTCTTATATACTTCTGTTCCAACTTTAGCATTTTGTATAACCTTTACTAATCTGTTTGCATACCACTCTATTTTAGTGGCATCTTGCTCTATATTATCTTTACGACCTAGGCGACAGGCATACTTGAAAATCTGACCCAAAAGATGACCCTGCACACCTTTATGATGCTCAAGAATATACTCCATTAAGTCCATATACTCTAGGCCATTAGGGTGCTTTTCATAAGCTTCTGGAGGTATCATTTTATAATGTTTAGGATTTATTATAGCATCTTGCATCTCAAGCGACATCCCACCAAAGTCTCCATGAAAGTCTGTTTCTTCTGGAGCAGTTTTTGGTATACTTAGCCTAGATAACTTAGAAACTTCCTCTTGTGAAAACAACTCGCGTGTTCCTTGTATATCCTCAAAGTCATCTAAACCTCTAGCCTTCTTCTCTTCTTTTTGCTCCATCATTTCTGTCATAATTCTTTTCTCTATCCTATTATAACCTTTTTTCATAAGCCACTCTGCCCATTCTTTAATCTCTGATTCATTTTTTAAAGTCCTTATCTGCCCAAAGGCATTAACTTCAATCCACATTAAACACTTTTTTTGTACTCTTAATCCTGTCCAAGTGTCTATTGCTTCTTGAAAACTTTCTGTACAAATCTCAGTAATGGATTTACCATTATCATTCCAGTTTACTACGTAATTACTTTCTTCTTCATTCATTGTTCTGCCCTTGCTTTAAGTTCTTGTATATGTTTTTTAAATTTACTTTTGTTGTCAAAGCCCATCATTTGAGCAGCCTTTTGTTCTGCTAAATAAGTCGAGTAACCCGCGTCATACTCTAGTATAGCGGCTCTTTCTTCATAAGCATCTTCTAGTCGTTCCCAGTCCGACATTGTTCGTATTCCTCTATCAGTTCTTCTAAAAAGTAATCATCGCCATACTCATTTAATATAGCGTTTTGTAACCTTTGAGATATGTTTCTAGATGTAACATTATTGTATTTACCTTGTTTAGGAACGTGTTTTTCTGACCAAATGCTAATAATATCGCCCTCCCACCAAGGTGGCTCGTCTGAATACATTGAATTTGAACCACCAGACCTTATGTCAGCCTCTACAAAAATGGTGAAGTCATGTCCTCTAAATTCTTCAATTTCAAAGCGTTTATAAACAATCATCTCATCCCTCCATAAGCATGAATCATTGGTTTGTTTTTGTAACTTAATCTTAAAACAGCAAACGCGGCAGACCTAACAGGAGTGCCACGTTCTTTTTCAATAAAACTGTCATGTTTGTAGGGGTTATAAGTAACATCGTAACTAGGATTAGTACTTTTAACTCCTTCTGTTAACCAACCCACTACAAAAGCATGAACATTCTTTTTATTTTCTCTTATTGTTTGTTTTCGCCCTGCTTGTCTAACAACAAACTTTGGTGCTTGTAGCACTACTGATTTTTCATGACCAATTACTTTGCCATAATCTTTAGTATCACGGGACTGTATTGAGAAAATATTTTTATGTAAGTTAAAGTAGACCGCAACTTTCATTATACCCTCACATGTTCATGCAAGAAATCAATCAAATCACTCGCGGTAGATAGCATGGTAACTGTGTCATCTATCACATAGCCCCTTGAATCTACTATTGCTACTTCTGGTCTACCCTGATAAAGAACAATACTTAACATTTCATCGTTATAAGTATTTAACTTTATTCTGACTCTTTGAGTTGTATCTTCTGACATTAATCAATCTCTCCACAAAGTGTATCAAATACTGCAATACGATCTGCTTTATCTGATAGCTTTAAAGTTTGACATAAGTCATTTGCTGCTCTCATTCTTTTGTAACCTCTGCTGCTGTCGGTAATTACAACATTATAACAACCTCTCCTGAAAGTAGTAAAAGGAACTGTTTGTGGATTATCCGTGTAATCTCTATCGGTTCCTGTATAACACCAGTGATTATCTAAAAGATAAATTATTCCACCAGCTAGGTCGCTAGTATAAACTAAATAATCTAAGTCTTTTCCACGATTAAGTGGAGGTATTGTAGCACTTCCAAATGGCATAAAAGAATCAAAACCACTTCCATAAAATTCCATATTGCCTTCTTCTTTAAAGCTATACGTTCTATCATTACTTTTGAAATCTTTATTGAGGGTGTCAATTAAATCTTTCATTCTTTGCTTTACATCGCTCATTCTGTATACTCCACTACTGCTTCTAATGCGTCCTCTAATGAGTCATGGACTTCTGTTGCCATCGCCATCATAAAAGGGTTTAATTTGTCTTTACTGTCTTTAAACACAATAATAATTTTATTTTTCATATGTGAAAACATAACTTCTGCAGCTGTACCTTGAGCTTTAGCGTCAGGATGATTCCGCATATCTACTAACAAAACTTCGCACCTTGCTATATCTCTGAGATCTTGTTTAAAGATACGCTGTGCAATGTTTCTTTCTAGGCCACCATCATTTAAAGACTGTTCATGATAGCTGACTCTGCGTGTAGGATCTAGAGTCTTAATGTCGTGCTGATTTAAATACTCCTCTGCTACGTTACGCCATTGTTTCATTTTAACAGCAGAAAAACCTGCCATTGGCCCTGCTAAATAAACACCTTTACACAGATTCATTATGGCCCCCTGACTCAAAAGCGGCAGCCCACTCTTCACTTGTAACTCCTGTCATAAGCCATTCTCTGTCATCAGCAGAAAGATTAGGCATCGCTCTTTGTATTAGAACTCCTCTTATATACCAGTCATCATGTTGTTCTTCTGTGATGTCTAAAGTTCTAGTAGTATATTTTCCTGTTATTATTGATTGTCTTGTAAACTCTTGCATTTTGTATCCTCTTGGTTGACCTATTTGATTAAAAAGGGGGAAACTTCTGTAGCCTCCCCCTAATTGTTAATTAAAAGTTTATGTCGTCATCTAGCTTTTCTTTAGCTGAAAACTGGTCTTCATCGACAACTTGATTGTCGGCAACCTTAATGACTTCCATTTCGGTCATTTTAAAATCGTCTTCTCTTGGTTTAGGTGTATACTCTTTTAAGGTAGTTACCTGCACTGCCATTAACATTGATGCAATGCCTGTCTTACCTCCTACGTCATAGTCATATTGATAAACTCTAACATTACCAATAGAACCATTACCAAGTGTATTAGGGTTGATCTCTGAGAGATCACCACCTACTAGCGTTACGGGATTTTGAGGTTCTCCGTTGCGCTTAACTGATTTCTTCTTTAACGATGCCTTGTAAAACATTCCTGCGTCATCTTCGTCTGGCTTGACATTTATATTCATGTCTTTCCAAGACTTAGCCTGTTTTTTATCTCGTGTTCGTATCTGAACTTCCCATGTTGGATTTTCAGTATCAAAACGAGCATTAGGCTTGTTAGGATCAAGTTTAGCAAAGAATAATTCTACGTTAGGTATAATAGCCATGTTTAATTTCCTCTTGGATATATATAAAAAATTGGGTATTGAACAGTATTGTTCTTTAACGTCAGGTAATTCCTGCCCAACGTTTCATGGTGTTTTCAGCTTTATCTAGTTCGCTGTTTTTTATTACACCATAAATGTGCTTCCAGTTATCTTCATAAATTTCGCCATAGTCATCTATTTCGTCAGGGTCGTCAAAAACAACACTGCCTGTTATGGCATCTTCTATGACCTCATAAACTGTCATTTTAGATTTTGTTTGGCCTTCGATAAAGTCATCTATAAAGATAACATCACCTGCTTCAAGCGAACGCAAAGTCGCTTTTGATAATGGCTTCGACATCTAGTTTTCCTTTCTCTGGAATTAAATCCAGTGAGTTAAGTTGTCCTAAAATATTTTCTAAGGGTTCTCCTTTGTATAACTCAACAAACTTTTCTCTAACATGATAGAACATATGTCCCATATTTCCTGCGTGACAACCAAAGGAGTCATGCACAACAGTAGCAGCGTAGGGTGCATCATGGACACACATAGTTAGATGAACAGCATCTAAGCTGTGTACGACATTAGGAGCTGCACCTGTCTTTTGTTTGCTTTCGTTAATAGTTGTTTCTTCCCAGACTTGAAGTTGCACTTTTAAAACATCTTCACCATACTTAAGCTCTGTACGCTTATTAGTTGGCTTTCTGTATGCTTGTACAACAGGAAATCCTGTAATAGGTGAGATCCAACTTAAATGTACTTTCTGATCGTTGGCCCTTTCTGCAAGTCTCTGAAACATTCTTAAAAGTTTTGCTGGGCCTCTTAGCTCTTTATAGCAGGTATTGTATACCAGAGTGCCAAGGAGTGCTCCCCAGAGATGTTCTTTGTCCCTGAGATAAGGCGAGATATCCCTTGTGTCTTCTATCACCTGTTGTCCCATACCGTAAGAGGTTCCACCATATCCTAGAGTCATAACATTTCTTTTTACTGTTTTGCGTTGAATCTTTTTGCTAGTTATATTCATCCAGTAAACAGGAAAAAGTTTTTCTCTTAAGGCTCTATTCTGGTTTCGCCAAGACTGCGCCTGTTGAAAGGCAACAGCTTTTCGTTCCGACTTATCGGGTGCATCAAAATATTCTTTTTGCAATTTTACTGCAGTTTTAAAAACATTTTTAAATTTGTTTACTACAGTTTTTTCAAGATTATTTTGCATTTTAGCTAAAGTGTTCCAGACTTTATCCGCAATAAACATATATACATCGCCTGGAATTTTGCTTGGAACAAGATTGACCAGCGGAGCAACCTCGTGATCTAATGACATAGCCACTAAGTGTTGTACTCCGTTATTAGACCCATCAATATAAATAGGTAAACAAGAAGGAAATTCTTGTATATCTTCTGTCCATTCGTTTATCATTCTTAGCTCATTACAAGCCGCAAGAAAACTAAATGGCTTATCTGCTTCCATCCAACCAATATTTTCCATTGGATAGAGCGCATAACCTAGTATATCTTCTATGGTATCTTGAACCCATGCTACTCTGTCATCGAGACTTACTTTATCGTTTCCCCAGACATTTGCAGTATGAACACACAACCAATAATAACCTTCTTCTCCAAGAACAACGGGTTCATCTAACAATAAAATTCCTTTTGCATTATCACTAGATTGCTCATGTAAAAAAGCAGTATTAGGATATATACGTCCACGAAAATCAAGATTATATAGATGATAGAAGGCTTTATTTATATGTTTCTCAGCCAATCTTTGTATTGCTTCTGCTTCTATTATTAAAGAAGCCCTTTTAACAGGGTCTATTTCCTTAGTAAACTTAAAAGGATTATCTTCAGAATGCATACATTCTTTGTAAACATTAAAAACAGGAAGATTTATTCGCCAACCTGTGTTATTTAATTTATTTAAGGTATCTAATATGTAAGACATATCGTTGCTTTCAAAATGTTTTAAAGCACCGTCATATCCTTTCTTTATTACTCCTATTCCTGAGTCGGGGTGATAGGCAGTTCCATCCCAAGAATTAACAGGGGTATTAACAGGAAACATATCACATTTCTCTATATTTACTTGATCCATCAACTCTTTAATTGACTTCCAATCTTTAGCGTAAATAAAGTAAGATCTGTGTTTGTCTTTTTTACCGTTTCTATAGCTATGTTTTTTTCTGTATCCTAAGATACCTAATTCTATATAGCTAATTATAACAAACCAGCCGCCTTGAACGTCTAGAACACTATTTTGTTTTTGTCTTAACTTCTGTCGAAGCCTACGACCAATACTACTCGCTACTTCTACTAATGAAGAATTCCTTTCTAGACCTTTTAGTATATGAGTGTAGGAAAACTCAATTATGTCTTTTGCAGACATTTTATTTAAAAAACTTGCTGACTGCCTATTGTCAAGCATGTTCTGTCTATATTCTAGATCCTCTGTTAACTTCTCTAGAACTTTTGTTGTCATGTACTTCCTTCCTAACAAGCATCATACTTTTTACGTATCTTGTTTTATAAAAGACTTTAGCTCATTTCATCAAAAAGTGTGCAAGACATAGTGCCAAACACAATTACAATTAAAATGAGTGGTATAATAATCTCCTTAAAAAAAAAAATTAAGTTATTGCCCCCACCCCCTAAGGGATGAGGGAAAACAATTTAAATATA
>Ga0315315_10000984_pt1 | contig 25685 bp, 24 predicted proteins | sample M140m3416metaG_FD_203699 | JGI IMG/M metagenome (GOLD analysis project Ga0315315, IMG submission 203699) | Ammonia-oxidizing marine archaeal communities from Monterey Bay, California, United States - M1 40m 3416 | ecosystem: Environmental > Aquatic > Marine > Intertidal zone | place: USA... | reverse complement strand
TTTAAGCTTATTTTTTGAATAATTACATTTTGGTTCAATATTTTTTTTTTCAATTAAATTATCTAAATTTTTATAAATTTTTCTTGAACTTAAGAAAATAAAATTACATTTTAAATTTAAAATTTTTCTTGCGACTTTTAGGTCAAAGTCAAAATGTTCCTCATACTTCTTTTTAATATATTTATTATTAATAGAACAATTTATAATCCAATGTACATTTTCTAATCTTTTTTTTTTTAATTTGAGAAATTGGTTTAAATTTAAAGCTTTGATAATGTATTTTTTTTGTAAATAAAGTTTTAAATTATTCCCAATAAAACTTTTTTTTCCAATTATTATAATTTTTTTCATCTAGATAAATAATTCATAAAATATGTTAAATAAAAATCAAAATTTTTCTTATATTTAATTTTGTTTTTTTTAAAAAAAAATTTTACAAAATTGTGAGCTTCTAACCTTCTCATCCACCAATTCTTTGACAAATGTTTAAAATTTGATGAAATATTATTATTTATTTGTCTGTAGTAAGTTAAATTTTTATCTACAAAATTATATTGATTATAAAGATAGATTCCTGATAGCCCAACCCTAAAATCAAACCATATGTTTGGAAAAAGTTTAAAATTAATTTTCTTAAATAATTTTAGAAAAAAATTTCTTCTAATAGAAATACAACTTGTGGGAACAAAATAAGGCCAAAAATTTCCTAACAGAGAAAACTTCTTTAATTTGACATATGTCGAGGAGTTATTAAATTTTTTAATTGGTAAATCGTAAAGAATTTTACAATTTTTATTTTTATTATATTTATTCATAATTGATAAAAGTTTATTTTTATGAAAAAAATCGTCACTATCTAAAAAAAAAATAATTTCACCTTTAGATTTTTTAAAACCCTCGAAAAAACCAAACATTTGATCATATGAACCTTTTCCAATTTTATTTTTTTTTTTTACGATTCTGATTTTTTTTTTATATTTTTTTATTACTTCTAATGAGTTATCTTGAGAGTTATCATCTACAAATATTATTTCAAAATTTTTATAGCTTTGAAGTAAAATTGATCTAATACATTGATCAACATATTTTGCATTATTATAATTAATAATTATTACTGAGGCTTTCATTAATTTTCCTTACATATACATATTCAAAACTTCTTCTGAATGGCATCTTGATTTTAAAAATTCTATAAAAATTATTATTTTTCAATAAATGATGTATATCACTAAAAGTGTAACCTTTTTTTATCATATTATCATAATGATGTTCAAAAAGAATTACCGATACTCTTGATATAAATTCTTCCAAACCTTTCAAAACTTCTAGCTCATAGCCCTCTGTATCAATTTTAAGTAAATCAATATGAGAAATATCTTTTTTGATTAAATAATCTTTAAATTTTAATTGTTTAATAGAAATTTTTTTATTTTTTAATTTACCAAAAAATTTTTCTTTTTTTTTAAAATAAGACGAATCTTCATTAAGCTCCCTTATAGTCGAAGATGATGTTTCATTAAGATAGTTTAATTCTAGCTCTTTCTCAAATTTACCTAAAGCAAAATTTTCTAAAAAAACATTTACTTTAGTAAATTTTTTTTTTAAAAAATCAGCTTTTTGAGAAAGTACTTTAAAGTTATCCAGAGAAGGTTCAAATGAATATAAATTTACTATTTCAAAATTTTTTAAAAAAAGCTCTACCGTTTCACCCCTATGTGCACCTACGTCAAAAACGGTATGTAAGTCTTTTCTTTTATTCAAGGTTTTTATTTTTTTAATTATTTTTCTTTTATGGAAAAAATCAAAAAAGTTGAGAATATTTTCAATTAAAAAACTAATCATTTGTTTTTACTAAATAATAATAATTATTTTTCTTATTTATTAAAATTCCCTCATCACCAAAACAATTATTCTTATCATTACAATTCTCATACTTTTGAATGAATTTATTAAAAAGATTATCTACTCTAAAATTATTTTCATTTAATATGTAGAAAGGTTTCGAAAGAAAATCATAATCATATTTTTCAACTTCATTTCCGATCCTATTTAAATTTCTACCCATAAAAATTACCATTGATAGTATTATTAAAAAAACCATCTTCTTTTGAAATCGATGATCAAGTTTAAATTTTGAAAGATAAATTGAAAACGGTATAAACAGGATTAATGCTATTAATGAATAACCTCCATACCTTAAGCTCGGGTGATTATAAAACCATTCAAAAAATAAAATTAGAATTATTGAATATGTCCATAAAATTTCTTTTTTGTTAAAAGAAATTTTTTTTTTATTTTTTGTATAAAAAATAAGAAAAACAATCAATAATAAAAAAATTAATCCAAGAATAAAATCTGAAACCTTATTAAAAAAATATAGATTAGTCCAATTAGGTAACCAATTAAATCCCTTTATATAAATTTCAGGATTATCGACTCTATAGTTGGGACTTGCACCTGCCTTAGACCAAAGCTCATACCAATTATTCATAAATTCAGCTTCATGAAGTAGTGACCATTCTAGATTATTAAAACAAGTAAGGCTAACTGGATATAAAACACAACCAGAATTGAAAATATTAATTGCTATCAAAGAAAATCCAATCAAAATAAAGATGTAAAAATATATATTTGAAAAAAAACTTTTTAATATCTGTGAAATTTTTTCTTTTCTTATTCCTACAAAAATTGGAATCAAAATTAAAAGATATAAAACATAAAATGCTTTTAAAGTAATTATTAAACCTAAAAGGATAAAAATTTTTGAAAAAAAATTTTTAAAATTTACGCTATTTCGATAAAAACTTAAAATTTCAATAAATAGAACTAAAATTAAAATTTGGGCTGATCTATCTGTACCATGCTCGGAAATTCTATAAAAAAATATATTTATGAATAAAAGTGATAAGATTGTTAAAATTGAGATAAAATCATACCTTTGATTTTTATGATCATTTTTTAATTTTAAAATTAAAATTAAATTTGAAATTCCAAATATTAGTACTGCACCTATATGAAACGAGAAATACTTTATAATTGGAAGGTAAAATAACGAATTCAAATAAAAAATAGATGAAGGTGTTCTAAACCCATGATTTATAGATCCTGTACCGATGATCATGTGATTTTGTGTCAAATAATATGTGTATGGAAAATGATAATATGGAAAGTCATCATGTGGCTTAATAGTTAAAAACCCAATAAATAAAATTCCAAATATTAGAAGCAAATAAAAATAATAATTTCTAATAATTTTTTTTTCTTTTAATGAAAAAAAGAAAAAAAATATAATTCCAAAAAAAGCAATTACTAAATTATGGTAAAAACCATGTGGTGTGAAAAAATGAGTTAAAAAAGATAATAAAATTAAAAAAAAAAGCCCTGCTAAGAGACTAAATTCAAACTCAACATTTAATTGATTTTTTGTTGAACTGAAAAAAAACAAACCATATCCAATCACTGATAATATTATGAAGAAATAAGATGCAATAAAAATTGTTAGATTCATAAAAATTTAAAAAGAATGTTGTTAAAAGACATAAATAAGATAAGTCAAATTTAATATCATTTATATGTAAAAAAATGTATTAAATAAATGGATTATTTATGAACAATCTTACTTTGATTATACCTGCAAAAAAGGAGAAGGAATCTTTGCCTCTAGTGTTAGATGAGTTAAAAAAATTTGAATGTAAAAAAAAAGTAGTTCTTGAAGAATCAGACGAAGAAACAATAAATTCAATAAAAAACTATGATTGTGAAATTTTTTTTCAAAGTGGTAAAGGTTATGGAAACGCTTTAATTGAAGGTATTAATAATTGTCAGACTGAATTGTTTTGTATTTTCAATGCTGATGGATCCTTCGATCCCAAAGAATTAATAAACATGTTGAATAAATTAAAGATTGAAAATTTAGAATTTGTTTTTGGCTCTCGTTATCAAAAAAATTCTGGAAGCGATGATGATACGATAATCACATTGGTCGGTAATTATATATTTACTTTCATCGGTAAATTTTTTTTTAGGTTACCAATTACTGATATTCTTTATACCTATGTTTTGGGAAAAACATATTCAGCTAAAAAATTAAATTTGCAAGCAAGTGATTTTACATTTTGTGTTGAACTACCAATAAAAATTCAAAGATTAAAAATGAGAATGGGTTCAATTTCATCTTTTGAAAGAAGACGAATTTCAGGTGTAAAAAAAGTAAATGCTTTTAAAGATGGTTTTAAGATTTTAATGAAAATGATATTTTTAATTAAAAAAAACTAATTTTTATATTTTAATAACCTTATATATATAAAAACATAAAATATGATACTGAGTAAAATCAAAATAATTTGAAAACTGCTTGAATGTACTTTTTGAAGACCAAATAAAATCATTAATAAATTGAAAACATTAATTAAGTTTCCAGTAAATGTATTTATAATTTTATCATCTTTCTTAAGTTTATCTTTTAAAAATTTAAAGACTAATTGATGTAAATGCAAAGTATCTGGCTTTATTGGAGAACTTCTAAAATTTATTTTTCTTAAAATTGAAAATAAATTTTCAAATGCAGGATACCATAATAATAGAACAATAAAAAAAGGTGAAACTTTAGTGTAATTGTCATTGTAGAAATCTATTAAAAAAATAGAAAAAATAAGTCCAATTAGATAAGCTCCATTATCTCCTAAGTAGATTTTATTAAAGAAGTTTAAAATATAAAGAATACACAAAACATAAATAAGATAATTCAAATCTAAGAATAATGATAAGTCATAACCATTAAAATTCATATTTTTTAAAACAAAAGAAACAATTAAAAAATAACCTAAAGCAAGATTATTTATACCATCAATAAAATTTGTTCCATTTATAATTATTAAAATACAAAATGAAGTAAAAAGAACATTTAAGTGAAAATTATTTAAAAGAATATCAATTATACTTACTCTTATTGGAAAGATTTCAATTTTTATAAAATTGATAAAAAAGATTATTAAAATAATTTGAATAAGAAATCTTGAAATTGGTGAACTGATCTTATTTAAATCTGAAAAAATACCTAAAAGAAAAATTAGAAATATAAATAAATATATTGCTAAATTTGAATATTCAAATTTTAAAAGCAAGCTTAAAAAAATAATTACTCCACCTAAAATTGGTACACTTTCAGAGGTAGTATATTTTTGATGAACATTTCCAGTAGAATTAATTAAGTAATTATATTTTTTTGAAAAAAAAATGATTGTTATTGAAAAAAATAAAATAATTATAATGTTATAAATCATATTATTTTTCTTATATAATTTGTTGACAATATAAAAAGATAATAAATAGATTTAAAAAAAGAAAAATTCATATAAGTTTTGTATACTCTAAATCCATCTAAAATTTTTTGGATTGTATTTTTTGAAAGAGAGTCATCTGTATTTCTCCAAAAACATAAGAAAGTTTTAAGCCCATAAATTTTAGAATATTTCGTTAGTTTCAGCCATAACACAAAATCCTCTTTTGTTTTGAGGTTTGGAAATTTTATTTTTTTTGAAAAGAATTTTTTATTAATTATTACAGTTGAAAGACCGATTTCACAATCATTCAAAAGAGTTTTGTGATTTAATAATTTTTTGGCTTTTCTTTCTCCTATTATTTTATCATTTTTATTTATAATTTTATAGGAGGTGTGTGAAATTTTAACTGAATTTTTTTTCATAAATGCTATTTGTTTTTTCAATTTATCTTTTTTCCAAAAATCATCAGCATCTAAAAAAGCTAAGAAAACTCCTTTTGATTTTGTAATTCCTTTATTTCTTGAATATCCAGCACCAATATTTTTTTTGTTTATTATTAATTTGATTCTCTTATCTAATTTTTTAATACTTTTTATATAATCTAAATCAATCTTATCTTCATCGTCATAAATTATCAAAATTTCAATTTTTTTATAAGTTTGGTTTAGAACAGATCTAATTGCTGTTAATATATATTCTCTTTTTTTGAAATAAGGAATAATTATTGATACTAGATCCATTTAATTAAAAAAATTTTTTGATATTATACAATCTATTTATTACTTTTATTTTTTTTGAAAAATTGTTTTTTTGATAACCCCATTTTGCATGCAAATATCTAATATTTGCTTTCTTACTTGCTTTGTAATCATAAATACTATCACCAACAAAAATGGCATTTTTATTGTTTACTTTAAATTTTTTTAGAATTTTATTTAACCCTTCTGGGTTTGGCTTCCCAAACTTAACATCATCAGCACTTATAAAAAAATCAAATAAATTATATTGATTTAATATTTTCTTAGTTCTTAATTTGCTTTTAGATGTAAAAACTGAAAGATAAAATTCTCTCCTTAGTTTTTTTAAATCATTTAGATGATTTTTATTAATTTTGATTTTGTTTAAATTTTTTAAAGAAAAAAATTCATAATTTTTTTTTATTTCATCTATTCTGTTTTTTATATTCATTTTATTCAAAATTTTTGGAAATGGTAAACCCAAATATTTTTCATAAATTTTAAACTGTAATTTGATTTTTAGTTTTCTTGATGTCAAATCAAGGGATTTTTTCATATTTGGTTTTGAATTTATTAACACACCATCTAAATCAAAAATTATTAATTTTTTTTTAATCATAATTATTATAAAATTTAATTTGTAACAAATTTGTCCATATACTTTTCTCCAGCATTTTTAATATTAAATCTTTCAATTTTTTTTTTGGAATTTAGCGTTTTTAGTTGTGCATATTTATAATTCTCTAAAACATAATGAATTTTATTAGCTAAATCATACTCATTAAAATTTTTTACTATTTCGCCACCTTTTCCATTAATTAAGATATCATCTGCACCACTTACATTTGTAGTTATAGAGGGAGTTTCATGATTAATGGCCTCGATTAATGCATTTGGCATTCCTTCGTATAAAGAAGTTGATATAAAAATTTTTGCTTTATCGTAATACTGAGAAAGATTTTTTGTCCAGTTTTTTAACTCAACTTTATTTTGTAAACCAAGCTCATAAATATAATTTTGAAGTAATTTTTTATTTGGACCCTGGCCAAAAATAAGTAATTTATATTTATTATTTTTTTGACAGAAAATTGAAAATGCTTTTATTAGAAGTTTTTGATTTTTTTGTTTTGTGAATCTCCCTACATTTAAAAAAAAATTTCTTTTTTTAAATTTATTTTTTTTTAAAATTTTCTTTAGAGTTGGATTATATAATAATTCTACTTTATTTTTAGTAATGACAAAATTTCTAACACAGTTTTGACTTTTTGTAGCATTGGTAAAAATTATAGTAGAAAAATTGTAAGTAAATAATTTTGTAATGTTTATTAACCATGCAAAAATTTTATTATCTGCATACTTGGTAGCACCACATGGATCCTCTGAGATTCTTATATTAATTTTATAATTTAAGAAAAAACATAATATAACTGCGAAAAAGCTGCTTTGCATTGAAAAAATAGTTGTTCCTCTTTTGGGTAGTTCAAACAAAATTTTAGCTAATGATAGCATTGAGTAAAAGCTAGATAAAATTCTATCATTTACAAAAAATATTCTTTTTTGGTTTGATGAAATTATTTTTAAATTTTTAATTTTTCGTAAATCTTTACCTTTTTTATTAGTGATTAAAAAAATTTTTTTCTTTTTTGATAGGTGATTAATCAGGTTTATCAAAATAGTTTTGACACCACCATTTTCATATGATGGACAAAAAATTATTATATTATTCATTAATCTTATTTCTTTTTATTTTATAGACCTTAAACAGTTTTTTTGTGACTAAAGTAAGGTCATATTGTTTTGCAGAGTTTTTGGAGTTATTTCTCATTTTTCTTAATATAATTTTATTTTTATAAATAAATTTTATTTTTTTTATGAAATCTTTAATTTTGTTTGAATTTATCTTAAATCCATTAAAATTGTTGATTATTATTTCATTAGCACCTTTTTTATTAAAAGTAATGACTGGGACACCAGAAGCCAAGGACTCTATAAATGAAATTCCAAAAGACTCTATTCTAGCTAGATTTATATAAAGATCTGATTCTTTGTAATATTTTATTAGTGTAGAATGTGGAAAATACTTTTCTTTTATATTGTCTATATTTTCAATAATTCTAAAATATTGTTTATTGGACTCAATATATTTATCATCAAATAAAGCTGTAGTTCCACTTCCAATAATAGTCCATTTAAAATTGATTTTATTTTTTATTAATTCTTTGGTAAAACGCCCAACTAAATCGTATCCCTTTTTCTTTTCAGCAAATCTTGCGACAGTTATAAATTTTAAAATTTTATTTTTTTTTGTTTTTTTATCTTTAAAATTTTGAAACTTTTTAATCTCAATAGCATTTGGAACATAAAATATTTTTTTCTTATTTACCCCAATGCTCAAAAGATCATTTTTAATATTTTCTGATATTGATGCAAAACCATCGATTTTTTTTATAATTTTATTTAAAAAATCATCATATTTTTTGTCAATTCTATACCCATAATTAATTTTTTTTTCAATTTGAATATCTGCTCCTTGAAATGTAACTAATACTTTTTGATTAAGTTTTTTCAAAACTTTGATTATTATAAGACTTTTAAAATTTAAATGGTTAAAATGCCAGATATCATATTTTTTTACTTTAATTATTTTTTTTAAATACACCTCTAAGAAAAATGAAATATCAAAATTAAAATAGTAATAACTGGCAAAAACTAAAGAAGTAATTAGTTTATTAAATACAATGATATTATAAAAATTATTTTTGAGATTTGTTGTATTAAATACATAACAGTCAATTTTTTTTCCCAAATCATAAAATTTGTTTGCAATGTTGTGCGATTGTGTCTGTGCCCCACCCGGCTCCGGAAAATAAATTCCATTTACTATAGCAATTTTCATTTATAGTTTTTTAAATAAATTAAAATAATCTCTTTTACTCTTAAGTGATAATTTTAAAAGATTTTGTTTTGATCTTTTAATTTTTTTTTTATAATTATTAAAATTTATAATTATATCTTTTAATTTAATTGATAATTGATTAACATTACCTGTTTCATAAAATACCCCAAAATCCTGGTTTTTTACTAAATCATATATACCACCAATATTTTTTGAAGATATAATTAAACATTCATGATTAATTCCTTCTGCTACAACATTTGGAAAACCCTCATACAAAGAAGTTGAAATAACTATATCTGATTTTAAATAAATTTTATTAAGATTTTTATTTGAGTATTTGATAAATCTAATTTTTTTTGAATGACTATTTATTAAATTGTAATTTTTATTCTTATCTAAATTTGTAACAATGCTTATTTCATAGTTTTGATTTGCAGTAATTTCGATAAGTTTAAATAAATCGTTAATATTTTTTTCATATGAATTTCTTCCAATCCATAAAATTTTTTTTTTGACGTTATATTTCTTTTTAAATCTCTTAAATTCTATTATTGGATTTATCGTTTGAACCTTGCGCCTAACATGTTTTTGCAAACTCTTCGTAACTTGAGATGAATTTGTTATTATGTGATTAGCATTTTGGTAAAAATATTTGATTAAGTATTTTATTAGTATATTTTTTGATTTTTGTATCAAATTTTTTCCAAAATCTAATTCCTCTAAAGGAGTTCTTTCTATTAAAACTAATTTAAAATATTTTGAAATAAATTTTTTAAAAAAAATAGAGCAAATTAAGTTTGAATAATTAATATTAGAAATAAAAATAAGTTTTTGATTTTTATGTAAATATAATTCAATTATTTTTCTTAAATCACTGATTGCAAAAATTAACTTTTTCTTCCTAATTTCTATTACTTTTATGTTGAGACGAGAAAAAAAATTTTTGAATGAATTTTTCCCTAAGGAAATAATAGTTATATCAAATTTAAAATTTTTTCTTAAAAATTCACATAATCTCAGAATTGAATTTCCAGCTCCACCATCTGAAAAGTTTGGTAAAAAAAAAATAATATTTTTTTTCATTTAATTAAAATATATATATTTAAGTTTTTTGTTATCATTTTTACTTAAAAGATTCATTTTAAAATTTAAGTTTATTAATTTAAATTTTTTTTTCTCATTTATAAAATCGTAAACCAAAGTAGAAGTCTGCGATATATAAACTTCACTAAAAATGTGATTTTCGATATTTGAAATTTTTTTTAAATACTTTGAATTTTTTAAAGAAATATTCATTTTTGGATGAAACTTAAAATAATATATTTTTTTTTCATTATTATAATTAATTTTATTTTTAATAGAATTAAGTATTTCGTAAGCATCGTGTGTACCTGGTAAAACTAAAATTTTATGGCAATTTTTTTTTTGTGAATATTTTATTTTTTTTAATAAATAAGAGGTAATTTTAACTCTTTTTTTTTTTTTAATATTCTTAAAATAATGATTATAGGTTTTTTTTGATAATTCGCTAAAATAAACTAATTCATTCGGTGAGATCTCTTTTTTAAATTTTTTAAATAAAACTAACCATAATAAATTACTTGAGAATATTCCATGCTGATATCCAATTCTTAGAATATCTTTATTTGTTTTTCTAATAAGATTATTTAAAAAAAAACCAAAATTATATTCAAACATATAATAGTGAAATGATTTAATTTTCTTATTCAAGAAAAATGATTCTAATGATTTTTTGTAAATATTTAATTTAAGTCTATTTAAAAAGGCTTGATAAAAATCATTCTGTAAAATTAAAGAATAATCAATCTTATCTATTTTTAATATTAGATCTTTATTAGAAATTTTAAAGATTTCAAATAAACCTAAAAAATAAACTTTAATTATACTTAATAAACCAATCAAACTTTCTGCATGGATTACATTATTGCTTTTGTACTCTTTTAAATTTTTTAAAATCTTAAAAAATGAAGCATTTAAATGAGTCTCATCTGTTAGCAGAAAATTTAATTTAAGTGATTTTTCATCCTTAAAGAAATTTTCTTTAGTTTTATTGGAAAATAACGGATAAATTGACAACACTATTTTTTGTTTTATCTCATTATTTTTTTGAAAAAATTTTAAAACAAAACATATTAAAAAAGCCTTAAAATAAAATTTAGTAAATTTAAGTATAAGCCATTTATTTTTATTTTTTTTTGTTCCAAATTTATTGACTATTATTTTACTAGATAAATCTTTGAAAATTTTTGAGTCGAATTCATGGTCAGTTATTAATTCTATTTCATTATAATGATTTTTTTTTATGTACTCTTTTATTAGTAAAATATTTAAAAAGAAATCTATTGATTTATTTTTATCATTACGCAAATTAAATGTCTCTATCTCAAAAAAGTAAGGTATTTTTTTCTTTATTTCTAAAAATTTTTTTAAATAACTATCAACAAAAATCTTTTTAACCACTTTGAAATATTTTTTTCTAATCTCAAAAAAATCTAATATATTTGATTTTCCGATATGAATTTGTCCGGATGATATATTTATACAATCACAATTTATTTCATTTATTTTATGGCTGTAATTTTTTGATAAATTTATTATTATTAATTTTTTTTTTATTTTCACTTTTGAAATAAATTGAATTTGATCATTTTATAAAAATAATAAACTTTATTTGGAAGTACTCTTCTCCAAAAAAATGGATCTTTTTTTCTTATAAATTTTGAGAGTTTACCTATTTTTTTGAATTCTTTGTAAAAATATACATTTTTAATACTTAATCTCTTGAGAAGTAAAAAATGAATATGTTTTTGATACCAAGATGGTTTAGAAACTAAAATTTTCCAAAATTCGTCAAATGGGTAATTTATAAGTTCAATTGGATATCCTACAGTATCTTTGTAATATCTATTAACACATAAAAAATATCCATTTTTTTTGATTTTTTTATAAATTAGAGAGAAATATTTTTTAATTGTATCAAAATTCATTTCCATCATTGACCTTGTATTTATAAATAGATCAACTTTTAAAGTTGGAAATTTATCCCATGGAGTCAAGATAAAGATATCATACTTTTTTAAATTCTTTTTATCTAATTTTTTATTTTTGTAATCTTCACTAACAAATATTTTTTTTTTTGGAAAAAGTTTACTTAAAAAATAAAAACTTAGAAAATTTGCCTCTGGAAGATCAATTAGTATCATTTTTGCCTTAGTTTTTTTTAAAATTTTCGATGCTAAACATCCATAACCAGGTCCAATTTCACATATTACTTTCATTTTCTTTAAACTTAAATTTGATTCTAATTCCTTCACAAACTTAATCAAAAACAATTCATGAGCTGTATAGAAATAATTCTTATATCTATAAAATTTTTGTGCATTTCCAATATTTTTTTTTTCAAGTAAATTCATAACAAAATTTTTTCCACAATCTTTTATTAGGCTATCTAAAAAAAGTAATGTTTGCTTTTTTTTATAAAATTGATCATCCATTCCATATGAGAGACCATTTTTTCTGAAATTAACTAGATTTTCAAACTTAAATAAATTTATCTTTTTTTTATTATTATAGCTCCAATGTCTACTTGACGAGCCATTTAAATAATTAAATTTAGAATAATTATAATTAGATAAAAATTTTTTTTTATGATCCATTAAATAAATTTTTTATATAACTTAAAAATAGAATCTTTCTTCATAAATTTTTTCGCTTTGATAAAGTCTTTCTTTACATCTACTGAAAAACTTTTTCCCTTTAGATAAATAGTTTTCATTTTAAGTCCCATTTCTAAAGCTCTCATTAGCTCGATACCTTCCATCTTTTCAATGAATGATTGTTTCTCTTTTTTAAATTTTAATAATGCTTTTGGTTTAAATGAAATGATTGATAAATGTTTTAATGAAAAATTTTTTTTTCTCTTAAAGTTATATGGGATAGGTAGTCTAGAAAGATACATAATTTCATCTTTATTATTCGCAACGACCTTCACAATATTTGGAGTATCAATATTATTGCACTTTACTGATGGCAAAATAATGTCGTAATTAAAATTTTTTAAATGTTCTCCAATTACATTATCAATGTGGGCTGGTGAAATTAGAGGTTCATCCCCTTGAATATCGATTATTAAATCATATTTTTTTTTAATTTTAGAATATCCTTCAGCTATTCTTTCTGTTCCATTTTTATTTGTTTTAGATGTATAAATAGCCTTCGCACCATACTTTTTAGCTAAATCATAAATCAATTTATGATCACAGCATATGTATAGATCATCCAATTTTTTACTTAATTTAGCCCTCATATAAGTGTGAATAATAATAGGAACATTATCAATTTTTAACAAAGGTTTCTGATGAAGCCTAGTCGAAGATAGTCGTGAGGGAATTAGACCAAGAATTTTTTTTTTCATTAAACTAAATGATTAGAAATATCTTTATAATGATTAAATAAAGAATACAACCTTGATGTTTTGATACCATTAAATAAAATTTTTTTTACTTTATTTTTTTCATTTAAATGTAAATAAGATACTTCATCAAACTTATTTAAAAAATCTTTTTTATCATTGATCTCAAACTTAAAGCCATTTACACCATCATTAATTATATTTTTAGGGCCGTTTGGACAGTTTGATGTTAGTACAATTTTTTTTGCAAACATTGCTTCAATAATTACAAATCCTGGATCTTCCCAATTTGATGTTAAAACAAAAAATTCAGCACCATGAAGTATAGGAAAAATATTATCTTTAAATCCAATTAATTTTACTTTGTCATTAAGCTTCAATTGACTAATCAATTTCATCAAATCTTCTTTTTTTTCACCATTCCCACAAATTACTAAATTTAGATCGGGATTTTTTTTATGAATTTCACAAAATGCATCTATTAAAAAGTTGAAGTTCTTTTGATTAGTGAGACGACCAATGGATAAAATATATTTTTTATCAATCAATGTATTTAAATTTGATTGTTTCATCTTTTCTCTTAAACTATTTACTTCAATTATTGGATCTTTAACTAAAAATACTTTTTCTTTGTTAAAAATTTTTTTATTTATTAATAGCTCTTTAGTAAGATATGTTGGACAAAAAACTTTATAAATTTTTTTATTAATTATCTTCCAAAAAAACCTTCTTAAAAAATTAAGCCTGGGATATCCAGAAACTCGAAGAATAAATTTAGTTTCGTATTTAAAAAATAATAAGAGTGTCATTGGAATAAAACTTAAAAGATGAATAACTAAGTATTTAGGTTTTTCCTCTTTAAGTAATCTGTGCAACTGGAATATTGAGCTAAAAAAAACAATAAAGTAGGTTATCCTACTTTTTATAAAGTTACCTTTTGGAAGTTTTTTAAAATCAATTTTTTTTTTCTTTAATTCTATTAATTTTATATTTTCTTTTTGAATTTTCTCAATATGATCATTCCATTCAGATGCAACATTTATAAGTGAAATATTTACTTTTTTTTTAGAAAATTTTTTTATAGCAACAATAGAATTTATCACAGCATAGGTTGTTGCAACATAAGATATAAAAGGACTCCAATAAAAAATCTTCATAAAAAATATTATATTTAACTAATTAATTAAATTTTTTTTTTATAGTATTCCAAAAACCATTTAACAAAATTATAAACACCCTTATCGACAGATGTTTTTGGATTATATTTAAACATTTTCTTTAATCTTGAGTTATCACAGTGTGTCTTTTGTACGTCACCAATTTGTAATGGCATAAAATTTTTTTTTGCTTTCCTTTTCAAATAAAACTCAATTAATTTAATATAACTCATCAAATTAATTTTTTTTCCATTTCCAATATTAACAATCAAATATTTCGGTTTCTGATATTTCTTTTTTATTATTTTAATAATCCCTCCTATAATATCATCTATATAAGTAAAATCTCTAACATGATTACCTCTGTTAAAAATATTTATCTTTTTATTTTGAAGAATATTTTTTGTAAAACTAAACAATGCCATATCTGGCCTTCCCCATGGACCGTACACGGTAAAAAATCTAAGTCCTACAACTTTCATTTTGTAAATTTTACTGTAAGCGTGTGCAATTAATTCATTTGATTTCTTTGTTGCAGCATAAAGTTGAATTGGATTATCTGTGTTACTTTCTTCTTTTATTGGAAATTTTTTTTGAACACCATACACACTGCTTGTACTAGCGAATAAAAAATTTTTAATTTTGTAATCTTTTGCACAATCAATAATATTAAAAAAGCCTAATATATTTGAATTAATGTAACTTTGTGGGTTTTTAAGTGAATATCTAACTCCAGCTTGAGCTGCTAAGTTTACAACAAAGTCAAATTGATGATTTATAAATACTTTTTTTACATCCCTTTTTTTTTGAATATCAACTTTATAAAAAGAGTAATTCTTAAATTTAAGTAAAATTTTATTTCTGTTTTTTTTTAAATTAACATCATAGTATTTATCAAAATTATCTATTCCAACTACATGGTGTTTTTGTTTTAGTAATTCCCTAGATAAATGAAAACCAATAAAACCTGCTGAACCTGTTATTAAAATTTTCATATTCGTTTTTTTATAAATTTTGCAGGATTTCCAGCCCAAATTTCCATTTCAGGAATTGATTTATTTACTATTGATCCACTTCCAATGACTGAACCATTTCCAATTTCGACCCCTTTTAATATAATTGAACCTGATCCTATCCAACAATCATTCCCAATCTTAATTCTTTTGATTATAGATAATTGCTCTCTAATAAGTTTGTCTTTTTCATACTGATGATTTTGATCAAAAAATGAAACGTTTGGACCTATCTCTACATCGTCTCCAATAACCATTTTATCCTTTATTGATATTATACATCCCCTTCCAATATTTACATTATTTCCAATATTAAGTTTGGGTTCTGGTTTAGTGAGCAATATAAATGAATTTTCTTGAATCAAAGTATTATTGCCAATTTCAACTTTGGCATTATCAGTGCATTTAATTTGTACATTTTTTTTTACGTAAGTTTCAGATCCATACTTCACATTTTTTAATTTAAGATAAAAATGACTTCTTAATTTTTCATAAATATTTAATGAAGCTGAATTTGCTTTATCAAAAGATAATTTATTCAAATTAAATACCTAATTCCAACTTTTTAGAAATCTCATTTCCAATATTAACCATATTTCTAAATTCTTCTGGAGTTGCAGATAAAGCATGGTCTCTTATTGTAGTATCAGATTTATCTAGAGTGAAATGTTTTTCTATTAATTTGGCACCTCTAGAAATAGCTAATAAACAAGTCTCAATTCCATTTGTATGATCGCTATAGCCGAAAAATAAATTTTTCGAAAATTTTTTAGGAAATTTTCTTAAATCTTCATTAAAAGCTGGATACTTAGAAACACACCAAAGATATTTTACATTCTTGTTTTTAAATGGAAGATTTTTTTTATTCCACATACCTAAAGAAATAATAATTTCTTTTTTTTTATTTTCACTAACTATTTTTTTTACCAGATTAAAATCATATTTTAATGATCTTGAGGCTATTTTAATTTTTGTAATTTTTGTTTTTTTAATAATTTCATAACCTTTCTTTGAAATTATGGAAAATAAAGGCTCTATATTAAAAGATTTACACCATTCTATAATTTTTTTTACTTTCTGTAAGTCAAGCTGATTAATTTCATTAGGCCCATCCCTCCAGCCAAGTTGAAACTTAGCAATATTAGCTCCTGATAATTTTGCTTGTTTTATTAATTCATAACACAACCCAAAGTTGCCATTATAATTCATCCCAATCTCTGCAATATAAATCATTTTTTTTTCTTCAAAAGTTGATTGTATTTAGTCAATTTTTTTTTATTTTTTGTTCTATTTTTTTCATGAAATCTATATTTGTACAAAGGGATATTCAAGTGTCCTACTTGAAATTTTTTTTCAAATCTTTTTCTGAGATCATGACCTTCTCTCATTTGAAATTTATCATTGTAGAGACCTATTTCAAACAAACATTCTTTTCTAAACATTACTCCACATGCTATTTGCTCTTTGAAACAGTCAGTCTTTTTTATTAATTCCTCACTATCTTTAACTTTATAATAATCAACAGCAACAGCTTGAAATTCTCTGTTCAAATTTAAAAAAACTCTGCACATATAAAGAAAATTTCTTGAGACATAATCATCAGAGTCTACTCGAACAATATATCTTCCTTTGGCCAACCTGATAGCCTTGTTGATTGATTTTGGTAAACCTAAATTTCTCTTATTTTTGAAAATTTTTATATTTTCGTATTGAAAATTTTTAATAACTTTCAAAGAGTTGTCTTTAGAAAAGTCATCAATAATGATAACTTCGTAATCAAAATTCTTAATATACTCTTGTAGTAGTAAACTTCTTAGGCATCTTTCAATCCATTTTTCATGATTATAGCAACACACTATTACAGAGATATCTGGTACTTTTGTTAAATTATTTTTCATAAAAATATCTTTTTATATTATTTATAGTAATTTCAGCAGCTTTCTTTTCTGAGTCATGTGTTAGTCCAGCCATATGTGGAGTTATCAGTAAATTGTGATTATTTTTTGAATATTCAATCAATTTATTCTTTTTTTTAGTTAAATTTTGCTCATTTCTTACTACATCTGTCGCTGCATAAATTAACTTTTTTGTCAATAATGCTTGAATTAACGCTTTCTCGTCAACAACCTCACCTCTAGAAGTATTAACAAAAATAGATCCTTTTTTTACTTTATTGAAAAAATTAGCATCTACAAAATTTGAATTTTTTTTATTATATGTAATACAAACAACAATTATATCACTTTGTTTTAAGACATCAGAAATGTTTTTTTTCAAATTAATATTTTTACTTCTTTTGGTATATGGGTCATATAAATTAACAGTAGCACCAAACGCCTTTGAATATTTTTCAATATTTTTACCTATTCTTCCATATCCTATAATTCCAACACTTTTATTTGACAATTCAGATCCTCTTAATTCATCTTCTATATTTCGCCAATAACCCATTTGGACTTTTTCTTTAGCTTGAATTAATTTTCTTAAACTTGCTAAAATTAACAAGAATGTAAATTCTGAAGAAGCTTTTATACTTTTTGTTTTCGTTTTATTCAAAATTGAAACAACTTTGATATTTTTTTTTTTACAATAATCTAAATCAATATGATTTGTACCAGTTGATGGGGTTGCAATTAATTTTAAATTTGATTTATTTAGAACATTTTTATCAATTTTATACTCTGGGCTCGGGTGACATAACCAGACATCTTTATTTCTTAAATTATTAATAACATTTTTTTTTGATTTATCATGGATAAACGTACAATTAAAATCTCTTTTTAGTTTTTCCCTTAACTTATCCATGAAATGAAAAGGAGCTGAAATTAATAAATTCTTTTTTGAATTTTTAAAAATATTTTTTTCAGATAGTTTAAATTTTTTTTTTGGAAAGTTATTGCACTTACCATTTTTTATAAGAAGTTCTGCTAATAATAGGTCAAATTTTTCATCAATATTAATTGACTTTTCAGATGGCATTATAAATGGGTGGCAATTTTTACCATTTCTACTCTTTTGGTTTATTATACAGTTTCTTGTCATCGCATAAATTGAACCATTTCTTATATAACAATTTTCAAAATCTTGCCTTCTTGATCCATAATCTGGCTCTGGATATTCTTTACAAAAATCTGTGATCTTATTTCCAGAAATTCTCTTTAGTCTAGTTGGGTGTTTCTCACCTGTATTCACAAAGCCTATTACAGAATCGATCTTTTTATTTTTAATTAGAATATTAAGAGCTTTATCAATATCCTTTGCATCTCTTAATGGTGATACACAGGGCAATTCAATTATAAAATCAAACTTTTGATTATAAATTTTTTCACTCCTAATTACTGCATCTCTTAATGCTTCTACTGAAGTAGTTTTATCTAAAGCAAGATTTTTATTTCTCATAAATGGAACCTCGGCTCCATATATTTTTGAAATTTTAGCTATTTTCTTATCATCAGTAGATACTATTATCTTGTTTATCAATTTACTTTCTTTTGCTGCCTGTAAAGAGTAACTAATTAAAGGATGACCACATATTTCATATATATTTTTTTTTGGAATACCTTTAGATCCACCTCGTGCTAAAATTACTGCTAAAATTTTTTTCATTCTATTTTAATTTTTTTATAAAATTCTTTAAAAAAATAAATTTTTTGCTCTTCATTACTGGTTTTGAATAATTGAAAATAAATTCATTTTTAATTTCAGTTACTTTTGGATCATTCCACCATTCATTGATATTTTCTTTATATTTGTTTAAATGAATTAAAGCTTCTTCATTAGACTCAAAGAAAATACCTGCTTGTTTTAACTTTTTGAAATCATTTAACACATTTGCTCGCAAAGGCCAGTCATTTAAATCTGAAATTACAATATTTGGTTTATTAATAGCTAAAGACTCCAAAAAACCTGTTCCGATGTAAGAATAAATTATTAGATCATAATCTTGATAGACTTTTTTTAATGATTCATCTGATGATCTTGAAAAATTCAAATTTGGAATTTCTCTTTTCCAAATATTTTCATGATTCCATTGAAAGTTTCTTTCGTGAAATCTGGTGTAAATTTTATTTTCAAAATTTTTTATTAAAGGATTTTTAAAAAAATTTAATGAATTTTCAAAGTATTTACACATTGTATTAGCACCTGTTGAACTATCAATTCTAGAGGGATACTTAGGTCTTGATCTCAAAAAATATATAATCTTATTAATCTTTCTTGGTTTTTTAAATTTAAAATTTTGAATATTTTTGATAACACCAAAATCTACAATATTTTTTTTATTTTCATTTTTCCAACCCCAGGTCAAATATTGATCAGAAATTTCATTTTCATGCTCCTCAGCCCAGGTATATGCTATTTGCCCATAAGCTCCTCCGTGCTGACAATAAATGAATGAATTTTCTTTTAACTCTTTTTGAGTAGCACAAATTCTTGTAAATATATGATCAGAATAAATTGCCGTTGTTGAAAATAAAACTCTAGGTTTTTGAGGGATTGCCTTTTCTTTAATAAATTTACCTATATTCTCATAGTCCTCTAAGAAACATTTTGGAATATGTTTTAAAAAATTTATTTTTATAAATTTTTCAAATTCATTTTTTTCATCTAAATTTAAAATTTCGTTTTTCCTTATTTGTGAATTGCGAGTCGTCGATGAATAAAATTTTTCAACAAAAGTTGGTAATTGTCCAAAAGAAAAATTTAGTAAATACTCAAAAATTTTACCTGTATATGACCTATAAATAAAAATTTTTTGATTTTGAACCAGTGATTTAAAAAAAAAATTATATATTTTAATTATTCTATTTTTAAGTTTATAAGTAAAGTTAGGTTTAAATGATCTATAAATTCTTATGTCTTTTGAAATAGTCTCAAAATTAATTTTTATAATCTTTTTATCATTTAGATATTTTAGAATCTCAGTATAAATAATATGATTCCATTCCTCTGAAGAAGATGAATTTAAAAATTCAACAGCATCTTTATAATCAGGAATAAAATTATTTTTTATTATTTTTGTTTTGTCAATGTCTGATCTATCTTTAAATGCTTTTGATATATTTTCCCATTTTTCAAAGAAACTTCCAATAAATAAAAAAATCCAATATCCTAAATGTATTCTCCAATAATTTACTGAAAAATTAACTCCATGAATTTTATTTAATTCTTTTGTTGCTGCTAATAATAATCTTTCGTAGAATTCATTAAGGTAAATATAATCTTTTCTTAATTTTTCTCTATCATCCCAATGATAATCAATAACATTTTTTTTGTCTTTGCCTTTAATAATATAATTATTTCTAGAGCACCAATTACCCAGGAAAATATTCCCAGTTTCATCTTCAAGTCCTGGTAATGATGTTGTAATTAGTAAGCCCATTAAATAACAATTCCCTATAACTTTAAAGAATGAGAATCTTTTAAAGATTTTTCTAAAAAAATATTTTTAAAATCTAAAATTAGACAATTGTTTTTTCCAAGTTTTTTGATTTTTTTATATCCAATTTTTGAGAAATAATTATGACCAACTGCAATAAAAATACCATCATATTTCCTTTTAAAATCCAATTTCTTTAAAAAATTAAAATTTTTAACTTGGTTTTTTTCGATTCTTGATAAAGGGTCAAAAACATCAATATCATATTTTTCAAAATTAAAATTTTTAATTAAATCAAAAACTTTTGAATTTCGTACATCGCTTACATTTTCTTTAAAACTTAAACCTAGAATGAGAATTTTTTTTCCTAGTTTTCTTTTTTTTAATTCATTTATAAAAATTTTAGATAGAAACGATGACATCTTATCATTCGTACCTCGCCCAGATAAAATTACTTGAGGATTAAAGCCAATTTTTTTGGCTTTGTAAGTCAAATAATAAGGATCAACACCAATACAGTGCCCTCCTACCATCCCTGGTTTAAAATTTAAAAAGTTCCATTTAGTGCTCGCTGCATCCAATACATCATTAGTATTTATTTTTAATTTATAGAAGATTTTGGTCACCTCATTAATAAAAGCAATATTTATATCTCTTTGGGCATTTTCGATTGCTTTTGCGGCTTCAGCAACTTTGATATTAGGACAAATATGTATGCCAGCTTGAATAATTTTTGAATATAAATTTGCTATTTTTTTTGATGTAACTTTATTTGACCCACTCACAATCTTCTTAATATTTGCAAGATTGTGTTTTTTATCTCCTACATTTATTCTCTCTGGTGAATAGCCAAGAAAAAAACCTTTGTTTATTTTCTTTTTTGAAAATTTTTCAATCAAAGGCAAACATACTTCTTCTGTGCATCCTGGATAAACAGTTGACTCAAAAATAACAGTCGCTTGTTTTTTTAAATTTTTTCCAATTGTCTTACATGATTGCTTTAATGATGACAAATCTGGAATATTATTTTTATCTATGGGTGTTGGAACAGTAACTATTAAATATGAACAATCTTTTAAAAGTTTTTCATTATTTGTGAATTTTGTATTTTTAAAAAAATTTTTTTTTCTAAAATTAAATTCATTATTTGTATCTTTATTTTTATTAAGCTCATTAACTCTTTTTGATGAAATATCGTAACCTATTATTTCAAATTTTTTTTGGAATTCAATAACTAGGGGTAAACCAACATAACCCAAACCAATTATTGCAATTTTTTTTTTCATTTCAAGCTTTAGATGAAGATAATTTAAATTTGCTAATTGGCAAAGATATAATTAAGTTTAATACCTAATTCAATTAAATTTAACTTTTTCGTATGATAATATCTCATCTAAATTTTATTCTAGTAAAAATGAATTATTTTGTGCTATAAAATATCATTAATCAAAAAATTAAAAATCAGAAACATTATGAAATTAAACCTAGGTGCTGGTCCAAATTGGGAAAATGAAGGTTGGCATATTCTTGATCATAAAGTCGAAAAAAATAGTGGATTTAAAATAAAAGGCAACTTAAACAAGATTAATCTAAAACAAAATAGTTGTGATTTAATATTCATAAGTCACACATTAGAACATATTCCACATATTCAAATTCAGAATGTTTTAACAGAAATAAATAGAATCATGAAAAAAGAAGCAACAATTCGAATCTTAATACCCAACCTTTATGATATCGCAAAAGCTTATGTAAATAATGACTCAAAATTTTTTAAAAAGGCTATAGATGAAGATCATTCAATAAGAAAAGATCTTGGTCTAGGTGGAATGTTTATGAATTTTATAGTAAGTCCAGGTCAAGATACAATTTTACTTGATAGAAATTTAAATAAATTCATAGCAGGTTATGCACATTTGTATTCATACGACTTTAAAATGATGAAAATTTTATTATCTAAGTGTGGATTTAAAAATATAACTAAAAAAAAATTTTGCCAAAGTAAAATTAAGGATTTTAATACGCCCTGTCATATTTTAGGAAAAAAACCAATTTATAAAAATTTAAACAATAAATTTTATAAAAAAAATAATCTAATTCATGAATATAAAAATGGTAAATATAAGATAAATTTTAAGTTTACAGGCTTTGATAAAGATCCCCTAACATCTTTAATTATAGAAGCCAAAAAAAATTGGTATTATCCAATCAATAAAAAAAATAACATTAATTTTTCAAAAAATAATTACAATAACTATGCATTTTCACTTCTTCACAATAAAAAGTTAAGATCCAAATTTAACCAAAAGAAAATAAAAATTTGATTTTCTAACTCGTTTTTTTAAATATAAAGAAGAAATCAAAATAACTATTTTTTGCACCTGGATTTAAATAATTTTTAATTTGAGAAAACAAATAAGAAGCATTTACTACCAGTCTGGTAGTTAAGAATCTTGAAATGTTTTTTTCTTTTTTGTTCAAAATATATTCAAAATTACTATCTTTAATATTATTTAAAATTGAAGAAATTTGTTCAGCCATGATAACACTAGGTCTTTTTAAATATGGGTAAGAAAAGAATTTATTAAGTAATAAATCCAATTTTTTATTTTTTTTAAATTTTATTTTTTTGAGTCCATTAATCAAATCACTAAAATTTTTTGGATTATATGAATTTATTTCTGGAAATTCCTTATAATTAAAAGAATCATATGCCTGAAAAAAGAAGTCTTTTGGAATCATATTTTTGAGAGTTATGTGTGGCTTTCCATAAATATAACTATCAACATTTATAAAACTAGTTGTTGAAATTATTAAATCTTGTTTTTTAATCCAGTTTTGAGAACTAATATTTTTACTAATTTCAACATTGTCACTTTTTAAAAAATCAAAATTTGACTCAACATCTACAATATGTGTTCTTACACTTACTTTGTAATTTTTTTTTAATTTTTCTATTAAATTAAATAACAAACAAAAATAAAAATGATCATAATTCATTTGTAATAACCTCCAATAGTTTTTATTAAAATCTACTGCCTCATTTACTTTATATAAATTTTTAAGATAATTTTTATCTTTAGCTCTTCTTAAAATATATTCATTAGTCAAAGCGATACCGATATTTTTTATTTTTTCTTTTTTTATTTTATAAGGCTCCCACTGATCATAAAACAAATGTCCTGTTGAAATTATTTTTTTTTTATTAAGCTTTGTTTTTTTTATTAAAAAATTTTTAATAAAATTGCTTTGAGAGAAAATGTAATCAATCTTATTAATTTCATTGGGTATTTTATGACTTTTTATCTTTCCAAAATATTGAACTTCTAAAAACTTATCAACAAATGCACAATGTTCAGTTGGAATTAAAATTTTTACAACTTTATTACCGAGTGTTTTTATTAATTTAGCTAAATAACCGTTGCTATGGGGAAATGTAATTATCTTAGGCTTATAATAATTAAAAGCTTTAATTACACAATGCTTGTTAACAATCTCTGAATTAATATTTTTTTTTTTTAATTGAAATTTTAATCTTTTTAAACTCTCTAATTCTCTTTTTTTATGATCACAAATTAAAAGTATCACTTAAAATTACTTAATATATTTTAGTTTATTTCTTTGACTTATCTCACAATCCAAAATTTGTTTATTTTTATATTTTAAACTTTCGCTCAGCAATTGTAGATCTCTTTTAACTCTTCTAGCACCATCAGGTTCTAATGAGGCCGCATGATCGGTTCCTTTTAATGTTCTATCTAATGTAAAATGTCTTTCAATCCAATTAGCTCCCAATGTTGCAGCAGCAATGTCACTAGAAATTCCTTGATGATGACCTGAAAAACCAATTGAATTAATTTTTTTTGAATATTTTTTTTTTAATCTAACTATTTCTAATAAACATATATCATTTTGTTTAACAGGATAGTCTGATGTACAGGCATATAATATAAGTTTTTTTAATTTCTTATATTTTTTTGCCAATTTAACAATTTTATTTTCCTCAGTAATATTAGTCATGCCTAATGATATGTGGCATATGCCATTAAAATTTTTAAATAAATAATTTAATAATTCTAAATTGTTATTACAAGCTGATGGAATTTTAATGTGTTTTAATTTTAACTTAATTAATTCTTTAAGAGAAGTGACGTCCCAAGCAGAACACATATATTCAATTTTACGCGATTTACAATATTTTTGAATTTTTTTATGTTGAGCGTAATTGAGTTCTAATTTTTCTCTGTGCAAACCATATGTTTCACCAAAAGAATTTTTTGGAACAGGGTGAGGTTCATTGTATCTTTTTTCTCCAAGAAGTTCTATTGGGTTTCTTTTTTGAAATTTAACAAACTTTACCTCGCAAAAATTAACCAATGTATCTATCATTTTGAATGCGTATTTTAAACTACCTTGATGATTGCATCCGATTTCTGCCACAAAATTGAAAGAAAATTGATTTTTAGTCATTATGCATTACACCTATTATATTAAATGAATTTAAATAACAAGCATATTAATACTTACAATGAAAATGGAGTAATTGTTTTAAAAAAAATTTTTAAAACTCGAGATATCCAAATATTAAAAAAAGAGATTAATAAATATATAAAAAACTACCAAAATAGATTGAAAGGAAAAGAAATCAATTTTATTGATGATAAAATTAATTCAATTCACAAATTTAGAGTAAATTTTTTTAATAAGTTTGCAAATCAAAAAAAAATTAAAAAACTAGGTGATTTTTTTTTAAATTCAAAATGTAAAGTTAAACATTACGAATATTTT
>Ga0315315_10000981_pt1 | contig 25750 bp, 26 predicted proteins | sample M140m3416metaG_FD_203699 | JGI IMG/M metagenome (GOLD analysis project Ga0315315, IMG submission 203699) | Ammonia-oxidizing marine archaeal communities from Monterey Bay, California, United States - M1 40m 3416 | ecosystem: Environmental > Aquatic > Marine > Intertidal zone | place: USA... | reverse complement strand
TCGAGCACATCCGAGCTGGTCATCCCCTTGTGCAGGTGTCGTGCAGGCTCACCGATCACCTCTCCCACACCGGTAAGGAATGCAATCACATCATGCTTGAGCGTGCGGTCGAGCTCATTGATCCGATCGAGCGGGAAATTCTCGGGGAGCATTGACGCTGCCCCGTCCCGACAAGCCCGGGCTGTACCGTCAGGCACAGTGCCCATCTCTTCCATGGCCTCACAGGCCAGAAGCTCGACCTCAAGCATGATGGCAGCCTTACGCTGCTCTGACCAAATGGCGGCCATCTCGGGCTTTGTGTAGCGATCGATCACAAGAGACTCCTGGTTTTAACTTTTGTTTAGAGCCACCCCGATGGGGGGCAGCGATTGTTTCTGTAGAGCGAGATGAACCTTGACCCGTGAGCTGGCACCTGCGTCATGAAGCGCCTTGGCCGCCTGCTGCAGTGCCTTCTCAGGTGAATTGTTCTCATCAGAGAGATGCGCAAGAATCAGGTGCTCAAGGTCTGGGCCAACACTCTCCGCGAGTAACAGGCCTGCCTGAGTGTTTGAGAGGTGGCCATGTGAAGACCGAATGCGCTGCTTCACCGGCCACGCATAGGGCCCATCCAGGAGCATCTCTACATCGTGATTAAACTCGAGGACCGCTACTGAGAGCGACGAGAGCTTCTGGCTCACGAGAGTCGTTGGTCGGCCAAGGTCAGTGATTACACCAACCCAGCGCTCTCCAATCCCGACACGAAACGCAACCGGGTCTTGAGTGTCGTGAGGAATCCGGAATGGATCAATCACAAGACCGCCGACACGAAACACCCGTCCAGCATCGATGGTATCGAGATGCTCTGGCATCATCGCAGGCTTCAGGGCCCGGGCTGTACCCGGTGTCATGTGGAATGGAACCTGCTTGCCCGTGTTTTTCTCGAGACGCTTGCAGAGGACCCGACAAGAACCCGCATGATCAGAGTGCTCATGAGTGACCAAGACAGCATCAATGGGTGCATCACCGAGCCCCACATCTTCCATCCGCTTCAGGATCTGCTTGGTGGAGGGACCGCAGTCGATCAAGACTCCCGTCCGCCCATCCCCGACATAGGTGCAGTTACCCTTAGAGCCCGAGGAAAGGACCGCCACTTGAGCATCACGGGTTGGGAGCTTCGACACTGGACCCGACTATCACGGCGGTTCAGATGCGGCAGTGGATGTTTTTCTTCGTTAACAACACTCATGATCAATCTGCTTTCAATCAGGAAAATCACGGCAGTACCGCCGAGACACAGCCCCGATGGACAACGTTTATTGTGGCCAGCCCCGCCTATAGGGGCGACACTGAGAGTCAGTGGAGGGCATGATGGTAGAGATCCTAGTCGAGTTGTCGCTGGCCGCAGCCTTCATCGGCTGCTTGGGCTTGTTCTTCCGCTCAGCCTGAGTCTGCCCGCAGCGGCACTACCGCCGCTGGTCGTGGCTGCGGATGTCGGTCGACCTGGGCTGAAGGCCTGGATAAAGCCCGGAAAGCTCATGATTGGAGCTCCAGACGATGACGGCAAGCCCGCCATCTGTCCACTCGATGGCGTCTCCCCCCTCCAAGTACCAGCAACCCTCGATGAATGGACCGTGATCGGTGCGGAGTGTCAGACACCTCCGGAGGCTGTGAGCAGCTTCGGTGGTGCGCCAATAAAAGCCATCGGGGCTGGAGATGCGATGCATCCCGTTGTACAGCTCCTGATAGACGGTCGGCCCGTCGCCGAGGGATTGCTCGGCCGTCCAGCAAACATATGCGCACTACACATCGCAGAGGTTGACGCCATTCCAGGCCCCGAGCTCATCGCCGCTTGGCAAATCCCGGGAACTCCAGCTATCCAGGGCTACACCGTCTACCGAATCCCTGAGGCACTCGACCCGACACCGGTCCCCACGGAGGACTGAACCGAGATACAGTGGCCGACGATGTTGAACACCCTCGCCACCATTGGACGCTTCGGTAAGTTTTCGGGCGGTATCGCGCGGCGAATGACACAGCGGCCGGTGTTCTATCGCGAGGTGATCGCACAACTGTGGACCACGACCATTCGCTGCGTACTTCCTGTTATTGCGGTCACCTTTCCCTTTGGCATGGTGATGGCCCTGCAAGGCCTGGAGATCTTTCGTATTTTTGGCGCCGAGCGCATGCTCTCCTCGCTGATCAGCATCGCCACACTTCGGGAACTCTCCCCTGTTCTTGCGAGCGTACTCGTCGCCGCCCAGGGCGGTTCAAGCTGTGCAGCATCACTGGGCGCAATGCGGATCAAGGAAGAACTGGATGCCACTGAGGTCATGGCGATCGATTCCCTGAAGTACCACGTTGTTCCTCGAGTCATCGCAATGACCATTGCCTGCCCTCTGCTGAACATCGCAGGCTCGATCGCTGGTGTGGCCGGTGGATACTTCACTGCGGTCTACCTCAAGGGCGAATCTGGAGGCATATTCCTCGCAGAACTCTGGGCGTTTATGGGACCCATGGACGTCTACGGCGGACTCATCAAGACAACGCTGTTCGGACTGACGATTGGCCTCATCAGCTGCTACCACGGCTTCAGGGCTTCAGGCGGCGCTGCGGGTGTCGGAAAGGCAGTGAATGACACCGTCGTGCATGGTGTCGTGGCGTTCATCACCCTGAACTACTTCTTGACCTCCGCACTCTTCGGTTCGGTGGCACCATGAGGGCCATCTCAACTGCACTTGCTGGCATCGGTCAGTACGGCATGTGGGTGCGGGACTTCTGCAAGGCTGTAGTGGTACACGGTCCACCTAAGGGCCAGACACTCGCCGAGGCCTTCCGCATCGGTATCAAGAGCCTCCCAATCCTCATCGTCATCGCCGCATTCGTGGGGACAAATCTCGCACTGCAAGGCTACAACGCATTCAAGCCGCTCGGCGGCCAGCGACTGGTCGGCATGTTCGTCTCCCTCGCTGGTGTACGCGAGCTGGCCCCGATCATCGCCGCAGCAATGATCGCTGCAAAGGCCGGCACTGAGATGGCCAGCCAGATCGGTGTCATGAAGATCCGGGAGCAAGTCGATGCACTCGATGTCATGGCCGTCAACCCCCTCGCCTACCTCGTCGCGCCTCGCATGATCGGCATCCTGCTCATGCTTCCAGCGCTGACCATCATCGCCATCTTTGTCATGCTGGCTGCTGCATACACCGTGAGCGTCTACCAGCTTGGTCTCGCGGGCCACGAGTTCATCCGCTTCGCGACCGAGTCGATCGAGCCCATTGACTTCCTCTATGGGGCAATAAAGGCCATGTTCTTTGGTCTGATCATCTGCACAATAAGCTGCTACTACGGCTTCAATTGCGGCAAGGGCCCCGAGGGTGTGGGCCAGGCAACAAACAGAGCCGTCGTGACATCGAGCGTGGTCTGCATCGTCCTGAACTACTTTGTGAGTGAGTTGCTCTATGGAGGCTCTCTGTGATTGAACTCCGAAATGTGACCAAGTCCTTTGGTGAGAACACCATCCTCAGGGACATCTCCCTAAAAATTCCACCCGGTCAGACAACAGCAATCATCGGTCCCTCTGGAACGGGAAAGAGCGTGACCCTGAAGCACATCGTTGGCCTGCTTCGACCCGACTCAGGTCAGGTACTCTGCTTTGGTACAGACATGGCCACTGCACGCGAGGCTGAGCTGTACAAGGTACGCAAGCGCTTCGGAATGCTCTTTCAAGATGGAGCACTCTTCGACTCGATGTCCGTCGGTGACAACGTGAGCTTTCCTCTGGTCCATCACGCACCGGAGATGACAGCTAAGCAGCGGCGCGAAAAGGTGGAAGAGAAGCTGGAGCTTGTCGGGCTACCTGGTATCTTTGACCGACCAACAAGCTCTCTATCCGGCGGGCAACGCAAGCGTGTGGGACTCGCCCGCGCCATCGTAACGGAGCCTGAGGTCATCCTTTTTGATGAGCCCAACTCCGGCCTCGACCCCATCACTTCTGATGCCATCGATGCCCTCATCTCTGAGATGAAGGAAGCACTGGGCATCACATTTATTGTGATCAGCCACGACATCGTGGGCACCATCAATGTCGCTGATCACATTGCCATGCTTTACGGCGGCGATCTCGTCGCCTTCAAGCCTACGCAGGAGTTCGTACGACTCGATCACCCCATCGTTCGTAAGTTCCTTCAGCGAAACCTCGTACTCCCCGAAGGACCGGATGACGTCGCCCGTCTCCCCAGTCTGGAATAAGCAGAGACATCATGAACGAATCTCGGAAACAAGAAATTGGTGTCGGCATCTTGGTCATTGTGGCAGCAGCACTGCTCGCCTTTATGTCCATCAAGGTCGGCGGTATCTCCAGTGTTGGCGAGCAGCTGACGGTTGAGGTGACCCTGGGCGATGCCGCTGGGCTGACAGATGGTGCAGCAGTGCGCGTTGCTGGAGTCCAGGTTGGTCAGGTTGAAGCCATGAGTGTCGACCACAACCAAGCACAACTGCAGGTCTCCATTGCAAAGTCTGCACAGATTCGCGAGGACGCCAAGATTCAAGTCCGCGCCCGCTCCATCTTGGGTGAGAAGTACCTCGAGCTCACACCCATCTCTCGTGATGCTCCGCTCCTTGTGAGCGGTGCAAAGCTCGCGGTGACCAAGCCACAGACAGAGATCGATGAATTGGTGAACAGTCTGGGCCCTCTCGTCACATCCATCGATTCTGAAGCCATGCAGGAGGCGATGACTCGTCTGGGTCAGGCACTCGAGGACGACCCTGACCAGATGGCGAGAATGCTTGGAAATGTCGACACCATCATCAAGAATGGTGCCGCAGCGAGCGACTCGCTGGATGGACTGATGTCTGAGACCCGCTCAACACTCTCTACAGTCCGCCAGGTAGCAAAGGATACACGCCCGATGATTCAGCGCACAGATCGCATCATTGGCCGGGTCGACACAGCAACAGAAAACCTGCCTCAGATCTCCGACGACGTCCAGGGCATGGTGAGTGATGCAAGGGCCATGCTGAATGACAGTCAGGCCCTGATGAAGCGACTCGAGCGCTCCACTGCAAAGATTGAGAAGGTGCTCGATAACGTCGCTGAAATTGACAAATGGGAGCTCAGGCGACTGCTTCGCGAGGAAGGAATCCTCGTTCGCTTCAAGGAGTCTGAGGTGAGCCCGGACGAGGTGAGCCAGCCCTAAGGCCTACTCCTCAGCGCTGGCTTCTTCATCCAGAGTCAGCGGACGCAGACGAAAGCTCGCGTTCACATCGAGCGAGTAGTTCGTCATCAGGTGACGAACATCGTCGTGAAGACCCAGACCCTCGAGATAGGTGCGGACTTCTCGGGCCACCATGCGGACGACCTCTGACTTCGCCTTGTCACCACCGTCGATGACTGCACCCAGAACCTCGCGAGGGCTGATGCCCTTTTCATCGTCATCTGAGAGCAGGCGTCGTGCGAAGTCACGGAGTCTTGGCTCTCTGCCCTTACCGCTCTCGTCGTCAGCCCCGCTCACTTGGCGAGCTCGTGTGGCAAGCTGCCGACACCCTGGGTAAAGTCAGCAGCATTATCTACTGAGACCAGGCTCATCACTCGGCCAGCGTTGGTCACCACGACCATCTGCCTTCCCTCAACAGCGATAGCTGCAGAGAAACCTGAGATGTTGTGTTCTGACATCAGCTTCCAGGTCTGCTCGCCCGACTCTTCGTCGACCAAGTACAGCCCACCGTCCGCTGTGCCGACAAACAAGCCCGCCTCAGTCATGACTGGTGAAGTGAGTGCGCTCTCTTTGGGCGCCTCCCAGGTCCAGATCGAGGAGCCTGTGAGGGCATCGACTGACCGAAGCTTACCGTCTCCACTCCCGTGGTAGACGCGCTCCCCATCGACAATGGCGGCTGTAGAGCCACCGGTATCAATGCGCCAGCGTATGTTTCTTGAGTCGAGCTTTACAGAGACCAGGGGTGACGAGAAGCCGCTCAAGATGACGTCTTCTCCAACCACAACTGGGGCGCCAATGAGATCGGTATAGCGCCCCTCACCGACTGACCGCTGCCACTTGCGCTCTCCGAGCGTCTTCGTGAGGCCGACCAGTGCGCCGTTATGAAATCCAGCCAGCACCAGATCACCATCGAGTACAGGCTTGGGTGCACCATACAGCTCAAGTCGAGCCTCACGGTTCGCATCGACCTCTTGGACGTGGCGCCAGACAAGACTGCCGTCAGCGACTTTCAGCGCATAGACGGCGTTGCCAACGTTTGCGATGAAGACGACGCCATCATCGACAACCGGTGAAGATAGAATCGGTGCTCCGCCGTAGTGCTTCCAGACCAGCTTCTTGCTGTCTCGCTCATAGCAGAAGGTGTAGCCCGCAGTGTCAGTAAACAAGACATGCTCTTCACTGAGCACAGGTGCTGACTGAACCGAGCCTACTGCTGGGTAAGCGCCAAGGAGCGTACCGCTGTAGCGATTCAAGACGAAGAGCTTCTCCTTACCGGAGGCACCCAAGTAGATGTGATCGCCATCGATGACGGGCTCACCGAGCTCAACATGCTTGGCTGCTTCAACGAGCGGGCCGGGCAAGTCACGGGCCCAGACTAAGGCAGGCGCCTGGTCGAATGAGCCTTCCAGAGACGGCGACACCGTCTCTCCACCACCACTGGTGAGCCCAAGTACTGCCGCGAATACAGCGCCAGTGCTCATCCAGACTCTCCAGCCCGGCGGAGGCCATCGTTGGCCTGTCCAATCAGTACGGAGTCCGGATATGCAGCGACGAATGCCTCGTAGGCTGCCTTCGACTCTGCAGTGCGTTCGGCATCCTCGAGCAAGATCGCTACGCCGAGCTCAGCTTGCTGTGCAGCAAGACCTGACACCTTCCCGTCGAGTGACTTGAGGACCGTGATCCCCTCGTCGATCTTTCCAGATGATGCGAGCAGGCTAGAGTACTGACTGGCAGCTGACCACCCGACGAGATCTGATGCGCCGGCCTCATGGGCAGCCTTGTAGGACGCCAGAGCCTTGTCGTTATCGCCAGCACGCTCCCAGGCCGCACCCGCACGGAGCGAAGCCACCACAGCGCCTGTACCTGTCGACCCAACGGCTACAGCCTCGTAGCGACGTGCACCCTCTTCAACATTGGCCTTCACTTCCGGAGTGATGCCAACACCATCGAGCGCAAGGCGCTCTGTCGGGGAGTCCGCCGGCATACGCCGATCGATATCAGCGATCTCACCCTGGATGGTGCGCTGCTGATCGACCAAGTGCCCAGTGTACTCGCCTACGATGAGAACACCGAAGAGCACTACACCGACAACGGCGAGTCCTGTCTTCCAGTGGCCCAAGAGAAGGTTGAGTACACGCATCTGTGTCTTGAAGAGGACATCCTCTTCATGGTCTGGGAAGGGCATTGCGTCGCCCTCACCCAGCCCACCGGCACCTCCGCCCAAGACGGCGTCTGGCTCGACTGACTCGACCGCATCATCGTTATTTTCTTTATTTCGTGCCGCTGCGCGACGTTCCTTTCGGTTGGCCACAGTGGACCTCCTGAATCTGAGACGGGTGTTCCTATCCCGTTAGCGGCATACGACCAGCCTTGTAAACACTAGGCTTTCGGGATCGGCTCGCAACTGATATGGATACTCATGCATGTTTCTCTTGGAAATGCCTCCTACTTGGCGCTGCTGGGACTCGTCGGCACAGCCACGGGGTGCAGCGATTGGCCCCGATATCAGAACAAACCAAGCATCACAAACGATGCCCTGAGCCCCGACACCGCCCCGAGTGAAGGCATCTCCGTCAAGTGGGCCAAGGCGATCCAAGAAACAGAACCAAATGATGTACCTGGTGAGCCCATGCCGATCGCACGCGGAGAGGGCATCATCTTGGAAGGCACCCTTGATGGCCTCGGATGGGATGCCGATCAGAATGTCGATCGGATCTCCGAGTGTGGAGAGGGACTCGCCTTTCCACCGGCAGCTCCGGGCACCTATATGGGTGATGTGGACTGGATCACCCTGTCCCCGAATAAAGATGGGCTGCTGTGTCTTCAGCTGAACACAGACGACATCGACGCACAGCTTGATGTCGTCCTCTACACACTCGACGAGTGTGGAGAACCCGTCTCTCTGTTTGTACACGAGGGAACCACCACGCCGGTCGGTTCAGACCGACCCGCAGGGCATATACGGTGGGCATTGGTGGTCGAGGGAGGCACAGAGCTGGGTGTTGGCATCGGCGCCTTCTGGCCAGACGAGACGGAGACCGAGCTGGACTGGGCCGCTCACCTGGCACTGATCAAGTCCGTCAGCGGCTCAGCAGACCTTCTGTGTCCGGTGATCAAATGAACCGCTTTATTATCAGCGCAGCACTGCTCTCATCAGGGACAGCCTTTGGGGCGGAGTATCGCAAGATAACGCTCGCAAATGGACGTGAGGTACCCGCGGAGATCAAGAGCATCACCGCAGATGAGATGGTGCTCCAGACACCCCAGGGTGAGATGCGCATCTCACCTAATGATCTGCGAAATATGGACTCGATGACCACCGAGGAGTACCTCGCGCTGCCCGCGTGGCGCGTCCTGGTCCTGCCATTTGGTGGAGACAGTGCTGACGAAGACGACAGCAACTTTGCTCATCTCTTTGCCGTTCGGGTACTGAAGAGCATCGATGCCGTGAGTCCGCAGGTTGTAGGCGACCTCCCAAGCTCGGTCGGAGACAGCACCCGCAGCGCCCTCAAGTCATGTGGGACTGATCTCCAGTGCGCAACCCGTCACGGCGCAACCGCAGATGCAGACGTCGTGATCATGGGTCGAATCGACCCTGTGGCTGAGAAACGCGTGCTCACGCTCGGTGCAGTTTTTGTGGATGCACCTGCTGCACGTCAGCGACTCGAGTTGCCCTATGCTGGTGAGCTCATCAATCACCGTAAGCGCCTGACTACGTCCATGTACGAGAGCCTCTTCTTGACTCCGCCAGAGGGCGCTGAGATACCCACGCTTCCAGTAGCCCAGGCGGTCCCAACCAAGCCTAAAACCACCGGTGAGGCCGACCTCGCCCGGCTCGCCTGGACGCCAGTCCCAGGAATGACAGCGCTCAAGCAAGGGAACCGTGCGGGCTTTGCAACTGCGATGGGTGTAGTCGGCGCTGGTACAGTCGCATCGGTCTACATGGCAGGTCATGCGACCTACACAGCACCTCAGATGGTCGCGATGACGGCTCTCTCCAGCTACGGCCTGACCGTGCTGGTGAACCACATGTTCTTGGACTAAACGCTCAGGGCGTCAAGAACACATTGGCCGTCTCACCGGGTTGACCAAAGCTCACTGACCGTGTCACGCTGAATGTTGCGCCACCAATAGGCGTGACCTTGAAGCTATGAGAGCCAGGCGCACAGTCCACTGTGATTGGGATGGACCCGATACTTCGACCATCCATCACGACCTTCGAGCCTGGACTACCAAGCAAGTTGCAGCGACCCGTGAGGCTCGCTGACTCAAGACGGAAAGGTACAGAGACCTCCGAAGCCTGAACATTAACGACCCGTGCAGACTCCTTGTGGCCAGACAGGTCCACCCGTATTTGATGAGTACCGTAGTTGACCTCAGTTCGTGTCGGGCTCTTGCCGATGCGCCGATCATCGACGTAGACCATCGCGCCTGAGGGCTCAGTCGTAATTGTAAGCCGACCCCTCGATGGGGTCTCGCTGGGCGCGCCCCATGGGTTTGAGGCGGCTGGTGCCGCTGGCGCAGGCACTGCGGCCGGTGCACCGGTCCAAGGAGAAGGAATCCTGTCGTTGTTTCGTGCGGCCTTGGCAGCCTTGGCGGCCTTGGGGGCAACCTTCTTCTTCGCTGGCGTCTTGGCGACAGCAGGCTGTGAGGCTGCCTTGGGTGCAGGAGTAACCACTGGTACAGCCACAACTTCGGGCTCTTCAGCAGGTTCATCAGCAGGCGCTTCAGCGGCTTCTTCCACCTCAGCCTCAGCATCTTCGTCAGCTGGTTCAGGCTCTTCCTCAACTGGTGCCGGTGGGGCAGGAGGAGGCGGTGGTGGTGGCTGAACATCAACGACGGGTGCTGCTGGGGCCGGAGCCTCGTCACTACCACCAGACAGGAGCACAGTTCCGAGCACACAGGCGGCGAGGAGTGCAACGCCCCCAAAGATGAACTTCTTTGGAATTGCCTCTTGGGTCGTGGAGCCACCGCCGGCTGACCAGGACGAGTCATCAAAGCCGACATCATCTTCTGAGACGGCCCCCTCACTCACATCAGCAAAACCTGGATCCTCGATCGGGTCGACACTGAAGGGCTGAGTGACCTCGCCATCTTCAGGTTCACTGCCATCACCAAACCATGAGTCATCCAGAGCAGTCGTCTCTGGCTCAAAGCCCGGTGGTGCCTCTGTAGGCTCTGAGCCCATGGCATCAGTCCCTGGAACCTCGACAGCGATGGCCGAGACTGGGACAGCAATACTGGGTGGTGCAGCTGGGACATCTTCAGGCTCGTGAAGCACGGTCTCGGCACTCGCAAAATCGGGAACCTCGACGGAAGCATCGACGACAGGTGTCGGTTCAGGGACCGCTGCGGCCGGCTCAGGCACCACGGCGGCCGGCTCAGGCACCACGGCGGCTGGCTCAGGCACCACTACTGCGGCAGCGGGAGGCTGCTCATCCTCTGGAGACGCTGAGGGCACCGCTGCAGGAACAACCCGATTACCGCCCACGGGTGGTACAACCCCAGGCTGTGGCACGGCGAGCATATCAGCGACGGAGGGCCGACCAAACATGCCACGGCGAGACCGCTTGGCCTTGGCCGAAGCCTCAGGGGCAGCTGCCGATACCGGAGCAGACCCATCGACAGGCTCAGGGAGCGCAGTCGGGTCCGCCGTCGGATCCACAGCCTCTAGCGGCGTTCCATCTTGGAAGCAGAAATCAACCTTGTCATCGAAGGTCGATTGGCATGCTGGGCATTGCTTCATCAGTCCTCAAGTCGGTGGAGCAAGCAGATGTGCCGCTCCACAGTTGACGGGAGTATACCGAAACCAGTGTGAGTCGCGATCAACTTGACGAAAAAAGGGTCCACCGACTTACTAAGAATCGGCGTATATACGCTTTAGGTACCTGGAAATCACCAATCTCTGAACCTGGTTGGTACCTTCCACGATTTGCATCACCTTTGCATCCCGCATGTACCGTTCGACTGGATACTCGCGCGTATAGCCGTAGCCGCCCAATACTTGAACGGCATCTGTGGCCACCTCAATTGAGGTGTCTGTGGCCATACACTTGGCCATCGCAGCAATGTGACTGTAAGCCTTGCCGTTGTCCCTGAGGTGAGCCGCCTTGTGAACAAGGAGCCGTGAAGACTCAATCTTGACTGCCATATCTGCCAGCATGAAGCCCACACCCTGAAAATCGATGATTGCCGTCTTGAACTGCTTGCGCTGGGTCGCGTAGGCCGCGGATGTATCGAGCGCAGCCTGAGCAATGCCCACAGAGATGGCACCGATGGTGATTCGACCGGAGTCGAGCGCACTCATTGCTACCTTAAATCCATCTCCCTCAGCACCCAGGATGTTGGCTGCAGGAATCACGACATCGCGGAGTACAACCTCGACAGTCGGCGATGCCCTCAGGCCCATCTTCTCCTCTTTCTTGCCGTAAGAGAGTCCAGGTGTGTCGCCAGGCACAAGGAATGCACTGACACCCTTGGGACCATCACCACCCGTCCGCGCCATGACGACATACAGATCTGCGACGCCACCGTGCGTGATCCAGAACTTGGTCCCGTTGAGCCGGTAGTTCTCCCCTTCTCGGACCGCAGTCGTCTGGAGGCTCGCGGCATCAGAGCCGGAGTCTGGCTCAGAGAGCGCAAAGGCACCGATGGTCTCACCCATAGCGAGCGCAGGAAGGAAGGCCTCCTTCTGCGCCTCGGTACCATATGTCGCCAAGATGATCTGAGGCAGTCCGGTCACAGCGACACTGACTGCATAGCTGGCGCTCACCCGAGCAATCTCTTCGAGGATGATGACATATTCAGAATAGCCAAGCCCGAGCCCGCCATAGGCTTCCGGTGACTGCACGCCACACAAGCCGGCCTCACCCAGAGCATGGAGAAATTCAGGCCGGAAGGCCTCCGCCTCGTCATCTGCCTTGAGTGTCTCTCCAAGGATCGCGTTTGCAGCCTCAGCTGCAGCCTCTTTGAGTGCGATCTGGTCTTCGTTTAGCTCAAACATCTGGCCCCCAGGTTTGTGTGCTCTCGCTAACCGCTCAGCCAACTTCCGGCGCAGACGGCCGTGAGGCAAGAGCAATTGCCACCTTCTCAGCCTTGCCATCAGCCATCGGGCCGAGGTCTAAGGCATCGATAAAGCGTGTGTTGATCCGAACCACTTGTGCCTCCGAGAAGTCCGATCCCATGGCCTCAAGGACCTCTCTGATCTTGGCACCGCGTGTCTCGATCGTCTTCAAGGCAATGCGGATCAGGCAGGTCCCCTCAGCTGCAGCCTCGACGGTCATTGACTCAATGTTCGCGCGAATATCGACACGCTTCGTGGGCGGTCCACGGCGACGCGCCTTGCGCTTCACTCGACGCTCGACTTCGATGCTGTCTCGAACAAGCAGGCCAGCGATTGCTGGCTCCCAGTCCTCAATAGACCCATCGACAATCACCACATAGTCCATGCCAGCTACCGCGCTCATCAGTGATGGCGCCTTGAGGCCAACCTCAGCGACTCCGAAGACTCGGAAGCCTGCAGGAACCTTCTCGGAGAGCGTCTTCATCAGCGCCGCTGGGTCTACACGGGCATTCATCGTGATGTCCATGTACTCACCGAGCGAAGCCTCTGCGACGGGGCGTGCCGATGAGAAGGCAACCTTCGGGTGTGGGTGAAACCCTTGTGAGTAGACAAGTGGGACGTGAGCCCTGCGCAGTGTCCGAAGCCATGCATTCATGGTCTCGAGGTGACTGAGGTATCGCGCGCCACCGACCGTACCAATCCGGAATACCAGCCGCTGAACAGGTGGAGCCTCTGGCGGCCGAACCGGCGGAAGCCCCGGCTTGGGTGGTGCCAGCCCCATCTCGACAGGTGCTGGCGGACGCTCCCAGGTCTTCTCGGCCTTGCGGCCCTCGATGCTGTTTCGAAGCATATGCGCACAGAGCGGCCGCTCGTGATCGATGACTCCACAACGGTGGCACTTGGAATGACGACAGTCTTCTGCATGCTGGAGTTTCTCAGCGCGAGCCCAGTCATCCTTGAACCACTGCTTTGGAATCAGGATGTCGATGTGGTCCCATGGCAGACGCTCGTCGAGGTCTCGAGCCCTCAAGGCATCCTGCACATCAAAGCCAGTCTGCTCAATGGCCTCCTGCCACAAGGCAAGGTTGCGATGCTCATCCCAGGCATCGAAGCGACACCCTAAACGGTAGGCCGCCTCCAGCAGGTCTGCAGTGCGACGATCTGTGCGAGAGACAAGCCCCTCGAGCCACGTCTCGGCAGGGTCATGTCGACCAAACTTCACGCCGTTGGTCCGACCAAAGCGGTCCCAGAGAATGCCCTGGCGACGCTTTGTCTCCTCGAGGGAGAGCTGCTCTGCCCACTGAAAAGGTGTGAATGGCTTCGGCACGAAGGTCGACACACCCGTGTTTACCTTGGCCTTTCGGTTCCACTCACGTCCCACATCGAGTGTGCGAAGCGTCAGATCTGCAATGGCCTCAATGTCGTCATCACGCTCAGTCGGAAGCCCAATCATGAAGTAGAGCTTCACGTGATCCCAGCCGCGCCGGAATGCCTCGCGACTCATATTGAGCAGGTCCTCATCGGGGATCCACTTGTTGATGACGGCACGGAGTCGCGGAGACGCGGCCTCGGGAGCAAAGGTGAGACCCGTGCGCCTGATCCCGGCCACCATATCGGCCAGCTCAACAGAGAATGAGTCGAGCCTCAGGGAGGGCAAAGACACGCCGATGCGCTCAGGGGCGGCCCGACGCACCACATTGTCGACCATCTGTCGGACATTGCTGTAGTCGCAGGTCGAGAGCGAGACCAGAGAGACTTCCTCATACCCAGTGGTCTCGAGTGTCCGATCCATCAAGTCATTAATATTGTCGATGGTTCGCTCACGTACAGGCCGTGTAGTCATTCCAGCCTGGCAGAACCGACACCCTTGTGTGCAGCCACGGAGCACCTCCAGCGAGATGCGGTCATGCACCTGCTGGGTAAACGGGACGATGTAGTCCACAGGAAAAGTCGCGCCGTTGAGGTCCTTGGTGATCCGCTTACGAATCTTTGGACCGTCGACTGGTGGAAGGACCCGACCATCGGCCAAGATCTCCATCTCGAAGCGAGCGGGCACATACACGCCCTCGATCTCAGCGAGTGCATCCAGGCGTGCCTCTCGCCCCTGGACTCGGTCGAGCAATTGCGCGATCTCGATGACCACATCCTCACCATCTCCGATCACGAAGAAGTCCATGAACGGCGCCAGTGGCTCTGGATTGAATACGGCCGGACCACCCGCGAAGGTCAGCGGGTCCGTCTCGCGACGGTCCTTGGTCCGCAGCGGCATGCCTGAGAGATCAATGAGGTTCAAGATGTTGGTGAAGGTGAGCTCGGACTGCAGCGTAAAGCCGATGCCATCAAACTCATCGAGACTATCCTTACTCTCGAGCGCAAAGACCGGAAGCCCACGCTCTCGCAGCAACTCCTCCATATCGATGCCCGGTGCATAGACCCGCTCTGCTGAGATGCCCTCGAGACCATTGAGGACTGCATACAAGATATGAAGCCCCAGATTGCCCAGCCCGAGATCATAGAGATCAGGAAACGCAAGGGCCAGCCTGACACGCGCGTCGGGCTTGTGTACAGCGTTGATCTCACTGCCGAGGTAGCGACTTGGCTTCTGCACATGCGGCAGAAGCTCAGCTTCAAGAATGTTGGACAGATTCATGGCGCTGCGGATAGCCCAGAAAGGTGTAGTATCCAAGGGGCGCTACGCTTTTTGTCACGGCGGTGTCGCAAAAAGGAAGCAGACGATGAAGCGATGGAGGGCATGGCTCATGGCCGGCAGCGTAACTGGACTACTCGCAGGCTTTGTGGGCTTCGCTGGTGGAGCCATACCGTCAGGAGGAGAAATTATCTCCTCCTCGCGTTCGGACACACCAACACTCGGAAAGGGCGACTCACTCACTGTAGTCAGCTGGAACATTCACTATGGCGGCGGTCCAACCCTGGAGCGTGGTCGTGGCCAGACACGGGCTGAGGTGGTCAAATACCTCGACGAAATTGCCGCATATATTCGCGACTGGGATGCAGACATCGTGGCGCTGCAAGAGGTCGACCGCGAGGCCATCCGGTCCTACGACATCGACCAGCTTCGCTGGCTCCAGGAGGCCACTGGCCTCAAACATGCCGTATGGACACCAACCTGGGACGCACGCTGGGTCCCCCACCCTGGCCTGAGCCCGAGCAAGCAGATTGGTCGGGTACTCTCCGGTCAAGTCGTTCTCTCTCGGTTTCCTCTCGAGGGTGACGAGCACATCCGCCTACCGCAGCCCGAGTCGAATGACGCCATCTACAATCGCTTCTACCTCCACCGGCACCTCACAGACGTGACCGCTACCATCAGCCCGGACATCCGACTCCAAATTGTCAATGCGCACCTGGAGGCCTTCGACGCCACCAATCGCTTGGCTCACGCCGGCATCGCAGCACAGCGACTGCAGTCAGGCAGCGAGTACGCGCTCCTGCTCGGCGACATGAACTGCACGCCGCCAGAAGCCAAGCTCAGGGCTGCATTCCCGGACGAGCCAGAGACTGACATGTCTCAAGACAACACCATCGGAATGCTCCGGGACATACCGGGCATGACCGAGGTTGTGCCGACCGGTGTCTACGCTGCAGACGAAAAGCCGTGGTTCACTTTTCCTGCGCACAAGCCCAACCGACGCCTGGACTACATCTTTCACGGCACCGGTCTGAAGCTGGTCTCAGCTGAGGTGCCTGCCATGGCCGAGCCCCCCTCAGACCATCTACCGGTCATCGCTCGCTTCGAGCTCGACTGAGCCCACACCCGCATCCCTGAGCGCCTTGGCATACTTGTGTTGCCTGAGGTTTTGTCTGGCGTTGAGCAAGACGAGTATGCCCATGATGAAGGTTCCAGAGGCGGCCTCATCTCCGAGCGCCCGAATACCTGCGAGGACGAGCAAGATCAAGCCGATCAGAACGCCGACTCCTGAGAGATACAAGAAGACCTGCTGACGACGAATCGCTTGGTCTACAAAGCCCTGCTGCTTCGGATCTAAGGCTGACATTTAGACGTCCCCTCCCATCAAGTGGTAGACTCGTATCGTATTGCGGAGGGATTGTGGCCAGACGGGAAAAGGTCGATCGGATTCTCTTACAGCGTATGGCTGTGATCGAGCAGCGCATGAATGTGCTCAAGCTCGCCTACGAGAAGTACTTCGCAGGGACCGAGGCTATCGAGCCACTCAAGGATCGTGAGTCGCTCAAGCGCGACATGCGAGACATCGATCGCATCTCTATGAACTCAACCCGAGAGAAGTACCGCTGGCGATCGGTGCGGGCACGCATGTCGTCGCTGGAGAATTACTGGCAGCGAAACATCGTCATGATTGAACGGGGAACCCACCCGAAGATGAAGTTTCGGGCGGACAACCGGGCGCGCAACAGAAGTACGAGTGGAGGCGAATCGGCCGCTGCAGACCGCCTGGCGGCTCAGCGCGATGCCAGGGCAAAGGCAGAGGTGGAAGAGGCCGGAATGCGCACCCTGTTCAATGATTACGTCAAGGCGCGCAAGGACTGTGGACAGCAGACGGACATGAACTACCGCGAGGTCCGTGCAGCCCTCAGAAACCAGGCCCGATCCATACAGAGCAAGCAATCCTGCAAGGACGTCAAGTTCAAGGTCAAAGTCAAGGGCGGGAAGGCCAGCATCACAGCCATCCCAGTTCGTTGACGCCTCGTCACAGCCAACCTACAGTGTGTCCAAGGAGCGCAGAAAAATGATCCTCGAACGTCGCGACTGGCTCTTGTGGGCAATCAGCAGTGTGGTCTGGCGAATGCCGGGCCGAGGGTCGATCAAGATGGCCGGATTCTCTCACACTGAGGCGGGCTCTGGACTCGATATGTTGGCTGCCACCGAGGAGACCACGCGACGCGATATGCGCGCAAAGTACTTCCGACATGCGCTGGATGAGCTCAAACATGCACGCCTCTTCAAGAAGCGTGCCCTCGCCCTGGCCCCACAAGAGATGAGCCGGGCTCAAGCCATGCTCGAAGACTCAAACTTTATTCGAGAGCACGGCATCAATGCATCGGAGTCCCTATTCTCCCGACTGGGCGAGCTCGAATTTCTGGCCTTTGTCTGGATTGCGGAGCAGCGCGGCGCACAGCAGTTCGATGTCTACACAGACCTCATGAAAGACGACCCTGACTCTTGTGCAATGTTTGCCGAGATCGCAGGCGATGAGCGCTTTCACATCGCATACAGCCGCGCCGAGCTCGATCGCTACACCGAAGCTGGACAAGCCAAAGAAGTCAAAGAAGCTGTCGGACGCGTGAAGCGCAGGCGCTTTTTGGAGGCATGGCTTCGGTTTAGTGTTGTGCTCGGTGACTTCATGTCCAAGCTCTGGCTCGGTATTCTGTACATCCTCGTACTCGGCCCCTCCTCTATCTTTGCTCGACTCACCGAGAAGCAGCCCAAAGGCTTTGTGATGCCTGTCATTCCCGATGGCGACATTCTTGAGCGGGCACAGTTTCAGGGCTGAGTTAGGATCCGACCCAAATGTCGATCACAGTTCTCGGAATATCCGCTCAGTACCACGACTCAGCAGCAGCCCTCGTCAGGGATGGCGTTGTCATTGCCGCCGCAAGCGAAGAACGCTTCAGTCGACTCAAGCATGATGCATCCATTCCCGTGCGGGCCACCCGGTGGTGCTTAGAGCACGCGGGCATCACCATGGATGATGTCGATCACGTCGTCTTCTACGAGAAGCCCCTCAAGAAATTTGAGCGGCTGATGGTCAACCAACTCCTGCACTTCCCGAAGAGCTTCAAGGCTTTCCAACGCAGCAGCATGATCTGGCTCACAGACAAGCTCTGGGTCCGAAACAACCTCGTCAAGCAGCTCGGTGTACACCCAGACAAGCTGCTGTGGAGCGAGCACCATCTGTCGCATGCCGCGAGCGTCTTCTATGGCTCACCTCACAGTGAGGCCGCAATACTCACCGTGGATGGTGTCGGCGAGTGGGCCAGCACAGGGCTCTGGCGCGGTGACGCGGACGGAATCACGCCGCTGTTAGAGGTGACCTTTCCTCACTCCATCGGCCTGGTCTATTCTGCCTTTACCGCCTTCCTGGGCTTCCGGGTCAACAACGGCGAGTACAAGGTCATGGGCATGGCAGCCTATGGCGACCCGGTGTTCAAGGACGACGTCCTCAAGGTCCTGTGGCCATGTGAAGACGGCTCCTTTGAGGTCGACACACAGTACCTCTGCTACCACTACAGCGCGACGGACTCCTATACAAAGGCCTTCGAGAAGCTGTTCGGAGTGCCCCGCTTTCCTGGGACGGATTTTGATCCCACGACTCCCGAGGGCAAGCGCTACGCCGACATTGCTGCGAGCATCCAGAGCGTGGCCGAAGACTGTCTGGTGGCCCTCGCCACCCGAATACACAAAGAGACGGGCCTGGACCACCTGTGCATGGCTGGCGGCGTCGCCCTCAACTCAGTGGCAAACACGGCCATCCTCAAGCGCAGCCCGTTCAAGACATTGTCCGTCCACCCCGCTGCTGGAGACGCCGGCGGAGCTGTGGGTGCTGCCCTCTGGGTGTGGAATGACGTCCTCGATCAAGCACGCAGCGCACCCTTGACGACACCTGGTCTCGGTCGTGCCTGGAGTCACGCAGAGGTCAGCGAGCTGCTCGAAGACCTCAAGGTGGCGCACACCGACCTCGGAGAAGACGTCTGCAGCGCAGCCGCCGACGACATCGCGAGCGGTAAGGTGATCGGATGGTTTCAGGGTGGCTTCGAGTGGGGCCCTCGGGCGCTTGGACACCGATCCATTCTCGCGAACCCACGCGATCCAGACATGCAAGATCGTGTAAACGAGAAGGTAAAGTTTAGAGAGCGCTTCAGGCCCTTTGCACCGAGCGTGCAGGCGGGAGCGGAGGAACGCTACTTCGAGATACCCGACGGGTCAGACCAGCCGGTCCGCTGGATGTTGATGGTGGTACCCGTGCGGGAGGACCAAAAGGCCGCAATGCCAGCGATCACCCACATTGACGGTACCGCACGAATCCACGTGGTCGAGGAAGAGGCAAATCCTCGCTATCACCGCCTGCTCGGTGAGCTTGGTGAAAAGACTGGGCACCCCATCGTCCTCAACACGTCCTTCAACCTCAAGGGCGAGCCCATTGTGAGCTCACCGACCTCTGCGCTTGCCACATTTATGCGCTGTGGGATTGATGTTCTCTACATCGACTCTTTTCGCATCGACAAGGCCAATATGCGTGGCCTCGATCGTGTTGCTGACACCTCAGCAATGGCAGATCTATAGACCAACGACTGGACGTCGACGGAAAACACACGTAGGGTCAGCAAAGTACAGAGGCAACGCAGTGTCGGACAAACAGAAACCCAACAGCATGTCGATCCGAATGGGGACCATTGGGCAAATCTTCAAGATGCTCGGCCGGACTCGCAGGTGGTGGATGGCACCCATGCTTGTCATCCTGGTTCTCTTGGGCCTCGCCCTCTCTGGACTACAAGCCGTGCAGTACGTCGCGCCCTTTATCTACGCCGTATTTTAGGCAGACCTACTCAGAGACGCCGACTCCGACCGCCCAGCTGTTGTACCACGCGGACAAGGGTTCATCGGTGGCGCCAAAGTTTGGCGGTGACGATGCGAGTTCTTCGGCATCCGACTCCGAGAAGTGCCACATCCGACCGATCCCACCGCCTGCCGTCCAGTCTCTGAGGGCCACATGGTCCCCACTGGGGAAGCTCCTGAATCGCGAGGCCTCTGTCAGCACGGGGAGATCACCCCAGCTTGTGTCGATGAAAGCAATCTGTGCATATCGAATTCGGGAGGGTCCGGAGGTCGGAGTGGTGTAGACAAGCGTGTTCGCACCTGATGCGCCGTGTGTTGCAGAGGCTACCGAGACTTCACCAGCCTCAGCACTAGCGGTGTCCGTGTCAAAGGCTTCGTCAGCAGTCGTCCCGTGAGCACCCCAGGCCACCAACCCAGAGGCCGGGTCGACCTCTGCGAGCCAGTCCCAGCGGACGCTCTCGTCTGAGTCGGAGGTGTGAATTTCACGAAGCGTGTTGGCTTCCAGGTCGGTAAATCTGATGCTCGGCGCTACGCCTGAGTCGAACTCTCTGTTTTCCAGAAACTGTAGGTCACCGTCAGGACCGATGGACCCAGACCAGTACCAGAGATCGTCATCGGTCTGGGAGCGATGAACCTCGACAAAGACACCATTGTTGTTGAGGGCTATCGCTGGTGAACGGCCATTGTCATAGCGACCGTGGTGCCACCAGATGACTGACCCGTCGTCCTGGAGCTGACCAGTCCAGTACCAGAGCGAGTCATGAAGTTCTGACTGGTGAACTTCAATGATCTGCCCATGATCGTTGATCGCCACGGCGGGATCCCTCCCCTTGTCGCGGACATATGCTACCCGTGAAGTCATCGTCTCTACGCCCGTCAATCCCACGACAAACTTGTCTCTTAGACTGTCTACTGTGGGCCAGTCACCCTCGAGATTTCTCGCCCAAAACAGTCGCCCAGAGAGCACATCCAGCAGCAGTGAATTGAGGGCAGCTAGACTTCCCTCACCGGTGTGCCGATTATCCGTCATGTCATCTTTGATGTTCAACTGCAGGTGGATGGGCGCGTGGCCGGGGTGGGCCAGTGACCAGTCGGACACGACCATCATCCAGTCTTCGAGTGAATCCGATGCAGGATTAGGACTACTGTGATCGACCTCTGAGCCAGGCGAGCCGTGCCCGACACGGAAACCCTGTTCTTCGTAATCATTGTCGTGAAAGTCGAGCTCAATCTGCCTCACACCCGCATCGAGCTGTGCCACAAGCGTGCCGCGTTCTCCGCCTGAGTAGCTGTTGTGAGATGCCCGAAAGTAGGCCCGATTGTACGTTGCGCTGAGATCAATCTCACCTCCGGTGTCGTCACCGTCACCCGGAGTCGCCTCACCCGAGTCCACACCTCCCTCAGAGCCTGAGTCCCCCGGGGTCACATCACTGCCGGAGTCAGTGTCGCCATCCGCACCTGAGTCCGCGGCACCGGCCATTGGGCTTTCAGGAATCTTGTCCTTTGCTCCACACCCGCTGACGCCTGGCAGGAGCAAGAGGAAGCAAACGTGGTACCAAGGCATCTCTGACCCCCCCTCTAAAACACGCTGTAGAAACGCTCGACCATGGGCCGAAAGTCACCCAGCAGGAGCACCACGGCGGTGATGATCACACCCACCACGACAGGGGTCAGCCACCATCGGTGTGCGGTCTGTAGTTCTGAACCAGGATCACCCATTCAGTAATGATAGCGCGACTCGGCAGCGCTATCATGGGCAACGATGCGCCAGACCACTCCTCTCGCCGCCTTAATGATAGTGCTCGCCCTGTTTGCGGCTGTGTGCGGTGTCCTGGTCTGGGTGAGTCCACCGGAAGTGGACATGACACCCGTCATTATGGAACTCGGCGGGCTCGTCCTCGCAATCGGCGTGGTCTGCCTCGGGCTCTTCGCAGCCTCGGTACCCAGCGGCGACCCGGACCGCCTGCCCAGCGCCGCCCGAGCTGCAGCGATCGTTGTCGCCATCCTCACCGTCGGTGGTGGGCTCCGCGCAGGACTGGATGTGGGTGAAGCCCGCCAGGTATCGGACGACATCCTGATCGACAGGCCTGATCTTGGGCATGGTGCTGCCGTACTCAGGGCCAACCTCAAGGGTGCGACTGTGGTGGCCCCAGACAGGCCTCATAATCCTCAAGACCTCAGCTCTGGCAATCGCTTTGACCGTACCCAGCGGACCCGTGTCTTCAAGGTGGATACAAACGCTGCTGGTTTCAGGGGCCCAGCCTTCAGCCCGACAGCCTCCGGTCTGCGGATTGCAGCGCTCGGAGACTCGTTCACCTTCGGCTGGGGTGTAGACCACGGGCAGGCATGGCCAGGTCAGCTACAGGCCATCACCAGCACAGAGACACTCAACCTGGGCATTCCTGCGGCGAACCTTGAGGTCCTGGTGGCGCTGGCTGAGCAACAACGTGACGCGTGGGATGCAGACATTGTTCTCATCTGCGAGTGGCCAATGCTGATGCGCAAGCAGCCCATCGTCGAGTTCAAGCAGCTCATCGGAAGACTCGAAGCCGCGGTGAGTCCAGCCAAGGTAGGCGTGATTCTCCCAGCCGTCTCGAGCTTCGACCCGCTCAAGTCTGACATCGGCCCCAATGTGGTCGCTGATCTCAGGACTGCGCTCGGCGACACGCCTCTGTTGTACTTAAATGACCCACTCGATGACGCAGGTGGTTCAGGCGTGGTGCTCGAACGAAGAGGAGACGAACAGCTGATGGTTCGTGTCCCATCCGGTGATGTCGTCGCGAGAGGCTCAGGACCAGCAGATCGAATCGCTGAGCCCATCATTCGCGCTTTAGAAGAAGACCGGAGTCTCCAGGAGCCATTCTTCTTCGACGGCGGCCACACCACGGTACAGGGCAACACTATCGTCGCGCAGGCGACGGCTGACTGGCTCTCTGAGCTTGGCTGGCTTCGATAGTCTCGTGCGAAACAAGAAGACCTCACCCCTCTCCGGACGCTGCGAGCGGTGCTTTATGCAGACCAAGGTCTGTATCTGCGACGCAATTCCGAGTCTGACACCCAGCATGGAGTTCGTCGTACTTCGGCACTGGAAAGAGAGACTCAAGCCATCAAACACTGCCAGACTCGCAGCACACGCCATCCCTGGCCTGCAGCTGGTGGACTATGGAGCACCGGGCCAGCCCTGGGATCCCGCATGCCTCGACCTTGAGGGTGCGGCACTGCTCTTCCCGGATCCGGATGCCCCCACACTGACCAACCCCAGCCGAATCATCATCGTCGACGGCAGCTGGCCTCAGGCCCGAAAATTAGTCAACAAGATCGACGGACTCGCGGACCTGCCGAGGTTCAAGATCCAGCCCCCAGCGGAGCACCGGGTTCGCCTGCGCACACCGCCGCAGCCAGGCTGCGTGTCCACCTTGGAAGCCATTGCTGCGGTGCTCGACCTCACCGAAGGCCCACGATCTGGGGACTCGCTGCGCGCCCTCTTCGATGCCGCCGTTCATTCCGCTACGATCACACGCGGTCGCCCGCTGCACGCTTAGAAAGAAGAGGATTTTAGACCCATGGCAACCTACCTTCTCGATCCTGACATCTGCTTCTTGAATCACGGCAGCTTTGGCGCCACGCCCAAAGAGATCCTGGAGGCGCAGCACAAGCTCCGGCTTCAGATGGAGGCGGAGCCTGTCGACTTCCTCATCCGCGATCTTCCTGTGCGATGGAGGGCAGCCCTGGACACAGTCGCAGCTTTTCTCCGGTCAGACCCTGAGGGCACGGCCTTTGTCCACAATGCCACCAGCGGCGTCAATGCCGTCATCTCATCAATCGACTGGCGGCCTGGCGATCAAATTCTGACCACCAATCACCGCTACGATGCCGTCAAGAACACCTTGTCACATGCGGCCAGACGCGCAGGGGCAGAGGTCATAGAGGCCGCGGTACCGTTCCCCTTAAATGGACCCGATGAGGTGGTGGCTGCCATCGAGGCGGCGATCAATCCCAAGACCCGGATGATCGTCATCGATCAGATCACCTCTCCGACAGCCCTCATCTTTCCGGTCGCTGAGATCATCACAGTCGCACGTGCTCGCGGCGTGATGGTCTTGGTCGATGGTGCACATGCACCCGGACAGATTGACGTCGACATCACTGCGCTCGACCCAGACTTCTGGGTGGGCAACCTTCACAAGTGGCTGTGTGCACCCAAGGGCGCCGCAGTCCTGTATGTGGCTGAGCAGTGGCGCGATCGGATTCACCCCACGACCATCTCACACGGGTACGGGAAGGGCCTACACGAGGAATTTGGCTGGGTCGGGACCCTCGATCCCACAGCGTGGCTCTGTGCACCCGACGCCATTGCGCTGCACGAGGCCCAGGGTGGACCCGCATTTCGTGCTGAGCACCACAAGCTCGTTCAGGCGGGCCGAGAAGTCATCGCAGGAGCACTCAAGGTTGCACTGCCCCATCCCGACTCAGCAGCGCTGTACGGATCGATGGCAGCCATTCCCCTGCCCTGCTCAGCCGCTGATGTTCCGGAACTGTTCAGCGCTATCCGTCAGCAAGATGAGATTGAGGTCCCGATCTTGCCCTGGGACAACCGTGCATGGGTCAGGATTTCGGGATTCGCTGCATACAACACTCCCGAGCAATACCACACACTCGCTGAAGCACTGACGCGGCGACTCAGGGTCGCTTGAGCCGGATCACGGGCTCTTCGAGTCGACTCAAGGACCACCGGTTGTCCTCAGTGAGGTCGAGCGTATCCACGAGCGTGCAGTCAAAAGACTCACCGAGCTGAGCAACCACATCTGAGAAGGAGACCGAGAACGGTGGTCCTCCGCGCTCAGCCTGTGGGTAGTCAAAGGTGAGCATGAGTCCGCCAGCAGAACTCGACAACAGGGTGTCGAGCTGACTGACGTACGATGGCCGAAGCCCAGGCGGCAGCGCCACAATAGCGGCACGATCATAGAGTGCATCGACACGCCCGATCTGCGCCTGGGTCAGCTTGAAGAAGTCACCGCACCACACCTGCAGACCAGCAGCAACACCAGTCCCGGTAAAGACCTGGTGTACTCCCGAGGTGCTGACTTCAAAATCCAGCTCATTCTCTTCAAAGAAAGCCCTGATAGCGATGTCTGACAGCTCAACGCCGATGACCTTGTGACCCCGCTGATGGAGCCAGAGCATGTCGAGGCTCTTTCCGCACAGTGGGACCAGAACGGTTGCAGCAGAGTCGGGCACAGACACCGCCCAGTGCTCAACCAACAGCGAATCTGCCTGCTCTTGGTGAAAACCAATACGGCCTTCAACCCAGCGGGACTTCCAGTCTATTTGTGTCTCCATGCTCGGCTACTTCCTCTGGTCCTTGGTTCCAAACGGCCACGCCCGCTTTCTGGGGGTGAGCTCTGGTGTTTTAGCCGGAACCCGAAAAGGCTCAACATCGAACATCCACGTCCAGCCACGCCCATCGACACCAGCAGCAGTGAGGGTGATGCGCAAGCTCCGCTGCTCGTCGGTCCAGCCATCGGCAGTCACCACCTCTTCAATTTTTGCGGGCCCCAGGTCTGTACTCTCCCCGCCCATGACCTTCAATTCAGCGGCTTTCCATGCCGTGTCAGGGACTATTCGAATGGTGTAGTACCCATCCGAGGCCAGGGTCGCAGACACCATTGGGTCAGCCATGGCCACAAGACTCAGCAAGAACACCATCACGCTCGAAGACTCCGTTTCAGGGAACGCTCGCCGTTCCTATCCATACCTTAGCACTCTACCTACTCTGCCCTTCCGTGCTTGTTCCAGGCACCGGACTCGAGGAGGTTCATATAGTCAATATTGACGACCTCATCTGGTGGAAGAAACGTCCTCCCACCGAGGGCTTGAACCGCACGTGCGAGGGTCTCTTGTGCACCAGATGGGCCCTCGATCTCAAGCACCATGCCAGGCTCAACC
>Ga0315315_10000980_pt1 | contig 25755 bp, 21 predicted proteins | sample M140m3416metaG_FD_203699 | JGI IMG/M metagenome (GOLD analysis project Ga0315315, IMG submission 203699) | Ammonia-oxidizing marine archaeal communities from Monterey Bay, California, United States - M1 40m 3416 | ecosystem: Environmental > Aquatic > Marine > Intertidal zone | place: USA... | reverse complement strand
AGCTTAATTTTTATATAAGGTTAGGGCGCTTCGGCGCCCAATACCTTTAACTTATTTAATTATATTATATTATGTCAACAACAAAAGAAAAAAAACCTAAGGTCAAAGACACTTGGGAAATAAAAGATAGAACTTATTTTCTAACAGGAAGTAAAGAACCATTAACGTTTACATTGAAATCAAGACACACGGAAAAATACCCGTTATTATATTTTGATACAGAGACAAACACTCAAAGAGCGTTAAGATATGCTACTAATCAATCTTCACCATTTGTAGATGAGCAAAAAGGAGAAGTTACATTAAAACATATAATGTTTAAAGATGGAACATTGGTTGTTCCTAAACAAGAACAAGCTTTACAAAAGCTTTTATCTTTATATCACCCAGATAGGGACAAAAGATATTCAGAACTAAAACCTCAAGTAATAGCAAGAGATGCTTTAGTAGATTTAGAATTAGAAATTCTAGCTTTAAACGCTGCTAAAGAAATGGATATAGAACAAATAGAAGCAATACTAAGAGTAGAAATGGGTAGTGCTGTCGCTGATCTATCATCTAAAGAATTAAAAAGAGATATATTATTGTTTGCTAAAAAGAACGCTAGATTGTTTATTGAATTAGCAAAAGATGATAATGTAATGTTAAGAAACTTTGGTATTAAAGCTACAGAATCTGGTATGATACAGCTTTCACAAGATCAAAGAAGCTTTACTTTTGGTTCTAATAAACGTAAACTTATGACGGTACCATTTGATGAAAACCCATACTCAGCATTAGCTGCATGGTTTAAAACAGATGAAGGTGTAGAAGTTTATAAAACTATAGAGAAAAAACTCTCTTAACATGTAATACTAATATGAGGCGGTTAACGCCGCCTTGTATTATAAAAAATATACTATAATGGCAATAAACGTAGATACTGTATACAAAACTGTTTTGTTAATCCTTAATCAACAACAGAGAGGATATATGACACCTGACGAGTTCAACAAGGTAGGAACACAGGTGCAGTTAAATATATTTGAAAAATACGAAGATGATTTAAATCAACAGTATCGAATGCCACAGAATGACACTGAATATGCAAATCGCATAAAAAATATTGAAGAAAATTTATCATTTTTTCAGAGAACAGGTGCTACAGCTTATGTAGGACCTCATTTTACTTTAACTCCTAACGATATATATAGATTAGGATCTGTATTTTATAATGGAACAGAACTAACTCAATATGCTCAAAGAAACGAGTTAACTCAATTATTACTTTCCCCTTTAACACAACCCACTACTAACTTTCCTATATATTTATATGAGAACAATTTGTTATACGTGTATCCTACAAGTATAATAAATAATATAACTATATCTTATTTAAAAAAACCTGCTGATGTAGATTGGAAATACAGTGTTGGTTCATTAGGTCAGTATGTTTATAACGCTGGAACTTCTATTAATTTTGAATTAAGTGTTAGCGAGCAAACAAACGTTATAACTAGAATATTAGCTTATGCAGGGGTTATAATAAATGATCCTACAATAATACAAGTAGCTCAACAAGAGATACAATTAGAAGAACAAAACTCAAAACAGTAAACTATGCCTAGACCAGATGGAGGATTAATCCAAGAACAAAATGTACAATATTACGCGGGCGCGCAGATTATATATACTCCTGTGGCTACGGCTACATATACTTTTACATTTAATACTCCGTTAGTATTAGGTAGCACAACTAGTTGGAACCCAAATAATCCTGACTATCCGTTAAATAATTTTCTTATTTATACAAGTCCTAATGGTATTAACCAGTGGGCTCTTTTTACAACTACTTTTACTTTATCAAGCGCTAAAAATAATAATGTTATAGTATTAGGAGCTCAACAACCAATAGGAACATATGTAAAAGTGCAACTGAAACAAGAAGCTTTACAAAATAATTATGGAGGCTACGAATATATATCTTTAAAAGATATTGTTAATAACTTTATTGTGGGTTATGTTGGTCAAGATAAATTAATACCTAGAGTTAATAGAACAGATGTTTTGTTTCACGCTAAGCGAGGTTTACAAGAGTTTAGTTATGATACTTTGAAAAGTATAAAGTCTCAAGAATTAACAATACCAGATAGCCTTTCATTAACAATACCACAGGATTATGTTAATTATGTTAAATTATCCTGGATTGATGGATTAGGTGTTAAACACACTATATATCCTACACAACTTACTAGTAGTCCTTGGGAAGCCCCTATACAAAGTCAAGAAGGCCAAATAATACAAGATAATTTTGGAGATAATGTAGATGCAACTTCAGTTATAAATGAATCATGGCAAAAAGCAAATACCAGTAATATAACAGGTGTGTGGCCTATGTCTTCTAATAACCCAGATTTGTTTATGTATGACTGGTTTGGTGAAAATGCATATGGATTTGGAGGATGGTATGGCCAAAGATATGGAGGTGATCCGGTTAACATGCAGATGAATGGTTGGTTTAATATAGATGACAAGAGAGGTACATTTAATTTTTCTAGTGATTTAAAGAATAAATTAATATTATTAGAATATGTATCTGATGGTTTAGCTTATGATCTAGATAGTAAGGTTCCTAAGTTAGCGGAAGAAGCTATGTACCAACATTTATTATATAGCATAATGTCAACTAGAAGAGACACTGCTACTATAGCCCCACAATATAAAAGACAAAGATACGCAGCTTTACGTAATGCTAAAATAAGATTATCTAATATTAAATTAGATGAAATAGTACAAGTAATGCGTAATAAATCTAAATGGATTAAACATTAAATATGCCAGAAATTAAAAATACCTTTTTAAAAGGTAAAATGAATCAAGATCTTGACTCTAGATTGTTGCCTAATGGTGAATATCGAGAAGCTATAAACTTAATGATAAGTAGATCAGAAGGTTCAACTGTTGGTGAGTTTGAAAATGTTTTAGGTAATACTAGTATTAAAGAATTAAGCACTGATAATGAAGCTGTTATTGGTCATTATGTTAATGAAACAACTAATAAGGTTTATTTATTTGCTACTGCATATAATAACGCTGATGGTGTTAGGTCTTCGGGTCAAGAACATAGAATATTCGAATTAGATTTAAACGCTCCTTATAATTTAAAGACATTAGTAACTGGTAATTTTTTAAATTTTAATCAATCTTTTCCTATAACCGGTGTTAATTTGGTAGAAGATTTATTATTCTGGACAGATAATTTAAATCAACCTAGAAAAATAAATATATCTTTAGCAAATCCAGCAAATGCTACTACGCCTACCCATTATACAAATGAAGATCAAATTTCTGTAGCTAAATACGCGCCTTGTAAAGCCATACTAGCTATGCAAAGAATTAACGCTAGAACTAATGGAGCTGTTTCTAATTCAACAACTGTTGTTTTAGATGATAGCACGGGTATACAACCAGGTGATATTATTTCTCCTTGGAAAACTATAGTGCTACCAACGACTAGTGAATTTTCTCCATTAGATAAATCTACATATGTCGTAGCTGTTAATCCAGGGAATGCTGCTAACACTGTTACGGTTTCTAGAGCTTTAACAATTGCAAGTGGTCAATACTTGGTTTTTTCTAGACCAACATCTACACAAAAAACAAAAGAATTAAAATCCAATGGTTATGAAGGAACAGTAGAAACTGCTCCTGGTGGAGGTGTATATACTGTTGTTTACCCAGCAACAGAACTAAAAGGAACTTATGATGGTAGTTATGAAAATTTAAAATACACTAATATGATTCCTAGAATAGGGGATTTAGTAACAAGTAGTGTATCAGGAACTGTTCCGGTAGGAACAACAATATTAACTGCTGTGTGTGAATACGCTGGTATAGGTATCAATAGATTCACGTTTACTTTTTCTGAAACGGTTACGTTAAGCGTAGGTAATAATATTAAAATAAGTGTTAATCCTGATTATGATGCTAATTGGACAGGAGATGCTAAGTTTTTAGAAGATAAATTTGTAAGATTTAGTTATAGGTTTAAGTTTGAAGACAATGAATACTCTTTAATGGCTCCGTTTACCCAATGCATGTTTATTCCTAAACAATATAGTGAATTTGGAGGAGGTTCGTTTCCTCAACCAGAAGATATGGATAACGCGTTTGAATCAACTATATTAAATTGGTTTGAAAATAACACTCAAAATATTAATTTAAGAATACCTTTTCCAGAATCAACTGTTAACGGTGCTGTGAGTAATTTATTGATAAGTTCTATAGATGTTTTATATAAAGAATCTGATTCATTAGCTGTTAAAGTTTTAGATACAGTAGATTTAGTAAACATCTCTTCATTAAGTAGAATTAGCTGGTGGGATCCTGTTAATGGTGAAAATCAAAATGAAAGGTTTTATGACTATGATTACGCTTCTAACAAACCATATAAGACATTGCCAAGTTCTCAAACTGTAAGAGTTTATGATAAAGTACCTTTAAAAGCCTTGTCTCAAGAAATTATAAGTAATAGAATTGTATATGGTAATTATGTAGATAAACACACTAGTCCAAGCTCTATAAATTTTAGTGCTTTAACAGATAATAAAAAACCATACAACACTAGTCATATTGAATATCCTTATCATAATTTAAAACAAGACAGAACATATCAAGTAGGTTTTATATTAGCTGATAGATACGGTAGACAATCTGATGTTATACTTTCTGCTTATGACGATGTTCCAGGGGCTCAAGGTTCTACTGTTTTTCTTCCTTACAATACTCTTAGTGATCAAATATCTAATCCAATACTAGATTGGTTAGGTAAAACACTAAGTATAAGAGTAGATAATGCTATTGGTACAGAAACAACAGGCGGTCAACCTGGTATCTGGCACGCCACTAATAACCCTTTAGGATGGTATAGTTATAAAATAGTTGTCAAACAACAAGAGCAAGAATATTATAATGTTTATTTGCCTGGTTTTGTAAATGGTTTACCTATTACAGGGACTGCAGAAGAAAACAAAAGTGCTTTTAGTGTTTTATTAAGTGATAATATAAATAAAATACCTAGAGATTTAAATGAAGTTGGACCTACTGATACAGAGTATACTAGTAGTCAAGTTTTAAATATAAGAGTTAACAACCCTAGAATAAACAATAGAAATGCGGCTAGACCATATGGTTATCCTAGAACTAGTATTGCTTGGAACACTCAGTATTATCCTGGAAATATAGCTCAAGAAGTTTTATCTATTCAAACAGTAAGAGATATGGAAATACAATCAATACCTTTTAAAGCTGGTATTGCTCAGGGTCCATATGGTCAAGTGGTTTTAACAGATTCAAGTGGAGTAACAACTCCATCAACATTAGGTTGTATTCCTTGGGGAACAACTCCAGCTAGTGCTGAAGGAACTCCTTCTGGCACAGATCCAGACGTTGGTCCTTTATATAATGCGGATTTAAATCCATTTGCTATAAAAATAGATATAACTCAAAACGGTAAAATACAAACATTACAATCAACTATAGCGGGTCCTGTGGGAGCAACGTGTAGTTCTCAAGTTTCTAATGCTTCTAACAATTTACCTACTATGTCTCCGTTTTTAGCTGTAGCAGAAACAAGACCTGTATTTTCATTATTGGAATTATTCTACGAAACATCGTTACAAGGTAAAATAAATACTTTAAACTCTTTAATAAACTCTCAAGACCCTGGTATAACAGCTCTTACTACTAATTCAGCTAACTTCCCGGAAAGCTTAACAGCTACAAGTCAAATAGGAACTGATATAGAGTTTGTAACAGGAGGTGGAACAACCGTAACTAACAACGCTCATTTGTCTAATATATCTATTGTTAGCGCTTATAGAGCTAATGATTTAAGTCAAAGTAATAATGTAAGTAGTTTGTTTACATTTACGCACACTGGTAGTGATGCAGAGTATCAATTAAAAACAGCGTCGGGAACTACGTTTTGGTATAGTGCTTTATCAGATGCAAACCCTTCAAATGATGTTTATAATTTAACTTTTGCAGTAACGTATCAACCAGGTGGTGTGGGTCAAACATATACAAGTAATGTAACATACACAGCTACTTTAACAAACGTGGCTCCAACTTTTGATAGCTGTACAAACCCGACTGGTATTACAATATCTAGCACTACAATAAAACAATTTACAGCGAAAAATGGATCAGCTAATGTTGCTAATCGAACCAATGAATTACTGTTTGATTTAGATCCTACTAACGCATCGTCAGTATTAAATAAATTTACAATGAGCTCTAGTGGTTTACTAACCGCTAATACAGGTTCATTAGTAGAAGGTGATACATGGACAATAAAAGCGAGGGTTAGAGATGTAAACGGTAATGGATTATCAGCTACGTGTCAAATACAATTTACAGTAGGTATCCAACATGTGCCTAGAGCTATATGTTTCGGTAGACAGGGTAATGCTGTAGCTGTTTGTAATCAAAGTTATGAAACTTTCTTTGGTGCAAGTAATTCTACTACTAGCACTGGTGCATATGGTACTATTGGTGGTATATTTTACCCATCTAATGCTATACAGTTTTACAATGTAAGAGCTAATGCAGCGACTGGATCTACAACAGGAGCATTAACTCAAGGTGTTATGAAAATTATACCTGTACTTACTCAGACTGGTGGAACTGGAAGTATATCATGCTATGTAACAATACAGTATAGAGCTAACGCAAACTCTTCATGGTCGCAAGCAATAGATACTAGTAACAATACTATAAACAATATACAATTAACAGCCAGCAATGGTTTTCCTGGAACATTTACTAAAAACTTTAGTATACCTGGAGAATATAGAGCGTTTACAACAAACGTAACAGGTGAAGCATGTGGAACTGGAACGCAGAGTTTAGTTATAAACTTTGGAGATGCGACATACACTGGTCAGTGTAACTTAGGTCCATTGTAATAATTAATAAAAACAAGTAATACTAATAATATGGCATTAACACTTGAGGTATCATATTTTAACTCATTTTATGTGAAGAGAATAGCTGATATACCTGCTCAAAACAATCTTGTCGGTGCTTTAAAAATACCTGATTGGACAGCTCCTCCTTCATCCACTCAAGATGAAGATTGGTATATTGAAGAATCTCGTATTAGAGGAGGTTATAATAATACTAGTGTTGATCTAGGTGTTAAAGCTTATATTGTAGAAGAAAATGATGCTCAAGCTAGAAGATCTAACTCTTTAATATACTCTGGTATATTTAATTCTAGAACAGGTGTTAATGATACTAATCAATTTAGTGTAGCGGAAGAAATAACTCGATCAGTTGATCCAATAAGTGGTAGTATACAAAAGTTATACGCAGAAGATACTAATTTAATTGTTTTTCAAGAGCGTAAAGTAAATAGAGCTTTAATAGATAAAGACGCTATATACACCGCTGAAGGTGTAGGTATAAGTTCTACAGGTTTACAAGTTATAGGACAAATTACTCCTTACCCAGGTAATTGGGGTATAGGAACTAACCCAGAATCTTTTGCTGTATATGGTTATAATAAGTATTTTGTAGATAAAAATAGAAATGCTGTATTAAGATTAGCTGGTGGTAGTATAACAGAAATATCTAATTTTGGAATGATAGATTTCTTTAGAGATAAATTATCTTTAGTTACTAGTAATGGAGCTGTATTAGGGTGTTATGATAATTATAATCAAAACTATGTTTTATCAATACAACCTGATGCTAGATATACAGGTACTACTTATTACACTTTAAGTTTTGATGAAAGATCCCAGGGTTGGACAAGTTTTTATACTTATAAACCAGACGATATGTTTAGCTCTCAAGGATATTTTTATACAACAAAAGACGAGAACGATCAATCAAGAGTTTATAAACATTATTCAAATCAAACAAGAAATAATTTTTACGGAACATCTCATCAATCATCTATACAATTTGTTTTTAATCCAGCTCCAAATAATATTAAAACTTTCCAAACAATTAATTACGAAGGAACTAATGGTTGGGAAGTAACAGCATTTATATCTGATGAAACAGGTTTTGATGCAAGTGGTGGTAACTGGATTAGTCATGTTGATACTATTGTACAAGGTACAGGAGCTAATCAATATAGAAAAATATATAGTTACGATGAAGGAACTTATACAGAAAACAATGTTCAGTATAGAGCAGGGTTTGATAGAAAACAAAATAAATATATGGCAGTCATACCTAATAACACTCAAACACCTATGGCAGGTGAAGTATTATTTGGTAATTCAATGACTGGAATAAAAGCTTATTACACAACAGTTACTATGAAAACAGATACAACAACAAACCCAGGTGGTTTAAAAGAACTATTTGCTGTTAGTAGTACATTTGCAATACAACAATAATAATAAAAATATAATAATATGCCAGTACCAGTAGCCGCAGTAGGCGCAGCAGTTAACTTAATAGGAGGTCTTTTTGGATCAGGAAAAGCTAGAAGAGCTGCTAGACGTCAAAGAAGACTCGCAAAATCTCTGCAGAAAAAATTAGATCATTTAGAAAGAAATAGACAATCAATTATAAATCCTTACGATAATGTAACTAGCTTGGCTAGTATGGCTACTGATCTATCTAACACGTTATCAAATCCTTTTGCTAATCTAAGTGTTGCTACTAAAGCTGCTGAAATGAAAATAGAAGAAGCAGATATTAGTTTAGCTAACACATTAGATACATTAAGAGCAACCGGAGCAGGTGCAGGTGGAGCTACAGCATTAGCTCAAGCAGCATTAAAGGCGAAGCAAGGTGTAACAGCAAGTATTGAGCAACAAGAAAAGGCGAATGAAGATAGAAGAGCACAAGGTGAAGCTCAATTACAACAACAAGTGATGTCAGAAAAACAAAGAATACAGAATATAAGTATTTCTGAAGGAGCTAGAGAACAATCAGCAATGGCACAAGGTAGAGCATTTGAGTTTAATGCTAGAGAACAAAGAGAAATGCAAAAATTAAATAGAGTTGCTGGTCAATTAGATCAAGCTACTAATAACGCAGCGCAAGCAAGTAGAGACGCTACGTCTGCAATAACAGGAGCAATAGGCGGCATGGCGAGTAGTTTGTCAGCTGGAAAAAGCGCGGGTAATTTATCCGATTTATTTTAAAATAACTAGCTATGATGAATAAAATAGAAAATATAAATAAAAACTTAATCCTAAGGCAAATGCTTTATAGTGATGCTATGGCTTATAATAAAAAGTTTTTAGCAAAACCTACTGATTCTAATTTTAATATTTTAAAAGCTTTTGAAGGTACAGAAAAAGTATATGCTGAGTTAGAATTAAAAGTTAAATCTGGTGAATGTGATACAGAAAACTGTGAGTTTGAATTAGCTTCATTAGCTGCTTTACAAAGTGCTCCTAAAATCTTTGTAGAATTCATGGAGAATTTAGGAGGTGAATTATCTGTTACTGAAGAACCAAACTTTGATGTAGTAAACAATGCTGATTATACCATTGCTCAATCTATGTTAACTGAAAAACCTGGTTTCTCTAGATCAGATGGTTATGAAATAAGTTTAGAACTATTAGAAGATAGTAGTCAAGAAATTACATTTACTGGTCCTGGTTTTTATGAACCTTTAATTATAAATAGCTCTACATTAAAAGTATTATTAAACAGTGGAACTTTCTTAATAGCATCGACTCCAGATATTAATAAAGATATGACTAGACTTCTAACTGAAGTTGGTCTATTTAGTCCAGATATGGTCAATCCAGAAACAGGCGAATTATTAGAAACAGCTAAAATACTAGATGAATTTGTTTTAAAAAATCCTGATGGAACTCCTATATATGAAATAGTAGAAATTGGTAATGGAAAAGGTAGAAACATACTAAGATATGATCTAGATAAAATAGAGAGAAAAACAGATCCATTTATCAATGCTGAGGTTGCAGGTTTATTAGACAGAGAACAAGAAGCAGTTGCATCGTGGAATGTTTACTTAGCTGAGTTAACTAGCGTTGAAGAAGATGATCAAATGACTCAAAACGCTACAGCTTATGAAAGCGCTTGGCAATATGAAAAAGTTTTACCATTATCACAAAGTAAAAAAATATTATTCATGGATCATTATAAAAAATATTTCATGAAAAATTATTTAGTACAATTCACAACTAACCAATTACCTGATGTTCAAGAAGATGCGGCAGTATTTGATGTAGCAGAAAAAAGAAAAGAAAATGCTAAAAAATACATGGAGCAAAATAAATTAAGTTAAATGTTAGAAGAAAAAATAATAGAGTGGCAGTCACAAGGTTTGTATGGAGATGATCTAGACAATAAAGTAAAACAGTGGCAAGCTGACAATCCAACTCCAGTTGAAACTGAGGAAGATAAACCTATTGGAACAGAGGTACTTGATGAAGTTGTTATTGGTGATGAACCAAAAGAAACTAAAATAGCTTCTACAGAAGTTGACACGTTAGAGTCACCTACTCCTTTTACTTATACTGAATTAGAAGAAGTTTCAACAGAAGCTGATCGTTTAATAAACAAAGCCACTTCTTATGCTGTTAAAGATTTTCCTAATAAAAGAAAAATAATAAGAGCTTTAAAAAGAAATGACACTGAATTTATAAATAATTTAAAAAATACTATAAATGAAGGTATAGATTTATCAATAAGATCAGCAGATGTATACAACGATTTATTTGTTCCTAGTGTAGATGAAGATGGTAATGAAATTAAAGACCTAAAAAACGCTACTTTAAAACTATACGAATATAATGAAAATGAATTATCAGCTATTCAAAAAGCGGGTTTTAAATTAGATGAAGATTTTGAGGCTGAAAATAAAACAGAAGATTTAAAAAGAAAAATAGATATACTTAAATTAACTGCTAAAAGTGATAATTTAAATGAAGAAGAAAAAAACGCTTTAAATAAAAAAGTAAAAGAGCTAGAAAGAATAGTACCAGATTACGATAAAAAAAGAAAACAAATACACGATGCTCAAGATCCTGGATTTTTTAGTAAAGACACGGTTTATAGAACCGTAAACACTATATCTACTATAACATCTGGTTTATTAAGAGGAGATAGTTTTGCTAATAAAATAGCTGCAAGAGCTTTTTATCCTGATCAATTAGATGAAATTGAAAAAAGATATGCTGGTGACGCTTCTGCAGAAGCAAAAGCTATAAACGATTTAATTGCTAATTCTAAACTTGGAACAATTGAAAACATATTTAGCGCTTTGGCTCAACCAGGTTATGAACCTTTTAAACTAGCTTTTGAAAAATATTCTGGTAAAGAAGTTGGTGATTACGCAATAGATATTGCAGATAATATAGATAATCACATTGATCAGCTAGATGAAAAAATATTTAAATATGAAATGGGTGTTTCTGAAAGTATTAGCAAAGCTGTATCCGATGGAGATTTTACTGGTTTAGGTAGAGCTTTAAGTAGAACAACTAAAGAAGCTGTTGCTAGTTTACCTTATATGGCAGTTTCTACAATGGGTATTCCTGGTCTAGCAGTAATAGGTATTTCAACAGCTGCAGGAGGAGAATTTGATGAAAACACTGATGCTAGTGATGCTTATAAAGAATTGATAAATCTTTCTGTAACAGACCCTAATTATGTTGAAAAGAAAAAACAATTAGAAGATAGAATAAAAGCGGGTGAAATAAGTGTAAAAAATTTAACTCATCATACTGTTGTTGGTGCCGCTAATAGTATACTAGAAAGGTTTTCAGGTAGAATAGGTAATAAACTTTACTCAGCTTTAAAAGGTCAATCTAAAGAAGCAATAGAAAGAACCCTTAAAGATTATGCCATTGATTTATTAGCAGATAGTGGAGGTGAAGGTTTAACAGAGGCAATGCAAACAGCTATTGAAAACGCTTCAAATGCTGCGTTGGAACGTAAAGAAGTTGATTGGAATAAAGCTTGGGTTGAAATATTAGACGCTGGTATTATAGGTTCAGTTTCTGGTTTTGGAGTTTCTGGTACTGCTACTACCACAAATTTAGCTTCAAAAGCTATAGATACTAAAAATCAAAATAATATACTAAAAAAATCTAATGTAGATAATAGTTATGAACTATTTGATAAAGATGATATTACAAGTGAAGGTCAAATACAATTTACACAAATAGCAGGTGCTAAAAAGAGATTAGAGCAAGAATTACAATCAAAAACAAAATCAGGGAAAATTACTGTTGAAAAATCTAACTCTATAAAAGAAAAATTTATACAAACTCAACAAGCTGTTAATCTTTTAAAACCATTTGGTCTTAGCACAAACGTTAGAGCTACAGGTTTAATGTTAGAAAAAGAAAGACTAGAAAAAGCTATTAAAGATTTAGAAAAAGTAAGTCCTGAAGCAGCTGTAAAACTAAAAGAAAAATTAGAATTTATAAATTTAAAATTAGCTGAGTCTATAAAGCAAGCAGAAATTGAAAGAGCTAACACTGTGGGTATGAGTATACTACCTACTGGTGCGCAAGAAGGTGATATGGATATTAATGAAGGCGAAATGGATCTTACAGAGCAATCAGCTGAAGATTTAATAGCAGAATTTGAAGCAGAGCAAAAAGGTAAAAAATTATCAGAATTAACTAAAGACTATAAAGAAGGTGATTCTAAAAATATAAACAAACTAAAAAAGCAATACCAAGCTGTTGGTAGAGACGCGTTGCAAAGATGGGCTGGAAAAAGAGGAGTTCCTCTTAATTTAAGTAACCCAGAAGTTAATCAAGAAGTTACTAGTCTTTTAAATATGCAGTTTGATAGTTTTACTAGAAATTTTGATCCAACAAAATCAGAAGCTTCTACATATATGAATCAGATAGCTAAAAGAATTGGTCCTAAAATTGTAGAAGAAGCAACTAGAAAAAGTCAACAAGTTAGTCAAGATGTATTGCAAGAAAAAGGAGTATCTTTAGAAACTACATCTCAAAAAGATTTTGATTCTAAAACCGAAGAAGTTACTGGTAAAAGAGATAAAAGATATTTAGGTTCAAATGAAAAAGTAAATGAGGTTGTTGGAATAGAAGCTAGAAAACAAATTGAAAATGAAACTGGTCAAGCAATATTAGACCAAGTAGCTAAAGGTAAAAATACCACGGGTATTGTAAGTGCTATAAACGCTATGTTTGGAGATGCAAAAGCTAGAGCTGAAAAAAATGATGTAGTAGCAGGAAAATGGAATATACTTGGTGACAAAATAGGATCATTTAAAAAAGGTTATCCAAAATTTGTTGACAATATAGTTGATGCTGATTTTATATCTCAACTACCAACTGCGTATATTAAACAATCTGGATTACGTGAAATATTAGGTGTAAAAAAAATAGGTAAATCTGACAAGGTTGTTGTAAAAGAAGATGGTAAAAAATCTTATAGTAGACCAGATACATATTTATTACCAGGTGAAATAACACCTAAAATGGTTCAAGAAGTAAAAGATTATTTTAAAAAGGGTAATCAAAATAGATTAGGATTGTTTCAAAAAATGAGCACTGAAATTGCTATGGAGCAATTAATAGAATTGAAAAATGATGATGTGTTTATGAGTAAACTGCAGGATGCTTTAGGTAAAGATAAAAATGCTGTTGACTTTATAAATGATTTAGAATCTAAAATGGATCAAAGAACTAAAGAAGATACAACTTTAGATGTAACAAGTAAAATAGATAAATTTATTGAAAATGTTTTAGAGCCAAGAATTAAAGAATCTGGAGGAGCTGCAGGTAGTGGCCCTACTCCTGGGGCAATTGCTCAAGCTTTAAAAACCGCATTAAAAGGTTATCAATCCCTTATTAAAAAAGGTAAACCATTTAAAGAAGCTTTAAATAAATTTATAAATGATTTTATTAATGCACTTCAAGATAAATATTCACTTACTAGGAATCAAATAAAAGATATTACTAGTATTATTAGAAAAAAGCTTAAAACAGCATTAGATTTTAATCAAAAAAAGCTAAAAGAATTAGTAAAAGATTTTGATTTAAAATTAAAAGGAAGATCTAAAATAGATGATTTATTAACAAAAAGAGGATTAAATAAAACACTCGACTTACCTACATTAGTATTAACAAAAGAGGGTAGAAAAACAATTGTTGATACGTATAGAAAGGTAGTACAATTATTACCAAGAGCAGCGTGGGTTGGCCCACAAGGAGGACATGTATTTGCAACAAGTGGTTCGGATTATGATATAAGCATGAGCCCTACAATAACACGAGGGCCTAATAAAGGAAAACCAAATCCTAGATATGATAAAAAGAAAGCAGCCGCGCTTACTAAGTTAAGAGAAGAAATTAGTGACATGCTTAGTGACCCTGAAACCAAATTTGGTGATGATATAGATGGTGTAGATAATTTTTCTGTTTCAAGTTATAGCACTATATTTAAAGGAACACCAGCTGAGATAAAAGAAAAAGCAGATACTTTTAATGATAAAGTAGGTAAAATACATAAAGTATTATGGCAGAGAATTAATAAACTTATTGCAGATGATAAAACTATTGCTCCAGATATTGCCACTTATTTAAAATTAGTAGCCAACCATCGTGGTCATTGGCATAAAATGGGTGCTCAAATATTTGGGTATTCTTTAAATCCTAAACAAAGATACGAATATGAACACGCTATGCCAGCTACCGCCGCGTATCAATATTTATTAGATGCTATTTTAGAGGGTAAAAGATTTAATGATATTTATGATTTAGTTATAGATAATTATAAAGTAATAGCTTTAGATAAAGCAGATGATAATAAATTAAGGAAAGCAAAATTACAAAGAAACATGCCTAAAGGATGGAATCCTTTTGATGGAAAATGGTGGCAAAGATACTTTAATACTGACGTAGCAAAAACTGATGGAGGAATTAATCCTGGTAATATAGTAGATTTAGATGGTAATCCACTAAGTGAAGTATTTGATATAAATAGTAAAGGTGAAACTAAATTAGTAGAATTAACAGCTGCTGAAAAGAAAGCTAAAAACAAAATTACTAAATTAGCTCCTACTATTACAGATAAAAAACAAACAACTAAAGAAATAAAGCAAACATTGTTGACTTCATTAAAAGCAAAAGTAAAAGCTTTAAATCCTTTCAAAAAACGAAAAGGTTTAAGTGTATTTGATTTTGATGATACCTTAGCTTTTAGTGATAGTAAAGTTGTTGTAACACAAAATGGTAAAACTTTTAAAATAACACCAGCTGAGTTTGCAGAATCATTTTCAACACTAGAAAGTGAAGGAGCTACTTTTAACTTTGATGAATTTAATAAAGTTGTAAAAGGAAGAAAAGGACCTTTAGCGGACTTAGCGTTAAAACGTCAAAAGAAGTTTGGTAGTGGTGATATATTTGTATTAACCGCAAGACCACAAGCATCGGCTAAATCTATACAAAGATTCTTAAAAGGGATAGGGTTAGATTTACCTTTATCAAATATAACTGGCTTAGAGAATGGAACTCCTGAAGCTAAAGCTTTGTGGGTTGTGGATAAAGCAGCAGATGGTTATAATGATTTCTATTTTGCTGATGATGCTCTACCTAATGTTCAAGCTGTTAAAGATATACTTAGCCAAATAGATGTTAAGTCTAAAGTTCAACTAGCTATAGCTGATAAAGCAAAAAAGCTTGATCAAGAAATGAATGATCTTATTGAGGATGCTGCTGGTATAGATGCAACCACAGAGGTAACAGATGTTGAAGCGAGATTAGAAGGAAAGAAAAGAGATAAAGGATTTCTTAAAAGAGTATTAAGACAATTTAAAATAACATCTTCTGCTGATGATTTTTTAGGATTAGGTTATAAACTATTTGGTTTTGGTAAAAAAGGTACCTCACAGCAAAAATGGTATATTGATAATTTAATAAAACCTTATGATAAAGCTGAACAAGAATTAATTTCTGCTAAAGTAACAACTGCTAATGATTTTAGTGCAATTAAAAAAGCTTTTCCAAGTTTAAAAAATTATGGTCCTTTTAAAATGAAAAACCCGTTAAATGAGGAAATAGGATATAAATCTTTTACTGTTTCTCAAGCTGTGAGAGTTTATTTGTGGAATAAACAAGGTATGGATATTCCTGGTATTTCTAAAACAGACATTGATAATTTAGTAGAAGCTGTTGATACTAATTTTGAATTCCAACAATTTGCAGATAAATTACAACTTATACAAAAAGAAGGAGAATATCCCAAGCCATCAATATATTGGTTCGCAGGAGATATTAAATCAGATATACTAAGTGGATTAGATAAAACTTTTAGAGCAAAACTTTTAACTGAATGGAAATCAAATGTTGATATAGCTTTTTCAGATAAAAACCTGAACAAACTTGAAGCTGCTTTTGGTTCTAAATATGTAGAAGCTATAAGAGACGCAATAACTCGTATGACGAGTGGTAGTAATAGATCAACTTATGAAGGTAGTGGATCTCGTCAAGTGAATGAAATGATGGACTGGTTAAATGGTTCAGTAGCTGTAGCAATGTTCTTAAACGTAAGATCTGGATCACTACAGATGTTATCTAATGTAAATTTTATAAATTGGGGTGATAATAATATATATGCAGCTGCTAAAGCTTTTGCTAGTAAAGATTATGTTCCTGCGGTTATGAAGTTAATGAACTCTGATTATCTTGTAAACAGGCGTGATGGTTTAAAAATAAATGTTAACGAAGCAGAGCTTGCGGCGGCAGCTAATCAAGGTGGTTTTAAAGGAATGCTCAACTATTTACTTGATAAAGGTTTTATACTTACAAGAATATTTGATAGTTTAGCTATTGCTACAGGTGGAGCTACTTTTTATATAAATAGAACCAAAGCTAATTTAAAAAGAGTTAATGCAGAAACTGGTAAATTATATACACAAGCTGAAGCTGAAGCGGCTGCGTTTGATGATTTTTATGCTATAGCAGAAGAAACTCAACAGTCTAGTAATCCTAGTAAAATATCATCTCAGCAAGCTAGTTTATTTGGTCGTGTAATATTAGCTTTCCAAAATGTTACAATGCAGTATAACAGGAAGGCTAAAAAGATGTTGCTTGATTTTGTAAATAGAAGACGTAGACCAGGAATGACACAGCGTGAAAGTGATTTAAGTAATTTATCTGGGGTTATATATTATGTAGCTGTTCAAAATTTAATATTTAATTCTTTACAACAAGCATTGTTTGCTTTAGCATTTGACGAGGAAGAAGAAAGAGAAAAAGATAAAGTTGCTAACACTATAAATGGAATGATGGATTCATTATTATTTGGACTTGGTTTTGGTGGAGCTATAGTATCAACTGTTAAAAACGTAGCAAGAGAATTAAACTTCCAGCATAATAGAAAAACTCCTAAGTATGAAGAAGCAGTTTGGAATTTGTTTGATATATCACCTGTAATAGATCAAAAGGTTCGTAATGTTAGAACAGCTTTAAGAACATTTAGTTGGAATAGAGAAGAAATCAAAAAAAGAGGGTGGAGTTTAGAAAACCCAGCTTATTTAGCTATAGCTCAATTAATTTCTGCATTTGGTAATATTCCTATAGACAGGCTTTTGAGAAAATATAATAATATTAATCAAGCTTTTGATGAAGAGACTAGAACTTTTGAAAGAGTAGCTTTACTACTTGGTTGGAATGGTTGGAACTTTGGATTACCATATTGGGGTAGAGAAAGTACAATACAACAAGAACTGCAAGATGAAGAAACTTTAAAAAAGAAATTTAAAGCTGATGTTCGTAAAGCAAAAAAAGATGGCTTTACAAAAAGAATACCATTTACGGGTGAAAACTCTTGGAGTGAAGGTATACCAAAAGGATTTAAATTAGGAAAAGACTATGTACAGATAGAGAGATATGACGGAATGATACAATATTATAAAAAACCATAACTATGAAAAAATTTATCGACAAGTTACAGCAAGCTTGGAACAAATTGCTATATAAATTAATGTTTAAAAAATACAAATAAATGAAAAATTTAATTACAATCTTATTTTTATCACTATGTTTAACAGCAAACGCACAAGAAAGATGTGTAACGGTTAAAGTAGAAAAAATCGAGGACTACAGAGTAAGAATTACTAAAACTGATACATGTAAAAATGTTATTACAGTAACTACTATGTTAGAGAAAGACTGGAGATCTCGTAAAAAGAAAAGAAAAAACCGTAAAAAGAAAAACTAAATGAAACAAATTTTACTTACTCTTTGTTTACTTATCACGTTTAATATAAGTGGACAAGAAAAGAAAAAGTTATTTAAAGATTTTTTTAAATACAGCACTCTTTATGTATCTGGAGATCTTAAAAACTCAAAAGAAAATGCACCAAGTTATTTTGTAAGAACAAATCCTAACGGAAGTTTATACGATGTACCTGTTGTAGTAGATGGAACTGATTATTATGATCATGATTATCGCTATGGATTTGGTATTCGTAAGATTGCAAGGTTTGATTATGAAATAAAGGGCAAACAATATTATGATGGGACTGAATCTAATGTAGCTATGACAGCTCCTAATTCAGCTATTAAAGGATTTGAATATGTATTTCATACTGAAAAAGAAAGATCCCGAGATGATGTATTTAAAAATCACAGATATTTCTTAAAACACAGTGGAAAATACCATATTGTTAAAGTAGAAAGTAGAAAACAAGGAAAAGTAAATTTTGATTATAAATCTGCAGAATTAAGAGCTAAATTACCTATTGGTAAAAAGTTTAGTTTATCTGCAGGAGCTATATATCGTACACATGAAAGACCTTATGGATATAATCCAGTAGAGATATGGTTAAATGAAACCAACGCTCAAGGTCAAGCTATTAATCCATGGTATACTTTAGGATTCTATTATGGGTATGATGACATTTATTATACATATGAAGATAGTTATTCAGGTGAAACAGTATCTGATTGGTATTGGATTAATGAAGAAGGTCAAACTGTAGCTTATACAGATTTACAGTTCAGACAGACAGTATTTACTGATCTTATGAATCGTTATAATAACGAAATATGGGATACAATAGATGCTTTTGGAGTAGTGTCTCCTGTGGTCGGTTTTGACTATTACCATTATAAAAATAATTTCTGGTTACACGCTTATGGTTCTTATTTATTACCATATCACAACTATGTAAAAGGTGATGAAGCTTTTAGTTATCATAATAGAAATAACTGGGGATTAGGTGGATTGGTAGAAGATGCTGAGAAAGAACAATGGGAAGACTATCAAACCGGATTACAATTTGGATGGAAACTTAGTAAAAGCATAGGAATATTCTTTGAAGGTGAATATACTAAATTCTGGGATAGTAAAATATATAATAGTTCAGTTGGTCTGAACATAACACTTAAATAATGAAAGTATGGAAAATTGCCCTTTATGTGGTGGTTATTGCGGCGTTTGCTAGTTGCGCGTCCTATACACCAGCACCATCAAACACAATAAAAGTCTTAGCTGTTACAGCTGAAGGAGATACAATACAACTTGATGTTAATTCATTAAGACCTAGAGTGTATCAAAATATATATCATTCTTACCCTTACTACTATAGTTATTGGCATCCTAGTCCAGGTTATCAATACGGTTGGGGTTACAATAATTACACTAGACCTGTAGTAAGACCTTATAGACCAAATAATTCTAATTCTAATTCTAATTCTAATTCTAATCAATCTGGATCTGGACCTAACACGTCTTCACCAGCTTTAGTAAAACCATCAATCTCAATAAACAAACCAGCAACAAACAACAATCAAACTAAAGGAAATGGCAGCACCGGAAATAGGAGAATCAACTAAAGTAACACTAGACTTAAAAACTATCGGGATGATAGTTGGATTTGTTATTACACTAGCAGGAATGTGGTTTACATTACAAGCAGATATAGCTTTAGCAATGGAAAAACCTGAACCAGTAATAGATAGGGTAGAATATGATTTAAAAGACGAATTGATTCGTCAAACAATCATGGATACGCAAGAAGATGTAGACAAGATACTAGAAGATCTTAGTAAGATCGATGAGAGATTATATGACATTCAAAAAAATAGATAATGAAATACTTAATTTTACTTTTAATACCATTTTTATCTTTTAGCCAACAAGATGTTCCTGAGGAATATTGGGTAGACGATAGTGGTTTTGAAAAAGCTATTAATACAAATGAAGCATTTGGTGATGATAAAACAAAACCAGTTGTTATAGAGTTTTGGGCTAAGTTTAATGAAGCTAATTGTTTTGCTGATTGGGATAAACTAGAAGATGTAATTTATTATAGAGTAGATATAGCTAAAGCTCCAGAAACTAAAAAGAAATATAGAGTACGTATGGCACCAACTTTAATTATATTTAAAGACGGTATAAAAGAAACAACATTTAAAGCAGGTTTAGACTTATTGCTTCCTGCTAATTTAGATGAAATACAAGAAGCAATAAATGAAATAAACAACGCGAGTAAATTTTAAATTATGAAACCATTTACATCAAAACACATGAGTAGTTCACCGTTAAATCAAAACGGAGAAAGTCGTGGTGAAGGTCACGAGTCAGGTAAAAAATTTGGATATGATCCAGCTGATAAAAAAGCGTTTGAAGCTTTAAACCAAAAAACTAAAGATAGTTTACAATCTGAAGCTTGGAAGTACAATAAACCATTTTTTAGTCCTAAATTCGGGGTTAATGTAGATCCTGAAGATGGAGTTTTATCTGGTCGCCCTGTATATTCAGATGGAACAAAATTAACTTATGATAAAATAGATAAACCTTTTAGCAAAAGCGGTATTAATAGAGATAGTATGAGAGGAGTTAATCCTGATAATATAAAACCTATTCCTCAAGAACATAAAGATGCTGCTAGAAAAGGAGCTGCTGGAAATATAGGTATTATTGGTGGAGCGGTTGGAGCTGTTGGCAAAGCAGCGGCAAGAGCTGTGGCAAAAAAAGCATTTGCTAAAAACAACCCAGGTGTTACTTTAGGTGGAGCTAGTACAAATCTTCCTAAAGGAACAGGAAAACCTAGATATGGTAAAGGAAGTGGGCCTCACGAGGTTGTTACAGGGGGTAGATCCATGCAAGGTATGCAATCAACTGCACCAAAGAAAAAACCATTTTTAGATAGAGCTTTTGATGCTTTTGGTGAAGCTGCTGTTCAATATAAAAATAGATTACCTTGGAAATGAAAAAAAGGAAATTAAATAGTACTAATCCAAAATACCAACCTACTCCGGAACAAGAAATGGTAAATGAACGTAGAGAGTTAATTGCTAGTATTCCTAAAGGTAGAAAGCGTAACGTGAATGTTTACGCGGTATTTGAAATAGATTAATATGGAAAATATAAGTAAAAATATAACTTATGCTGAAGCAATACACTCAAATACTGCTAAGCGTAAATGTATAGACAACACTCCTAATCCTACACAAGTAGATAATATGAAGTTGTTGGCAGAAAAAGTATTTGAACCATTAAGAGAATGGGCAAGTGGACCTATAAAAGTTAATTCATTTTTTAGATCACCGGAGCTTAACACGGCTATTGGAGGCGTTGCTTCTAGTCAACATTGTAAAGGTCAAGCAATTGATATTGACGATGTTTATGGTTGTAAAACAAACGCGGAAATGTATGCGTGGGTAAAAGAAAATTTAGATTTTGATCAAATGATTTGGGAATTCGGTACGGATATGAATCCAAACTGGGTACATATATCATATGTTTCAGAAGAAGATAACAGAAATCGATGTCTTAAAGCATATAAAGACGAATATAACAAAACAAAATATAAAACAATTTAAAATGAAAAATCAAAATAAATCAGCGTTAAATATGCTTGGTATGACTGGAAATTCATCTGATACAGTAGGAAGAATAAATAAAATAAAAAGTGATCTTGATGTAAAGAGTGACTTTGATAAAGATTATTCTGGAGCTAAACCTGTAGATTTAGGTAATGTACCAGCTAGTGATTTTACTAAAGCTAAAACAAAATTAGTTGAAGATTATGGTGGTCCAGATAATCCAGATTATAGAATGGATAAAGGTGATTATTATTGGAATGAAAAGAAAGGTAAGATAAGAGCTGGTTATACAGAATACCCAGAAGATGCGGGTGAAATTGAACCTAGATATTTAGGGAAAAACTGGGATAATGCTCCAAATAGAAAATCTAGTTCACCTTTAAATAATTATCAAAGCCCTAGTGGTAATAAGTATTTTAGTAATAGAGAAGATTTTCAAAGATTACAAGATAATATAAGTGGTGCTGTTCAAAATGTTGCTAATCAAAAAACTGGAAGTAAAAAAGCAAAAGCAAAAGAAAAATTTGATACAGGTATGAATAAAGCTAAAACTACTGCATCTAATGCTTTTACTAAACCTATTGGTAACTACACTGTTAGTGTTGATGATTTAGCTCAAAAAGGAAGCGCAATGTTTAGAAAAAAAGGTTTATGGGATAATATACATGCTAAAAGAAAAAGAATTAAAGCTGGAAGTGGAGAAAAAATGAGAAAACCTGGAAGTAAAGGATCACCGAGTGCTAAAGATTTAAAAGACTCACAAACTAAAAAATAATATGTATAAACAAAACTTTGGAATATCTAGAAAATCTTCACCTTTGAGCAAAGGCAGATGTTGGGATAATTATGAGCCAGTAAAAGGTAAAGAACCTTATAGCCCAGGAAGTTGTCAGCCTATTTCTAGAGGTTCTAGTAATGAACCTAGAAAAACCACTAAAGGTAAAGGTAGAAACTTTAGAACTACTAAAGAAGGCGCGGGTATGACTGCTAAAGGTGTTGCTGAATATAAAAGAAAAAATCCAGGTAGTAAATTAAAAACTGCAGTAACAGGTGATGTAAAACCTGGCAGTAAAGATGCTAAGCGAAGAAAATCATTTTGTGCTAGATCAAAAGGTTGGACTGGAGAAAGAGGTAAAGCTGCTAGACGCAGATGGAAATGTTAAGGAACAAATAAAACTGGGCGTACCATACCCAAAAGTTCCTGTAACCGAAAGGGATCTCATTTGAGGTCCCTTTCTTTATTGGTTACTATCCATCACAACTTAAACACGCCTCATCCATTGCTGTTGCAGCTATATCACCACGTAGCACGGATTCGGTTCTCATATAGTATAAAGTTTTAATTCCTTTTTTCCAAGCATCGAGATGAACTTTATTAATCCATTTGGGTGTTGCCTCTGCAGGAAAAGCTAAATTTAAACTCACACTTTGATCTATATATTGCTGGCGTATACCAGCTTGTCTGACTAACTCTAACTGGTTAATCTCTTTAAATGTTTTAAATACTTCTTTGGTATCTGCGTCTAAAGATTCTATATCCTGTACCGAACCTCCATCTGCTAATATTTTGTCCCATGTTTCTTTGTTATTTATTCCTATCTTTTCCAACACTTTAACCAGTGTAGGATTTTTCCTAATAAACGTGCCTTTAGCTGACTGTTCCGTAAATACATTAGCTGCCCAGGGTTCAATCCCGGGACTAATATTTCCAGAAAGTTTACTATTACTAACAGTGGGAGCAATAGCGCGAAGATGGGTATTACGCATACCAGTACCAACACACCAAAGAGGTTCTCCATAAGCATCTGCAAGAGCCATAGAAGCTCGTTCAGATTCGATTTTGATTTGGCTAAAGATTCTTCTAGTTTCATATTGTGATAATAAACCCTCAAATGGTAAACCTTTTTCTTGTAAGTATGTATGATAGCCGAGTACACCAAGACCTAATGCTCTACCTTTTTCAGCAGATCTTACAGAATTTTCAAATCCTTTTCTGTATTTAGCTCTTTGTATAAACTCTTCAAGTACTCCATCAAGAAACCATATTGAGTCATAAATGATATTTGTATTTTTCCACTCGTCATACTTAGCTAGGTTTAAGCTAGATAGACAACAAACGAATGAATGATTTTCATCTGTATGTAATGTAATTTCACTACATATATTTGTCATGTGTACTTTTAAAGCGTTGTCTTTGTAAGCCGCTGGATTTTGCTTGTTAGTGTTCCCTTTAAAAAGGATGTAAGGTTCTCCAGTAGCTTTACGCTTTTGAAGTAGCTTGGACCAACGTCTTCTAGCTCTTCCATTTCCACTAATAAGCTTTCGCATAAATTTATCGCCGACGACAGCGCATTGATGTAGGTTAAGCGATTGTCTGTTGACATCTCCCTTAGGTTCTCGTATCTCGAGCCATTCTTCGAAATCGGGGTGATCAATGTTAATATTAACTGATGCAGCTCCTCGTCTGACAGATCCTTGATTAGTGGCAAGTATTGTGCTATCGTATATTTTACAAAAAGGCACAACTCCGTCGCTTGTTCCATTATCTGTTATTTTTGATCCGGCGGGTCTAATTTGATTTACACCGATACCAACTCCACCGCCGTGTTTAGCGAGTAGCATCATTTCTAAATTCTTTTGTCCTATGTCTATAATAGAATCAGCAACATCAATACCAAAGCAACTAATAGGTAAACCTCTATCAGTACCGGTGTTTGATAATACAGGTGACGCAAGACATAACCAACCTTTCCAAATATATTCGAAAAAGCTTTCTTCCATTTCGGTCTTCTGTAATCTTTTCGCAACTGTTTTAGCAACTCTTCTGTACGCTTCTTTCGGTGTTTCTCCATTGTATAAATATCCTCCTGCGATAGTTTTTTTGTATACTTCTGTGTCTCCCCACTCAGGGTAGTCAACACCCTTTTTCCACTCTTTATTCCACATCTAAATCTAATTTTTTATCTTGTTCTTTAGTTCTACGTTGTTCAATATCTTTTAACTCTGAGACTACTTTTTCCCATTCATCTTTACCTATATGTAATTGAAAAGCGGTTAAAGTTCCTTGGGCTAAATCTGTATTTGCTCTTACCTCTTGTAAAAGTCCTTTAACTATTTTAGTTAAACCTTCTACTTTTTGTTTTAATTTGTTTTGTGGCATTTTTATTTAATAAAATGATTAATCCATGCTGCTAAACCATTTAAGTTTAGAGCTACTAAGTTCCATTGTTTACGTGATGATACCTGCACGATCACGCAAATAAAACCTATTATAAACAATATAGGTTCTAATGTCCATTGACCAGCCATTAAAAATGCAGCACCCATATATCCTACACGTGATGCAAATTTTTGATAACCAGTTAATTTATTCGTATAAGCTAATAGCTTAAGTAATTTTCTTTTTACCATATATCTTCAAAATCTTCTCCTTCATTTGCTTTACTATAGTCAGTCGGCCTAATTGCAAAAAAGTCAGTGTGAGTGTGACCCCCAGTAAGATGATAGAACCAATCAAGATTCGCTGCTGCGTCCTTGTCATAGTTGAAAAATCTTCTTTTGTCTGAGTAACCCAATTCTTGTAGTTTTTCATTTGTTCTTTTTCTAATAAATTGTTTTAAGTCATATGACTTTAGGTTTTCAATATCTCCCATTTCAAACATTTTATCTATATATTTCTCTTCAAGATCTACCATAATTTTAGCAGCTTCGTATATATCTTCTTTACAATCTTTTTTAAGACCAGGTATTTCTTCACACATATGTCTGTATAATTGACAACCCATTCTACTGTGTAGTGATTCATCTCTTACACTCCATTTCATCTGCTGACCTATTCCTTTGAGAAGGTTGCGTAATTGAAAAGAATATAAAACAGCAAAAGCTGAATAGAGACTAACACCCTCTGCGAAAGCTGAAAACACTGCCAAGCTTCGACCAATCCCCACAGGAT
>Ga0315315_10000979_pt1 | contig 25765 bp, 24 predicted proteins | sample M140m3416metaG_FD_203699 | JGI IMG/M metagenome (GOLD analysis project Ga0315315, IMG submission 203699) | Ammonia-oxidizing marine archaeal communities from Monterey Bay, California, United States - M1 40m 3416 | ecosystem: Environmental > Aquatic > Marine > Intertidal zone | place: USA... | reverse complement strand
TAATCTGAACTAATTCTCGCTCAAAACTGTCATTATTTGATTGCATTCGATCGTCTGCTGATGATAATCGAGTGCAACGTAAGGAGAATGTCCAGTGCCCGGAAGAGAACGACGCAGCCGATTAATCGACATCATCCGTCTCCGCGGGTTTGCAGCCCTTGACGAGTTAGTGCGCGAACTTGGCGTCTCAGAGTCAACCATACGACGAGATCTCGATGCCCTCGAAGAGCAAGGGACCGCGCGCCGTACGCACGGTGGCGTGCTGTACGCAGGAGGACTTCCTCGAATTGCTGAATTTGATGAGAAGCAACCAGCCAACTGGGAAGCAAAAAGAACTATTGCTGCAGCCACAGCAAAAATAATTGATGACGAAGAGACCGTTCTCCTCGACGGCGGGACCACCACCTATGAGGTGGCGAGACTTCTTGCCGGAAGATCTCTTCAGGTTGTCACCAACAGCATGCCGGTTGCTAATCTATTTGCCTCTGAATCGAGAACCGATCTCATATTACTTGGTGGTTTTGTATCGCCACGAACTGGTGTTTGCCTTGGTCCATATACCAATGAATTGCTGAGCCGGCTGCACGTAACCACAACGGTTCTTTCTGCTGCTGGCATATCGAAGCAAGGTCTTTTTAACGCACAGTTGCTGCTTGCAGAAACTGAACAAGCGATGCTTCGTGCTGCAGGCAAAGTAATTGTTGTAGCCGACAGCTCCAAGTTTGGCAGAAAGAGCCTGACACTCGTTTCAGGCCTTGAAGCAATTGATATTGTTGTCTCTGACAACGGCCTCTCTAAAGAATGGCAACAAACTATTCTGGACGCTGGCCCTCGTTTAATTCTTGCAGATATTCCTACGGAAGACATTGAAAGTGTCGCCACAGATGCCTCTGCTGCAAACACAAACATACACCCATAGACAAACTTGATCATGCAAACCACACTTCAAAAACCGAGCCTTTCGCGATCAGATGTCGAACGTATTGTTCGTGACATAATCCTTACAGGACACGATGGAGTTCCGAGCCAAACGACTCGTGAACACTTCAATACTGCTCCAAAGCTTGTGGTTAGTATTTCCGCTCGCCATTGCCACCTCACAGATCAGCATGTGGAAAAACTCTTCGGACCAGGCCATACGCTCACACCAGGAAAAAATCTCTACCAAGATGGCTTCTACGCCGCCGAAGAAACGGTCATGATCATAGGCCCAAAACGACGCATGCTACCAACAGTTCGCGTTCTCGGACCTACCCGTCCAGCATCACAGGTTGAACTGGCATTCACAGACGGTATTTCTCTGGGCATTGACCTCCCTGTCAGGGCCAGCGGAAAAATTGCTGGAACCCCTGGCTGTGTACTTGTTGGTCCAGCTGGCGCAATTGAGCTCACTGAAGGCGTCATACGCGCTGAGCGGCATGTTCATATGTGTAAGGCAGACGCAAATCACTTTGGTGTCTCGAATGGTGACCGAATGAGCCTGGTGATCAACGGACCGTGTGGCACCGTGTTCCGAGATCTGCTCGTTCGAGCTGATGACACGAGCAAACTCGAGGTGCATATTGATACAGATGAAGGTAACTCTGCTGATCTTGATCATGCGACGAGTGTCGAATTGATTAAGCAGGAGTAACCTCAACCCAATCAAGGATGAACAGATAACCAGGGATGAATAGACAACAATTGGCTGTGTTGTCGGCACGTGCCGACGCAGCCGACCCGGACATCGTCCGGTAGTAGTGAGTGTGATAATGATATGGAGCAAAAGATGGCAAAAAACATCGAAGCCCTCGGTATGGTCGAAACCAAAGGTTTCGTCACGCTTGTCGAGGCTGTTGATGCAATGATGAAGGCGGCAAATGTTTCCTTCCTTGGCTGGGACAAAGTTGGTAGTGGTCTTGTAACTGCATTTGTCAGTGGTGACGTTGCAGCAGTAAAGGCTGCGACAGACGCTGGCGCAACAGCTGCTGGCCGAATTGGTGAAGTCGTTAGCGTTCAGGTGATTGCCCGTCCGCATGAAGATATTGGCAATATCCTTAAAACAAAGGCTCCGAAGTCTGGAAGTTAATGTGACTTCAGAGCGACTTCAGAGTGACTCCTTTCGGCGAACCGGCTGGAGTATTCCCCATCAAAAACTTGTTTACTTTTCAGGAAAGATTCATGAATACGGCAATTGGATTAATCGAAACAAAAGGCCTTGTTGGCCTTGTCGAAGCAACAGACGCAATGGCAAAAGCAGCCAATGTCCAAATTCTTAAACGTGTCGATATCGGTGGTGCTTTTGTCACAACCGTTGTGCAAGGTGACGTTGGTAGTGTCCGTGCTGCTGTTGAGGCTGGCGCCGCTTCTGCTCAACAGATCGGTGAACTTGTTGGTAGTCACGTCATTCCACGCCCTGCAGAAAGTCTCGTTTCGGCGTTTTTCAGCTGAGTTAAAACTACTTCTAAGTAGTGCACGGAAGCATTCTCTGAAAGCAGGAAAGAAACAATGAAAATCCTCATCGCAAATCTTGGTTCAACAAGCTTTAAGTATCGACTCTTTGAGTTGCCTGCGGATACAGGCGTACTCGAAGGCGAGCATGAACTTGCCCGAGGCGGTGTCGAACGTATCGGCGGTCAGGAAAGCCGCGTCTACGCTTCATTGGAACATCCTGACGCAGAAGCTACACAGATCGAGACGATACAACCCATACCAGATCACGGTGCTGCACTCGAAGCTGCGATTGAACAACTCACAGCCGAAGGTGGCCCCCTTTTATCGCTTACTGATGTTGCTGCGATTGGATTCAAAGCAGTTCACGGCGGAAGAATTCGCGGTGTGGTAAAGGTAGATGACACCGTTTTGTCTGCAATGGGAGAAATGGCTGATGTCGCTCCAGCGCATAATCCGCCCTATGTGACGGCGATGCAGCAACTCGCTGAACGATTTCCTGACGTCCCCTTAGTCGCTGCCTTCGAGACGGACTTTCATACGACAATTCCAGACCGTAATTCCCGGTATGCCGTGCCTAAGGAATGGCTTGAGAAACATCTCATTCGACGATGGGGATTTCACGGTGCAAGTCATCGGTTTGTTGCAGAGCGGCTTCTGGAAAGCATGTCTCAGCGTCCACTCCGTGCGGTTCAATGTCATCTCGGTGGTTCAAGTAGCATCTGCTGGACACGAGACGGGCAGAGTGTTGGCACCTCAATGGGCATGAGCCCACAGTCCGGTGTCCCGCAGAACAATCGCTCTGGAGACGTTGATCCGTACGCCCTCCTGCATGTTTCCAAAACAACAGGGCGGTCATTGGAAGAACTCCTTGTGGAGTTATCGACACGTGCTGGATTGGCTGGGATGTCGGGAACATCCGGAGACATGCGCGACCTTGAGGCCGCAACGGCGAACGGGAATGAGGCTGCTCGCGTCGCCCTGGATGTCTACGTCGGCTCTATTCGACACTGGCTCGGTGGTGGCGTCGTTGAGCTTGGTGGACTGGATGCGATCGCTTTCACGGGTGGAATCGGTGAAAACTCGCCTGCAACTAGGGCAGCTGTTGTTGCAGGACTCAATGACCTGAACATTGAAATCGACAACGCTGTAAACCACTCAGACACCGCTGGAGAACGACGCATTGAGTCAACACGTTCGCGTGTTGCCATCTGGGTTATCCCCACTAACGAAGAACTTATTGTTGCTCGTCAAACACGGGACTTCCTGGCACTGGCTTCGTAATAGACATCCTTAATTAATGAAAGTACTCATTCTCATGTTCATTGCTCTTGTCACTGGATCGATTGTCGCCACACAAAAGACAAGCGCGATGACCGGCCACAAACTGCTCATCGTTGAACCGTATCGCCTTGATGAAAAAAAACGAACACAGCTTATTACAACAGGCCGGACCTTTATTGCAGTTGATACGCTTGGTGCCGGCGAAGGACAGTTTGTGTTAGTTACACAGGGATCGAGCGCCCGAATGACTCCGGAGACCAAAGCTCTTCCAATCGACGCGGTCATCATTGGACTCATAGACACTGTCCAAGCTGACGGCAAGGAAGTTTTTAATCGCGACGCTGTTACCACACAGGTTGGCTAATTGTTGATTTTTACCTTTTACTTATTGACTACCCAAAATGAACACGCCTGAACAACCCGATATTAATTCAATCGTACGCCAAGTTATTGCCCAACTGCGTTCAGCCGGTGGACCCGTAAGCAGTGCAACGACTGCTGGCCAGAATGGTATCTTTGCAACTGTTGATGAAGCAGTATCTGCAGCAACGGATGCTTTTCATCAACTTGAACAACTCGGAATGGAAGGCAGAAAGAAAGCTGTCGGACACATTCGCCGCATTGCAATTGAGGACGCTGAAGAACTCGGGAGAATGGAGTATGAAGAAACAGGAATCGGTCGGCTGGATCACAAAATTGAGAAACTTCAAGTCTTAGGCGATCGCGTTCCTGGTGTCGAATTCATGTCAAGTGAAGTCTTTAGTGGTGATAACGGCCTTGCCGTAATTGAACATGCGCCATTTGGTGTTATCGGTGCAATCACACCTGTGACTCATTCTCTGCCGACAATTGCCTGCAATGCGATAAACATGATTGCATCAGGTAACACTGTCGTTGTAAATCCACACCCCAGCGGTCGCCAGATAGCAGCAGAGGGCGTTCGCAGATTCAACCAGGCAATACAACGCGACCTCGGTGTCGATAATCTGATCAGTCTTGTAGCTGAGCCGACGCTTGAGACCGCCAATTCGCTGTTTAATCACCGTGGGGTCAAACTCATCTGTGTGACCGGAGGTCCAGCTGTAGCACGAGCTGCGTTACAGTCAAGCAAGCGTGCAATCGTTGCCGGCCCCGGAAATCCACCTGTTGTTGTTGATGAAACAGCGGATCTCCACAATGCAGCCGAATCCATCATTGCCGGTGCCGCGTACGACAACAACCTATTGTGCATTGGCGAAAAACAGGTCTTTGTTGTTGATTCAGTATTCGACGCAATGATGTCTGCAATGGAGCGAGCTGGAGCATTACGACTCAATCAAACGCAGGTGGCTCGCCTCACGGAAACCGCCATAGTAATGGTCGGTGAAGGTAACCACCGCCACCCTGCACCGGCGAAAGAACTACTTGGAAAGAGTGCTTCCTTACTCGCAGAGGCTGCTGGTGCATCTGGCCGCGAGGGGCTTGAGCTCGTGTTCGGAGAAACTGACATCGCAAACCCATTTGTTCCTGTCGAGCAGATGATGCCGTTTCTTCCATTCGTTCGTTGCCCAACTGCTGATGAAGCTATTCAACGAGCATATGAAAGTGAACATGGCTTCAGACACACGGCCATTATCCATTCCCAAAATGTTCGGAATATGACACGAATGGGCCGACTCCTCGACACCACCTTATTTGTCAAAAATGGACCAAGTGTTGCAGGCCTAGGATTAGGTGGCGAGGGTTATCTTTCATTTTCAATAGCCACACCTACAGGCGAAGGTGTGACGACTCCTCTCACCTTTACCCGACAACGTCGCTGCACACTCGTGGACGATCTCCGCGTGCTAGGCAGCCCTCAATAGCTCAAACTACCTCACCACTTTGTCTTTTGTTCAGAACCTTCCTTCATCACCAACACTGTCACATGCAAGTAGCACAAGTCATTGGAACCGTAACCAGCAGCTTCAAACACGAGTCTCTCGTGGGAGCGAAGCTATTACTTGTTCAACCTCTTCTTGCTGATGGAGAAGGATTCGATGGTGATCCGCAGATTGCGATCGACACGGTCGCCGCCGGTCTAGCGGACCACGTTGTTATCACGAGCGACGGCCGTCTGATGCGGGAAGTGCTCAACAGCAAACGCACGCCAGCCCGCTGGAGCACCATTGCACTGATTGACGAACCAACAGATTAATTACGACATTATGCCAACACAAAAACCTATTTCTTCCGACGATATCGCCCACCTCGTCACCGAAGTGCTAAGACGAATTCGTACTGAAACCAAGCCCCAAGTATCGACACAGGGACAGGTATCGACACAGGGACAGGTATCGACACAGGGACAGGTATCGACACAGGGACAGGTATCAACGGACAAGCAAAACACACCAACAGCAACCCTTGCTGATCGCGTCGTCGCTGCAAAGACCATTGTAAACCTTGCCCGCGGCACCAAAGTTGCCTACGTGGTAGACAAAGCTGTCATAACACCCTCTGCACGCGACATCGCGAGAGATCGAGGAATTGAGCTCGTTACTACACAAGCCAAGAAGCACCAACCCTCGAATCGTCAACTTATTCTTGCACAAGCCGATTGTACAAGAAACGTTTCAGGCGCGACTGGAGCTGTGCGCAGAGCAGTTCCGGCAACCCAACAACTGCCAACCGCAGGACTTGTAACTACGCTTGAAGCGATTGCCGACCACGCCGGCCGAGACGCGGCCCGCTGTATTCTTCTTAGCGAAAATACCGTGATCGCGTGTATCGCAGCAAATAGATTTCCAGCGATTCGAGCAGTGACTGCGACAGACAGCACAGCTCTCAAAACCAGTAGTGCCGCATGTGCTGCCAATGTCCTCATCCTCGACCCAAGGGACTTTTCAGTCGGTAGCCTCACACAAATCGCAAAGTCATTTGCTCGTCACCCAGCCCAAAACCCACCCCAGATACTTACAACCTCGCAGCCCACAAAAGATCGACAAAGTTGTAGCTGCGAGAATTCATAGAACATCCATCACGCATTCGGACTAATAACAACCATGAGAATTGGCCGCACAATTGGCTGTGTCACCCTCACCGAAGCTCATCCGGCAATGAAAGGCGGGCTTTTACGACTTATAGTGCCACTGCGTGCAGAAGATTTGGACAACGAAGATGGGCCCGGAGAAGCGCTCATTGCGTGGGATGAGTTAGGAGCAGGTAACGGCCAGCTCGTTGCATTCAGCGAGGGAGGTGAAGCCGCACAACCGTTCCAACCCGAAGGCAAGCCTATTGATGCCTACATCTCTGCGCTGATTGATCAGATCGACCGTCCTAAACCGACCGAATCCTGAAAGCAGAATAATCACTGAACCGACCGCAACCCAAAACACAGGGAATACTTGAGTAATGATCGCAATGCAGCATTCTTCGCTGACCGGCGCACCTTACCTTTAAAACAAACATCAGACAATAACGAGTGAACTTACGAGGAGTATTAGATGGCAATCACCACAACAGACAGATCTCTTGCAAGCTTGAAAGAAGAAATCTGCGACATTGGTCGCCGAATTTATAACAAAGGTTTTGCTGCAGGGAATGATGGCAATATCTCATTCCGTCTTAATGACAAAGAGGTCTTGTGTACTCCGACGCAAATTTCAAAAGGCTTCATGAAGCCCTCTGACCTCTGCATTGTTGATATGGAAGGGAATCAAGTTGCTGGCCAGCGGAAACGTTCAAGTGAGATTCTGCTTCATTTAACGATCATGAAAGATCGACCCGATGTAAATTCTGTCGTTCACTGTCATCCCCCGCACGCGACGGCATTTGCTGTCGCCCGTGAGCCTATTCCTCAATGCGTTTTGCCAGAGGTAGAAGTTTTTCTCGGTGATATTCCAATTACAAAATATGAAACACCTGGAAATCAGAAGTTTGCTGATACCGTTCGACCGTTTGTCAAAGATTCGAATGTTGTCATTCTTGCAAACCATGGCACCGTAAGCTTTGGTGAAACCGTTGAAAAAGCCTATTGGTGGACCGAAATTCTTGACGCCTACTGCAAGATCCTCATGCTTGCGAAAGACCTCGGCCGTGTCACCTATCTGTCCAAAAATGAAACACAAGAATTACTCGCATTAAAACAGCAATGGGGATTCAAGGACCCTCGACTCGACAAAGGAATGGAAGACTGTGACATCTGTGCGAACGATGTATTCCGAACAAGCTGGGGAAACACTGGAGTCAACAGAGCTGCATTTGATCCACCTCCTGCTATGAATACTCCTCAATCATCGAATCAGCCTGTCGACTATGAGGCTGTCGTGAAAGCTGTCACTGAACAGGTCTGCAAGGAACTCGGCTTGAGTGCCTAGACACTCATCGCCTGAGAGCATCCACCACACGATTACACACATTTACAAAGAAGGATACAACATGAAAGTCGGGATTATCGGTGGTGGTGGTATTGTTGGTGCGTCAGCAGGATTTGCGCTCCAGCTTGGTGGCATTGTTCATGAAATTGTCATTGTTGATGTTAATGCTGATCTCGCTGATGGCCAGGCACTCGATATGATGCATGGAGCACCTGCGATTGCTGATCAGGTCATAACTGCTGGTGTGTACGAGGATCTTGCGGATGCCGACCTAATATGCATCACTGCTGGGCTGCGTCGAAAACCAGACGAAAGCCGACTTGCGCTGATCAATAGAAACGTCGAGCTGTTCAAGAAAATTCTCGCATCCATTAAAAATGCAGGAATGAAGCCTGATGCGACGGTACTGGTTGTAAGTAACCCCGTTGATATCTTGACCTATCTCGCCGCAGAAGAACTTGGACTTCCCGAAGGCCACGTCATCGGGCTCGGAACACTTCTCGACACGCTTCGATTCCGAAGCCTGCTTGCTCTCAACCTGAAGGCACCCGCGACACAGGTCTCAGCGATTATTCTAGGTGAGCATGGCGACAGCATGGTACCGATCTGGTCAAGTGCCAGTATTGGTGGACTCCCGTTGGAGAAATTTCCTGGCTACACACAGAAACTTGGTCAGGACACGTTCATGCGTGCGAAAACTTCCGGTGCTGAGATGATCAAAAAGAAAACGGGGGCTGGATATGCTGTTGGCGTCTCAATTGCTGAGGTCGTACATGCTATAGCGCTAGACAGTAAACGCATTCTCCCGGTATCGTCAGTCCAGCGAGGTTGCTACGGCCTTCGCGATGTCGCGATATCTGTCCCAACTGTTGTTGGGCGTGATGGAGCAGAACAGCCGCTCGAGATCGAACTCTGGCCAAAAGAGATACAGGCGTTGAAACGTAGTGGTGCCGTGCTGCAGGAGACACTCAGCAAGGTTCTTGCTGGTTCACACTGAGTCAGCGGTGGACCGCATAACCAGATTGCATCCACTCTGCATTTGAAACATCCCAGCGACGCACCGTGCCATCCCAACCACCAGTCCAGAGTTGGCTACCAGCAGGCCCAACCGATACGCTCCAAACCGGTGCATGATGGCCATCGAGAATTCCCAGTGGCATCGCCGCTCCGCCAGACCAGAGAATGACTTTCCCATTTTCCGTACCTGCTATGAGTAAGGGTTCGTCTGGTACAGAGTCGAGCGACCAGATTTTTGTTCCACCAGACTGAAGAACTGCAAGACTTTCAGCTAGAAAAGGTTCCCCTTCCCACAGTACTTCAGGCAGCCGCCAGAGACGCACTGTGCCATCCGCACTCGCAGACGCAAGGTTCCATGAGAGCTCAGCATTTTGATTCCAAACAATCGCATTCACCTGACCTTGATGTTCATCAAAGCTCTGGATGAGTGTGCCCGAGCTATTAAAGACTCTGACCACGCCGTCCTCACAGCCTGTAGCCAAAATAGGGTTCTCACCATCAGCTGAAAACGCAACACAAAAAACTCGCCCTGGATGCCGAATGACACTGCCTTGCTCATTCTTCCCTCTGTGCCACAACCGTGCGGTTCCGTCCTCACCAGCTGATGCAAACACATCACCCGATTTTGCATAGCTGACTGAGAATACTCGACGACGATGCTTGGTCATCGTCTCGTCATGCTGGAAATTTGAGACTGCATGCAGATCATGTTTTTCCTTTTGATTATCAAAAATATCGTCAAACGTCCACAGACTGACAGTGCCATCACTGCCGGCAACAGCGATCTCTGCACACTGCGGATGCCAACAGATACTATTGATTGACGATGGGCTTATCTTCTGATCAACACATGCCCGACCTTCTTTCGTATCCCAGACCCTCACCATACCGAGGCTGGTACCAGCTGCGAGAAACCTTCCATCCGGTGACAGACTTGTTGTTCGTACTTGAGCATCAATTGTGAAACGTGGTTGCGCATCAGCAGCATCTCTCCAGAATCGCACGGTTCCATCTGCTGATCCGGTGACAAGCCGATTCCTTCCGAAAAAGTCCAACGACCAGATATCTCCCTCATGCCCATGTAGACTTCTTGGTGGTCTCGTACTATTCAAGCTCCAGATACGAAGCACCTGATCAGCAGTCGCACTAGCAACTTGATCAATGCCACTGAAATGAACAGCGTTTACACGGGTTGGATGATGAAAGCAGGCCTGTTCAGTAGACGCTTCGAGGTTCCAGATCCTGACCGTCTGATCTTCTGATGCCGAAGCAACAGATTGCCCATCATCAGAAAAACTTACGGAAAAAACACGTTGTTCATGACCATGAAGAACCTGTTGTCGACCGGTCTTCCGGTGCCATACGCGTACGGTACTATCTCGCAGACCAATCGCAATCTTCATGCCATCCTGCGACTGATCAATGCCATAGACTGTCGTCTTGAAAGATGCGAGGACTGTCGGCTCAAATGGGCCGCGAAGAGGCCACTGACGAAGGACTCCATCTCGTCCAGCACTGAGAAACCCTCCATCAGACGGTAGTGCGACTACCCCGTATACAGGACCTTTGCTCTCAGAACAAATACCAATGGCTTGTCCTGTTTTCACATCCACAACATGAATAGTTCCATTATCACATCCCACAACGGCAACCTGGCCATCCGCGCACAATGCAACAGTCCACGGACGACTTCCCGCCTCGTAACAAAAATTGGAAAGCTGTTTCAAATGGCCCGATTCGACCGTGAAAACACAAAGCCGCCCATCCTGACTTGCTGTTAACGCCATGTCCGCTGTGGAAGTGACTGCTACAGCAGTGATTGATTCACCCTGGCTGTGCCATACGGAACATGCCTCATCGAGTTTTGAACGCAACGCACGAATAGCCAGACTCTCACTTTTCACGACAGCTAGTGGCACTTGACCATCGAGTCGAACGAGAACGTCATCTCTTTGACTCAACAACTCTCTTGAGAGTCTTATATGATGCTCCCGTTCGGCAGAAAATGCTTGGCGAAGCAAGGAACCAGCAAGTGTTCCATGAGCCACATTCGCTGCTTCAATAGCTTCCTGCTGAGATGCTACAGCACTAATTGCAAACCACCCAACAGCGCACCCTGCGGAAATAAGTGTTGCGATAAACAGCAAGACACAAGCAGCCACAACTTTCTGTCGAGCAATGAAACGGCAACTCACCTCAAAGGAACTCGGCTGCCGACAGACAACAGGCTTCCCGTCGAGCCAGCGAATAAGCTCATTTCTGACTTCAACCATTGTCGAAAAACGGCTGTCAGGACACGGTTCGACACATCGAGCAAGAACGGCACAAAGATCTTCTACTGCTGCTCGTGAGATATTCTTTGCGCCTTGCTGAAGCAGCGTTTCTTTGCATAAAGCAACATCATGCATGCCCCCTTCAGATATACCAGCGTTGCTTCGCTTGCTCACTCTCACGCGAGAGTTCTCAGTAAACAGTTCGGTACACAGCAAGCCCATACCATAGATATCCGAGCGAGCATCGATACGTTCATCAAAACCTGCCCGCTGCTCCGGACTCATACAGGCTGGTGTCCCACGTATTTCACCGACAACATGCTCGTTATTATGCAATTCGGTAAGCGTCCGTCCAATCCCAAAGTCGATAACCTTGACGCTTCCATCACCTGCGACAAGAATATTCGTCGACTTGATATCAAGGTGAATGATCCCTTTCGAATGGGCAGCAGCAATGGCCTCAATAGCATTCAGGACAAGGCGACCTCGTTGCACCAACGACAGATTCATTCTTTTTGCATACTCGGAAATAGAGCATGCATTCTCAACTAGCTCCATCATGATCCACTGATAGGTCTGACCATGGAGCCTGTAGTTCCCAACAGTGTAGACGTGAGCAATATTCACGTGTTTCACACGTGCAAGTAATACCGCTTCTTCAAGGAGTCGTCGCCTCGCAGCACTGTCTCCGTACCCCCGAAGAAATTTGACCGCAACCCGGCGAGTCGGCGCATGCTGACGTGCTTCGTACACCTGCCCCATACCACCAGCCGCAAGCTGTCGCACGATCGTGGCTCCACCAATATCAGCACCGGCATCGATTCCAAACGGCACAGATTGCTCTTGGTCTTCACGCAAACCAAACGTTTCATCATGACCAGTCAAGACATCATCGACCAGGTCTTGTTTACGCTCAACACTCATACTTGTGTTGTACCGCGTCACTCGACTGAAATGAACTATTCGGTCTGACTAATTCCTGAATTAGCCAGTGACTCTATCCGCATGAATGTTCTTCTGTAACGAAAGCAAGCTATCTCGTGCTGCCTGAACACGACGAATCTCCTGCCAAACACTTGTTGGCTGAAGATCTGAACTAGTATTCGATTTAGCCTTCAAATGTTTTGATGGATGCACATTCACAAGTGCGACGCTTAAATCACGACGCAATTTCCGAAGTTTAATGTGGGCAGCAAGCACCACTTGTGCCGACGTAATCGCTTCTTCACATACACTATCAAGCCCAAGCAATTCTACCGCTGACTGAATACCCTGGCATTCTTCCCAGTCAGATGATTTCTGCATTACGACTGTCCACCAATATGGAAAATTATTCAAGCGGTATTCGACATCCGCCTCTATTACTTAAAGCGAGATCAACAGCTAACAGGGGCAGGAATTGCAGAAGAAACGCAACCAGGAAGAATTATCAGCGTGGTATACTGGAAAAAAAGGCCGAGATGGGAAGGCACATAATTTAGACGACACCATGGATGACCATACCCTTCCTCAAAATGTTGAGGCCTGTCTTCGTGATCTGGTAGCTGGTGACGACACTGCTCGCGCACGTATCCTTGAGTTGTGCAGTGAAAGACTACGCCTCCTCACGCGAAGAATGCTGCGGGGCTACCCTACTGTCAAAAGGTGGGAAGACACAGACGATGTCTTCCAGAACGCTAGCCTGCGGCTGTACCGATGCCTCGGTCAGGTATCACTTGAAACACCTCGGGAAATATTTGCGTTGGCAGCAACACAGATTCACAGAGAACTGATTGATCTGGCTCGCCATCATACTGGGCCGATGTCTTTTGGTGCCAACCATGCCACTGGCATCTATGCCATTGATGACCACTCAAACTCTCATCATCCCCAAGACAAAAACCATGATACAGAAACCACGGTTGACCGTTGGAGTCGATTTCATAAAGCAATTGAGTCATTACCAGCTGAGCAACAGGAAGTTTTTCAGTTAGTCTGGTACCTTGGGGCCGACCAAAAAACAGTAGCACGTCTTGTTGGGTGCTCTGTAAGGACTGTAAAAAGCCGTTGGCGAAGCGCCCGTGAAAGCATTCGTACTGCACTCAACGGGGAACCCCCTGAATAAAAACACGTTTTACTGCTGGCCAAGATTCGGTTGCACACCAAGACTTTCTGCAAACTCAACAAGTAGACGCTGGATGAGATTCAATTCTGACCGCTGGACAACCACATTCTTAGCCATAGCCGGATAGTCGGTAATGATACCATCCACACCGCGGCCCACCATTTTCGATACTGAAACCGGATCATTGAGTGTCCATGCGTATAAAAGCTTGTCAGCTTCGTGAGCCTCTTGAACCATCTGACTTGTTGCAAAACGTGCGTTCACAGCTAGAAAATCTGCCTCTATTTTTCGTAAATCCCCCACTGCAAGCGAAAGCAAAAGCCCAACACGCCATTGTGGTCGTATTTTCTTCAAGTGAGCAACAACGCCTGCCTTCAGAGACATGCATTGGACCTCATCAACACTTCCTGATGCCTCTACAAGATCGACAACTCGCTGTTCGAGCATCTGGCCATGACCATACGACTTAAGCTCAATAATTATTCCGATCTTGCCTTTGCAAAGCTCCAGAATCTCCTGAAGCTTAGGTACCCGCTCATCATGAAACTTTGGATGAAAAGACGTTCCAATATCGACTGATGTAATTCCTTCAACACTTGCATCCCAAACCTTGAGATCAACGCCAGCAATCTTCATCAAATCGCTATCGTGTATGACAACCACCTCACCGTCAGCAGTTTCCTGAACATCAATTTCTACCCACTGTGCACCAGCGAGTATTGCCTGCTCAATTGCTACACGGGTATTTTCAGGTGCAACACCACCCGCACCGCGGTGGCCAATAATGTCGACGGTATTATCAAAAGAAAACTTTGGTGTTACAGCGGAACCAACAAGAAGAGCCACCAGTAAACAGAAGCACACAATAAATGTTACTGTCCTGATACTCCAGAAAAAACTGTAAGACTGCCCAGTGATTTTCTCAAAGCTTAAGTGCTGAGCCTTGTTTTTAGGCCCTCCATATGTCTTCCACACGCTATACAACAGTGCGGAAAGTGCCATCGCAGAAAACAATTGAATAAATAAATTAATTATCGCCCATACAAGACTTGTAACCCCGATTGCAAAGATTGTGGCAGGTAGTGTCTGACTCGCTAACGGCACAAGTTGCCCAGCAACGAGTACCACGCAGGCCGTACTTAACGTCGTCACCACAAAGACTACCAAGATCCACGCGCTGAGAATCATCACAACAACCCAATGCTTCCCAGCGAGACGCCGCCAACTCATAGCTAGTGAATCTGCTGGCCGGACCCCCTCAACTACAGCAAGTGGAATCGCGAGAAACCAACCGGAAAAGAGCCGTAACAAGAGTGCGGCTAATCCAGCTAGAAGAAGCCCACCAATAACCAACGCCACGAGAAACTCAGGCGGTCTTTCCGAGAGATAAAAGTTGATGTCATGGCTTCCGAGTAGCCACCGTGCAACGAATCCGGCGCAGAGTATAAAAGGCACACTGACACCGACGACCCAACAGACGACTCGGAATATCACCTGAAGCACACAGACAATCTTGCAAAACGTCCACCTCATCGCTGACAGGATGCCACCATTCTTGTCTTTCTGAGTAACCAGCAGCGTAAAAAGAGTCGCCTGTTCAAGCGCCGTGATACTCAGCCAGACGGTTCCCACAAGAGCCATTCCAACTGCACCCACCGGTGTCAACAGAAAAAACAAGACATCCGTATCGGTAAGGGTGCCTTGACCACTGAACCAGAGAAGGCCGTGCAACGCACCAATAGCCAAAGGGATCAATAGCACAAAGGAAATAACCTTGAAGACCACCTCAGCTAGAAAGAGGGACCGCCACCCACTCTGTAAAGACGTCACTGCGACCCCAATAATCGTCCTGATTTCCTGAAGAAACATAAGCCGTCACTCCACCTTAAGGAGTCCTCAGAAACAGGTTCAGTTAGGACGAAATTTATACGCCGGATAGTTCCGCTGGAACTCAGCATCCGAAAACCCAACATTCAGTCGAACATTCTGAAAGGTATATTCTTCGATTAAGGCTGGCTCTTGTGAATCACCAACCGGCCAATCGTATGCTTCGTAGCGAACTGGTATCGGAAAATCGTCAGCAATATATATTCTCACGATGTGAAAAAGAAATACGGAACGTCGGCGGGGATGAATGACTTGCACGCATTTACATGGGCGATTATCAACTTTTACATCATCGAATATCTTGACATCGCATTCACCGTACTGCATGTCTGCTGTACCGACATCAACCAGTTTCCGAACCATATCAATCATGCCACTTTCACTTGCCGGATATCGACTGTACTGAAGTGCTGCGTCACCGGCTGGATCAAGATCAAGGGTCAAGTATTGGAAACGCGTTCCACCTCGACGAACGACCATCTTGCCACCATTTGTTCCTTCAACCCACAGAACCTCTCGACCTACCATTTCCTCGGGTTTCAAAAAATGCAGGTACATTGACGATCTTTGCACCTGCCGCCCACCTCTAATTTGTTTATGCCTCACCTTGGCATCCATAAATTCCATCGGCTTAAGCCGACCATCAATGCGTTCCTGCTTCACGATTCTACAAGCGTAATCAGACACCCTATTCTTAAGGAATGAGTAAGACTCACTGGCTAACTGCATGGCTGGTATAAGTGGGTGTGGCTGTGGAGCCGATGGCGGGAGTTCATCCTGCGGGCGTGGTATTTCAATACGTTTTGCAGTAGTCACATTCGGCTGCAGCTCCTGAGCACACAGATCTTCAATGCGAACGTTACAGGCAACCACACAAACCAGGAAAGGAATAGCACTAGTTTTTGATAAGAATGTCATCAGCCCAACTTCCTCGTTTACAAAAAGACCACCTGAAGTAAGGCTACTCTCTCCCGTTCCTACGTTCCACCATGTGGACAGGATAAATTGAAAACCATAATCACTGGCAGTCCTCATAGCCGGACCAGGCAGAATATTTTGGAGCAAGAACTGAACTACGGCTTCTTTCATAACCGTCGCAACCCGTTCTGTCATTTTTTGCAGACTACGAATTCGGCATGGCTCGGGTGGCACCTGTTGAAATTCCACCATCGACCAAAAGTGTTTGTCCAGTAATGTAGTTGCTCGCATCAGATGCGAGAAATACGACAGCCCCATCAAGGTCTTCAGCCTTGCCAGGCCTTCGTAACGGAATACGGTCAACTAAGTAGTCGAGCCACTCCTCATCTTGGTAAAGCACATCATTCTGAGCCGTCCGAAACCAACCCGGCGCAAGGCAGTTGACTGTAATACCATGTGGACCAAACTCATCAGCCATACTCATAGTCAACTGTTTCACACCGCCACGGCTCGCACAATACGGCCCAAGGCCAGCGTACCCAAACACACTTGTCACACTCCCAATATTGATCACCCGACCACTTTTCCGTAGCAGCATCGACCGCACAACACGTTGCGTCATGAAAAACATACCGCGTAGATTTGTATCGAGTATCGTGTTCCAATCTTTCCATCGCACATCCATTGCGGGTTTTCGGATGTTACACCCGGCATTATTCAGCAAGATATCCACGGACCCAGACGCAGTGGCTTTTTCAACGGCCTCGCAGATACTGTCTTCGTATTGCAGATCAAGCGCTACAACATCGACCTGATGTCCGTATGTTTCGAGTTCCCGACGTGGTTCTTCAAGTGATGCAACGTCTCTCGCCGTAATCACCAAATCCGCTCCAGCCCGAGCGAGTGCGCTTGCCATCTGTAACCCCAGCCCACGGCTTGCTCCCGAAACAAGTGCACGGCGACCTGTAAGATCAAAGAGTGACATAGACATATTCCTTATTCCAGTTCAGTGGGCTGCAAAACGACTTTAAGAAGGCCTGGCTCACGCTTATGCAGTCGTTCAAACCAGCCGGCTCCTTCGGCAAGTGGCCCGACACGACTCACGAAACGAGACAAATCGACTTTACCCGAAGCAGCAAATCCGATGGCTTCTGGGTAGCACCCCGCTGATGCACATGATCCCTGCAACCGAATTTGCCGAGTTACAATTGTTTGCAACGGAATCTCTACGGTTGGTGAGACATTGCCGACAAGCACTACTATTCCACCTCGAGTGACTGCATGAATCGCCGTATTAACTGAAGCCGCAGCGCCGACGGCTTCAAGAACCAAATCTGCACCATCTGTATCCACCGAAGACGTTCCCCACTCGGCAAGCTGCTTTGGGTTCACTTGCGCTGCATCAAAGACGTCATCAGCACCGAGATCTTTTGCTTCTTTCAACCTTCCTGCATCAAGGTCAACTGCAGCAATACGTTGAACACCATATGCCTTAAGAGCTGCAACGATCGCCAGCCCAATCGTGCCGGCGCCAACGACCACAGCAGACCGTGTAGTTGGCCCCGCATTGCCAAGCCGGACTGCCTGCAGGCCAATCGTAAGTGGTTCAAGTAGTGACGCGGCAATAAAATCCAGTTGATCTGGCAGTGGATAGACACACCGTTTTGGAACAATGACATATTCTGCAAAACAGCCGTGCCGACGGTAGGCATCACATGACACCCCGAGGACCTGTCGATCAGTACAGAGATTTTCTTGCCCGTTCCGACAGAAGTCACACTCACCACAAAATACGGTTGAATCAAGGGCCACACGCTGGCCTATCATCTCACTCGACACATCTAGCCCAACAGCATCAATGATGCCTGCAGCCTCGTGACCCATTACAAGCGGTGGAACACGACGACCGGTTGAACCAGTATAGCCATGCACGTCGCTTCCACAGATACCGCATGCAGCTATTTTCACCCGAACATCACCGGCATCTGGCTGAGGTGTCTCAATGTCCGTAAGCGACAGCGAACTCGGAGAAGTAAGAAGGAGTGCTTTCATGATGCTCCTCATGGTACGCTCTCCGGTAAATCAATGGGAGGACCCATTATCATCTTGCCTGGGAAAGAAACAAATGGAATCGTGGTACCTCGTTCTTGTAGTTACGGTTGGCATCGCTGCACTTATTACAGCAGTCATGTGGTTGAAGATACATCCATTTGTTGCGCTCCTAGCTGCCTCCATTGGAGTGGGTCTTGCAGCAGGCATGTCACCAGACTCCGTGATTCAGTCAATGACATCTGGCATGGGGAATACACTTGGCTTTGTCGCAGTTGTAGTCGGACTTGGTTCTATCTTCGGCATGATGCTTGAACAGTCTGGTGGCGCGGAGAAACTTGCTGACAGACTTGTAAAGTTCTTCGGCCCACAGCAGGCAGCACTTGCGCTCGGACTTGTTGGGTTTCTTGTCTGCATCCCTGTGTTCCTCGATGTTGCCCTTGTCATGCTGCTACCGCTGGCTGTTGCTGCTGCAAAACGAACCGGACAACCGGTGACCAAGTTTGCCCTCCCCATGCTTGTAGGCATGGCTGTAACACACGCCTTCGTTCCACCAACTCCAGGACCAACAGCCGTCGCCGCGATGCTTGGCGCTGATCTTGGCTGGGTCATTTCTGTTGGAATTGCCGCTGGCCTTCCAACGCTTATCATCACAGCTATCTTTGCTTCGCAGGTCTTATCAAAGGTTGCCTCGGGGAATGTTTCTCTCGATATACCCCCCAACACAACAGCTCCACAGCGAAAGTCTCCGCACCTTGGAATTGTTGTCGCACTGCTTGTGCTACCGCTCGTACTAATTGTCTGTGAAACAGCTTCACGAGCCATCCTTGGTGAAGAGTCACCGGCTGCACTCTGGCTCATGCTTGTAGGCCATCCGTTTACCGCCCTCTTGATTGCAACACTTGCAGCATTTTATTTCCTCGGCAAGCGACTCGGAATGCCTGCTGAGGATGTGCAGCGAATTGCTGAGCGGGCACTCGAGCCAGCCGGGGTAATCCTGCTTGTGACCGGCGCTGGCGGTGTATTCAAACAAGTCCTCATTGATTCTGGAGCGGGTGATGCTGTCGCCTCATCGCTTACAGCGGCAGCACTACCGACGGTTGTCCTTGCATGGGTGGTGGCCGCTATCATTCGTGTTTTACAAGGCTCAGCAACCGTCGCCATGATTACCGCTGCTGGGCTGGTTGCACCACTCGTCATGGCCGCAGGCCAGCCCGAACCGTTTGCTGCACTTGTAACCATAGCGATTGCATCGGGAGCATCGATTGCCTCTCACGTAAATGACTCAGGCTTCTGGCTCGTTGGAAAGTTTCTTGGGCTATCCGTCGGCGAGACACTGAAAACGTGGACGGTACAAGAAACCCTGATTGGTGTTCTAGGACTCATCTTTGTTGTTGGCATTGCAGCGATGTATGGCGTGCTCTGATTTCGCTCCCTGTCATTGAACGCCCAACAATGACACCGTAATACTGCCTGCAGTCAACAGCCTAGCCTTCCACTACCTTGTGGATATGTTGGCCGAGTTTATTTTCAAAAGCCTCCAGATCGGCAGGTGTTGCTATCTTCTTCCGTGTCTTTTCAAGGAATATTTCGCAACACGTGGTGAGACTCTTAGGCCAATGGTCTGCAGAGGCATTCCGGGCATCTAATTCCTGCTTTATATTAGCAGCATGAAGAGTCTCTACGCCACTAACAGCATGAGTTCGATGCGCAAGGTGAGTCACAAGCCCGATTGCTCTATCAATAAGTACATAGGCAAAGTTTTTTCCTTGTATCGGACCAATGGTGATTGTGGTGCCTGTCTGGGAAAGGTGTCCAAATGTCTTTCGTAAGAACGACTGCGGCATCGCTGTCAGAGTCGATGGCTTCTCTCCTTCAGTTACCGCTGGCTGAGCAACTGACTTCCCCCAATACATGGCACCGACACCGCCGCCCACTCCACCAACAAGCACACCGGCAAGGGCTCCGACGGTTAAAGGAATACCAGAGGGCATGGCGATTTCCCCGCCTGCCCCAATTTTTGCACCAGTCGTACCCCCAACCACCGCTCCCACAGAAACACCACCGGATAGAAGTGCCCACCACGGCAATCCAAACACCTGCCAGGTTTCGCTACTAAAAAGATCGTTGAGGTACGTGAGTTCCACCTTATCTGCCAGCCCAACTTTGTCATGAAGAAAAAGCGACTGGAGTTTACTGTGTAAAACCCGTTCCTTCTGCTGTAGATCTGCATGAAACCCACGCTTTGCAGCATCGATGAGCGGTTGCTTATCTTCTCCAGGTGCAACCTTGACACTGCGAGTATGTCCGATACTTCTTGCTACCAAATCAACAATAATATGTGCTGATTCATTCACGCGATGCGCCCAGTCACTTTCAATTTCATCAGCAATTTTTGACAGAGCATCTCGCCATTTATCAACAACCGTAGCCAAGGTGCGTACCAGTGCTACGCGATCATGTGCACTTGCTTGATGTGCATTAAATGCAGTAACCGCTCCGAATCGTTGACCAAGTTTTGCTCGCCACTCTGCCTCGTATTCTGGGAATGCCGTAGGATTCAATATGGCAAGCCGTGGAAGCCCAGTAAGCATGAGCAGTTCCATCTCGGCCTCATGGATTTTTCGCAGCGGCTTTGATGAGTCAATGACATATAAGATCGCAGGTTCATCCTGAAGAACCTTGCATACCTCTCGCTCCGCTTCAAACGTGTTGGTTGATGCATACTTTTCAGAAAACTGCTGCAGCACTGCGAGTGGCTTTCTCGCCTCTGATAGCTGGGACCTAAGTTCAGCAAGCATGGTTCGCGGATCTTGGAATCCAGGCGTATCCCACAGCACAAACTCACTGGAATGATGCTCAATTTTTTGGCTCAACTGAGTCATACCCGGGTCAGCACTAACACCAACATTCCCCTGCTCGACAAGGGTCGCCGCGATACTCGATTTGCCGTGATTCACGGCACCAACAAGGGCAAAGGCTGGCTTCTTCGTCATACTAATCTCTTCATCATGCTGTTCTCTTCATCATGCTGTTCTCTTCATCATTCAGGGACCGCAACTACGTCGAAATCAAGCTCCTTCTCTCGAAGCCACCGCCTCCATAAATCCTGCCGCTGCTGTTCCGGCCCGAAAAGAACAATGACATTATCCTTTGAGGGCGATGTCTCGTAAAATGCCTGTAACGTACCAGCTATCGCGTCAACTGGATTCGTATCAGCGGGAATAGCAACAACGACACCATCTTCACTACTCGCCAGTGATTTCAGCACCTGCCCGTTGCCATCTGCATAATCAACTTCAAAGCGTGTAACACGTTGGATTGTCCCGTGCAGCACGTTCTCCACCTGCTTTTGAACGTATTCTTCTTCATAACCGAGCCCCTCTCCTATCAGCAGATTCCATGATCCGTCCTTGGAAAACGAAAGAACCTGCCCTTCCGCTGTACCGCCAAGATGCCCAGTTCTTGAAGGCGTTTCCGTCTGAAACCGAGGGCCACGAAGCCGCCTCATGAGAGCCAAGTCCTGAGTTCGGTTGAAATCGAGCGAGGCAAGCCGCCAGGAGAACATCCAATGGGCAACAGCACTCAGAGCGACCCGTGGCACCACAACATAAAAGAAAAGACAGCCAACCAGAAAAGGCCACCATGAACGCGTGGCGGACACACTTATGGTCTCCATGCCAGAAAGATACGAAAACCTAGACTCTCGAATCTGATCAAGCGTAGGAACACCAGATCCACAAAACCAGGCCCACGGTGTTGCAATGAACGTTGCCAGTCCATGCATAAGTTTTGCACCAACATTCAGGGTACTCTCCCACCCAAAAGCAAGATCTACCGCTGTCACATGAAAAAGAATGCTCCCGAGCGCACCAAGCCCGAATCCACACGCAATCTGCTGAGTGAAACTGAAAAAGAGCCAGCTTGAAATATTAGTGATTCGCCTGCCATGCTGTTTGAGGACTCTCGTAAATTCTTTCCAACTCTCCTTCCATTCCCGAGAGAATCTTGAAAACAGAAACGCAAGCGTGCTGCCGACGCCCCCTTTCACTGAGGTGCCTCTCAGCCAGATTGAAAAGAACATACTTCCAAACGTTATGACCCAGGGCACAACAATTAGACCAAAGAAAACCACCGTGATATTAATGGGCTTTTCACCGTTGTACGCCAGATATGCCGGAACTGCGAAACCACCTATCGCTAAACCGATTACCCACGATGCGATGTTCAGCACGCCAAAAACCCTGTCAACGCCTGCTCCAAAGAGACGGGAGTCTCTTATTCTGACGACATCAAGCCAGGCTCGGAACAACGCTGCTCGTCTATCCTGAGACACTTCCTGCATCGGAAAAACTTCTAATAAAGCTCTCCTATCTTCATGCAATTCGCTTTCGCCATCTCGGCTTACAAGCGCTCGCTGCTCTGCTTCCTCGAAGTCAATAACATCACCCAACGTCCAACCGGGCGTGTGGCACCTATTGCCTAGCAACCCAGCACGTTTTGATTGCGTATGTAACATCGACCAACGGGTATTCATTCAGTGAAAATAATAGTTGTGTGCAAATAGTAATGAAGTGCAAATCACACCACTCCAGCATCAAACGAGTGAGCTTTCTGCATGCATACTACTAATTGACGAAGCCGAAAGGAAATAACTCATACTTTTCAGCAATGCTACACACAAACTGACCCAAGAAAGCCGCCTCACACCAGTAGAGTTCTGACATCACAAAAAGGGGCTGTACTATCATCAACAACCGAGAATAAAAGGAGACCGTACACGGATTTTCACTTTAGTAACGCAAGGCCAAAAGCTACCAACGAGAACCTTTACAACCTTCTTGCAGGGCGTAGGCTTCATACATTACTCTCGAAAAAACATGAACATTCATCGAAAGTCATGTGTGCAAGGAAAATGAAGAGCATAATTGAAATCTTGATCGCACGCATCGCGTTCTGGCTTGGCTACGGCTGTCGTTCAATCACCACCAATCGAAATCAATTTGCCAGAGGCATTCAAGAAATTAACATGCTTCTTGCTGAGGCACCTCATGACATTCTCAAGACGCCGGGATCGATAAAACCTCAACCAGGGCTCACACCGACGATGCTGAACTGGTCGGTGTACATGACGATTGAACACACTGATCAAGTCCACATTGAGATACTCCACCTGATTGAATTGCTTGAGCGCGGCGAACGGCCGAGCCTTGGTGACATCAGCCGCTTCGACACTACCGGGCCGGCTGGCTCTGATGTCCTGAAAGATTTTTATAAGCACGCCAGACAGATCGAGACATTGCCCGACCGAATATCGCTGACTAGCCGCAACAGAGTACATCACCGCATTTTTGGTTCACTGAACAGCCGTGGATTATATGCAGCGCTCGCAATGCATTTATGGCTTCATGTTTCCCAGATCAAAGCAATACTGAAAAAACACGCTTAAGAATTCCCAAGAGAACAGCGCCTTGCCGGGCCAGTAAGTTGATCTCAGATGTTCTGGATTTTCAAACACACAACACTCAAACACCAACAAAATTGAGTACATTACTGTCTGAAACAGATCTCGCACTCTCAGCCATGACTCCCTCGACCACTCTCCTCGTAGTGATCACCTCAGAAAAAGAGCTGGCGTGAAGGATTCCGACTGAGGCATAGAAAAGCCTTCCTCGAATGCTTTTTGTGGAACTGAACGGACGTCTCAAAACTTGCAACATTATGATGTACTATCCACACTAACTACACCGGGAGCGAAACATTCCCCGGACTGTCTCACGCGAAGGGGAACAGAAACAGAACTTCTCAAACACTACGTAAGAATGACTGACAATGCTTGAAATAAAACCATGGCGGACCGCTGCTTTCGTCATCCTTGGGATTACCTGTCTGTCGCATGCCCGTGCCACGACCACGGATCACAGACAACCAAACATCATCTATATCATGCTTGACGATGCTGGGTATGGTGACTTCAGCGCCTTCGGATCACCCCATATCAAGACCCCAAATTTTGATCGCCTGTGTTCTGAGGGCATGGCCTTCACCAATCACTATTCTGGATCAGCCGTTTGTGCACCAACACGATGTGTATTGATGACGGGCCTTCATACTGGACATTGCCGACGCCGCGACAATACCGCAAAGGCACTGACCCAAGAGCTTAGTGAGAAAAATGGTCGACCACTTGTGTTTCTTGAGGATAGCGACGTAACCGTTGCGGAAGCACTTCACACCGCAGGATATTTCACTGCTGGTGTTGGCAAGTGGGGCCTTGGTAATCCTGGATCAGCAGGCGTTCCTGAAAAACAAGGATTCGATTATTGGTACGGGTATCTTGACCAGGTGCATGCCCATGACCATTTTCCAGATGAGATTTGGGATGGTGGAAGAATGGTCTCAGTTCCGGGAAACCAAAACAAGAAAAAAGAGACCTACATTCCATACGAACAGGAACGGAAAGCTCTTGAATTAATCCGTCAAAACAAGAGCAAACCTTTTTTTCTTTATCTGGCAGTAACGCCGCCGCACGGGGCCTACATTATCCCAGAAACCGATCCTGCTTTTGCAATGTACGAAGGAATCCCCGGCAGCAAGCAAGTCCAACATTACGCTGCGATGATTACACGAACTGACCAAATGGTCGGTAAGATTCTTGATACCCTGAGCGAACTACACCTCGACGAAGATACGATAATTTTCTACACGTCAGACAACGGACCAAACCCACCATTCGTAAAAGCGATAGACAGCGCTGGTGGCCTACGGGGAACAAAGAGGCTGCTGTACGAAGGAGGCATTCGCGCAGCCATGGCTGTGCGCTGGCCTGGCCATATTCCGGCTGGTAAGAAAAGCTCATTTATCTGGGACATGCGGGATGTTTTCCCGACACTTTGCGAGTTGGGCAATGCGAAAAACCCTCTGGATTTAGATGGTATCTCAGTCGTACCAACCTTAATGGGTAAGAAACAGAAATCCCGTGACATCCATTACTGGGAGATCCATTCTCCTTTCCAACAGGCCGTTCGTTGTGGTGACTGGAAAGCAATCCGTTTTGGAACTGAAGAACCACTTGAATTGTATGATCTGAAAAATGACCCTCGAGAAAAACAGAATGTTGCTGCCGATAATGCTGCAGTAGTCGAAAAGTTTGAAACCTTTCTTGCTACAGCCCGAACAGAGTCTCCGTATTTCCCTGCCATACAAAAAAAGAAATCGAAGAAAAAAAAGCAATAACGCAGTGCATCCTCACACACCTTCAAACCAGTTCATGGAAGCTCATTCATGCTGAACAGACGAACAATACTCCAAGGCATTGCAGCAGGTGCTGGTACAGCCTTAGGTCTCGGCGCTTCGCCACTCCCGTTACTCGCCAGTTCTTCCTTGACGGGAGCATCGAGACTCCCAAAGCGAATTATTTTCTTTTTGCAGAACCAGGGCTTTGATCCGAAGACCTGTATACCAAC
>Ga0315315_10000977_pt1 | contig 25782 bp, 34 predicted proteins | sample M140m3416metaG_FD_203699 | JGI IMG/M metagenome (GOLD analysis project Ga0315315, IMG submission 203699) | Ammonia-oxidizing marine archaeal communities from Monterey Bay, California, United States - M1 40m 3416 | ecosystem: Environmental > Aquatic > Marine > Intertidal zone | place: USA... | reverse complement strand
TTTTCTAAACGTACAAGAAACAGTGAAGGAAATGTTGTTATTTGGACGCAAAATCTCTGTATCTTGATACTAAAAGCATGTAACGTGCAAAAGGCAGGAATTACAGGAATTGGCTTCCTTTGTGACCGAGGTACTATTGAATCCACTAATGCACAACCAGATCCAGATGATACTGGAATGTACATAGTAGATAATTGTGCAGGGTTGCGTACACTATTAATGCCTCAAGAAGATTTCAACGACCTTAGAAGATCATTACAACACATAGAAAAGAACAACACTCCAGGCTCAGGTGCTGGTCTACATTATGTTAGTGGTATTATATACAATAACACTGATGCTAGAATGCGAGACTTCTACCAAGAACTAGGTTTTAAATTTACTAAAACTGGAAACAGATACTACACATTTGTAAGTGCAAACAATAGATTTACAATACTTATGGACACACAGTCAAATGACAATAACATTCCTTCAGTAATTTGCGACACAGACGATGTGTTTATTACAACAGCAAATTATGTGTCTGGTGGTGTAGAACTTAGGCATTTTGAAATACCAGATCAATTAGACTTTGGTGCTCTTAATCATAAGATTAGAGGTTATAACTGTAATGCAAGTGGAAATGAAAACAGTTACACCATTGAAAACTTGATACCAAATGCGGCACCCAACTTAGATATTATATTTAGACAACGTAAGCAGTACTTACATATATCTGAGAAAACATTGGACACATATTATGCAGACGCAGAGAAGTAAAACATACCAAGAAATATTTGGCGATGAAGAAATGCTTGAAGCATTTGGTACACTTCGTCCATCTGTGAGTGAACGTACTGCATACTTCTTTGAAAGGTGGATGGATTGGAGACCTACAAGAGTAAAACTCAAAGCTCACTTTGATCAAGTAACTAGAAATATGTGTAAAGAACTAGGCTTAAAAGAGTTTTGGGATTTTCAAGTTAGAGAAAATGAAGTACGATTTAAAGATGACGAAACAAAAGTATGGGCATTAATGGGCGGCATAGAGAGTTGCAGATACCAGGAGAGGCATTACCATGAGCGGGTTTGATTACTACGATTATGTAAACGGCCTCAACGAAGGCAAGTTAGTTGCTGAAATGGAAAAACTAAACAAGCGATTGTTTAAGACAAATCCTGCAAGTCCTATATACAATCAATTAACAAACATGATACAAATGGCCAACGAGGCTTACAATGATATATTAAGTGCCCAAAGAATTAAAGCAGAAGACAAGGTATTAGATATTGGTGAAACTGACTCAGTTACTTACACACCAGACTATACTAAAGACGACATAGTAAATGCATACATAGAAGTATATACTAAAAAGAAACCTGGAGAGCCTGGTACAAGGCAATAATTATGAGACAAGTTACACTAAACAAAACACTTCCTATGCGAGTGTTAATGCTTGACACTGACCAGAACGTAATTCAAACCACAGAGTATAGATTAACATACAGCATGACAACAACAGTTGACCCTGAAGCAGTTGATCCTCACTTAGAGGCACAGAAGGCACAAAACAAAAGTTATGCAAAGGTTAATACATTTGTAGAGCAAGTATTAGATCACAGTTTTATTATACAGATTGGTAATCCTGATTTAAAATTTATAGAAAAATACAATAACAATATTATAGTAATGCCAGATTTAGGCGAGACAACATTCTTAGCGGCATTGCATTGCAAATTAAATCACATTGTAGACAAAAATACGTTTGTTGACAACGTAGGATTAGTAGATACAGATCAACAAATAACTTATAACTACAATGTAGATAGTTTTGAGGAAGACACTTGGATAGAACTACCATCACACGATGAATGGTTACCAGAACTTCCACACTTTGAACAAAGTTGGTGGTTCAGATATGATATGTGTACAATGGATGGTATGTCAACAAATCAAGAAGAACATGACATGTGGTTAGTAACCAGAGGCGAAGAAGGTGTTGATGACATAAACAAAGAGCCGTTAGATTACATTGATAAAACATTTGATAAGATGTTTGATGAATCAACTCCCAAAGATGGACAAGTAGTAGATTTAAAAGATTATAAAGTAGCAAAAGAAAACAAAGAAACCGGATGGAAGCCAAAATTGGTATAGTAGAAAATGGTTGACATAAACAATATTATATGTAATAATAACGATTATGGAAATAAAAAACTCTGAATCTACAGGTATTGAATTACTATATCGTAACAGATCATTAGTAAACATACCCTTTGAAGATGATGTTGTAGAAGAATACAACAAAGCATCGTTTGAATTAGATTTAGAAGAGTTAGTAAATAAGGGTAACTGGTCCAAAGATTTTAACATTCCCCAACACTACAAAGATTTAGATGTTGAGGAATACATAACTCTGCTAATTCCTAAAAGCAACGGTGTAGGCAGTAATCCAGCCAATGCAAGAGTAGAACAGGAATTAGCCGAATTTAAAGCCAGGAACCTATTTCCTATACTGCAATTATTGATATATATAATTGACACTATGAGAAAAAACAACCTTGTATGGGGTGTAGGAAGAGGAAGTAGTGTTGCAAGTTATATACTCTATTTATTGGGTGTACATAAGGTAGATTCGGTTAAATATAACTTAGATATAAAAGAATTTTTGAAATGAGGATATTATGGTAACAAGAAAAAGCAACAGAGGACAATCGATCGATATGGATGCCTTGATTGCGGCCAATAGGGAATCTCCTGCAGTAGGCAATATGAAAGTAAATGCCGCTGGTGATGAGATAGGTCCTGGTGGCGAGATTGTTCGTCCTAACGAAGATAGAGTTAGAGCATACTATAAAGAAAATCCTTCAAGTAGTACATCTCAAGTAAGTTTAAAAGGTGAAATGCCTGGAATAAAAGCAGAACCAGATAAAGATGTTCCAATGGAACCTAAAACTGCCAAGACAGCAAAAGAGAACAAACGTAAAGCAAAGGCACCAGAAGAGCCTAGTGTTGTAGACACAGTTGAGGAAGTTTTAGAAGATAAACTCGAGGCTATCGAAGAGCCAGACGAGTTCGCAGAACCGGAAGAAGTCGAAGAAATACCACAGCCACTAGGATGGAAGGAAGTTGAACTCCCTAATGGTGATATAGAAATGGTACCATACTACGAAGAGGATGATGAGGATGCAAATACCTAATTACAACGACAGTAATTACACAATCACGATGGCGGATTCAGCCATCACACTTAGCGATACAGTTACAGTAACCGTCGACAACTTAGACAACGACTTAGACGTACTTGGTTTCTCTAACAACTATTCATATACTACAAGAACTGAACAGCCTAACACAATCACGTTAGGTGACGTAGTTATCACTGAAAAGAAACTAGAGAAATTATCTGCATTGCTAGACATAATCGAAGGCATGGAAGACAGCGACTTACTAGACATGCTTAACACACAAACAGCACTAAACAAGGTAAAAAATGACACAACTGAGAGCGATTAAAGATCGAATACTAGCAATCAACGGCGACTTCAAAGACACAGTAACGGAGTCAGGATTATTAATTAAATCAACAGCAGGTACCAATGAAGGTATTACACCACGTTGGTTTGAAATATTAGAAGTAGGCCCTGACATTGATTGGGTAACACCAGGACAATGGGTATATGTGGAATACGGTCGTTGGAGTGAATCTATAGAGTTAAAAGACGATAGACTAGAAGACGGTAAAGGTGATGTATGGCTATTAGATGGCAAAGGATGTCTAGCCGTATCCGACGAAGCACCTGAAAATACTATGTATTATAACAAGGACACAGCATTTGATGGTGTGTACAGGAACCCATTAGACCAATGAAATTTATAAACGAAAACAACAAGCCTAGAACTAATCCGTGGATTAATACTTTTGGACTTGCAGGATTAATGTTCTTAGGAGCAGTACTTTTTGCAGGTGCAAGTCCGTGGCTTTATATTCCAGCAATTCTATTTGTAATGTTAGGGCAAGGATTACAGATACAACAAAATAAAGAAGACCAGGAGTAACATGCCTTACATAGAAAAAACTGGTACCAAAACTATTAAAGAACAGTTACAGCAATGGTATCATGTTATGGTAGACCCACGCATAGATGGATTCAATGGTTGGGGTTGTAAGCAAAAGTGCTACGAAGTTTTATTTGAACTACAAAAGATTTTAGATAATGCACCTACATACGCAGGTGAAGAGGAATGGTTAGCAGAGAAAAAACAGGAACGAGTACAAGAAATACTTGAAGGCAAGAAAGCCAATATAAATTACGTTCCATAGGAGATCAATATGAAAAAACAATTTTTAGGAATACTTGCAACATTACTAATTGTTAGTGGATGTGCAAATTGGGGAGATTATATTCCAGAAGAGTTCGATGGCAACGAGTATATGAAACTTGCTGAACTATCTGTACTATCAAGTCTTAGTGAAACATGCGACGGTGTAGAGTTAGCAAGTATGAGATTTAATAGTGCTGTACTTATGAAATATAGTGAAGGTACACTTAAAGAAAACATTGCAGAAATATATGCTGGCATACATGACTTAACAGTAGAATTAACTGAAAGGGAAAATCCGTCAGACGCATACTGTAGAATTAAAAGGGGCAACATCTCAAAGTTAGTAGATGAAGCAATGGATACATTTGGAGATAGAAAGAAATGAGCGATTACACAAAATTAGAAGAAGATTTAAAATCACAAGTACTAGAACTTAAAGCATTAGTAGAAGCAGGTGATATGTCAGAAGATGAATACAACGAACTAGTTGAAGACATCACAGACTCTGCAAAAATTAGTGGAAGGATTGGTACAGAAGCCGATGCAATTATGGTTGGAAAAGTAATTGATGCCGTTAAACTAGTTGCTAGTTTGGTCTAATAATGTCAACTCTTAGACTTGGTATTATCGGTTGCGGTTTTGTAGGCGGTGCAGTCAACAAAGGTTTTAATAAGGATGTCGAAAAGTTTATAGTTGATCCTAAAGTTGACGGGAACATTCCCTTAGAAAAACTTGTCGAAGAAAGTCCTAGTATTACTTTTGTTTGCCTGCCTACACCTAGACAAGAAACACACCAAGACGTAGACGTTAGCATTGTACAAGACATGCTAAAGCAGTTAGACAGTTTAAACTACAAAGGTATTGTTGTTTTAAAAAGTACTATTACTCCATTTTACCTAACAAAATTCAAAAAAGATTTTAGTCTTAAAATAGTTTACAATCCAGAATTCCTCAGAGAATCAAACGCAGATTACGACTTTGCAAATCCTAGTATGCAAGTATTAGGTGGCAAATGGAAAGAGTGTGAGATAGTTGAAAAGGCTTATGTAAGACACAGTTCTGTAAAGATTGTGCCTACGTTTAAAACAGACTTAATCACAGCAAGTTTCCTCAAGTACACAATTAACAGTTGGTTAGCAACTAAAGTAGCATTCTTTAATGAACTACAAGAATTGTTTGAAGCAAGTGGTTCTAACAGTTCATGGGAACACTTTACAGAAATGCTAGAGAAAGATGAACGTGTAGGAAAAACACACATGCAAGTACCAGGTCCAGATGGTAAGTATGGCTTTGGAGGAACATGTTTTCCAAAGGATACAGATGCATTGTTGTACTATGCTAAACTTACATGCAAAGGCGGTAGTCCTTTATCTGTGCTAAAGTCAGCAGTTGACATAAACAAAACCCTCCGCAAAAAAGAATCAGACTAGCAAATACGTTATAAATAGAGGTATAGGGGACAAAAATGTTCAAGCAATACCATAATTTTCTAAGTCCAGAACTGCTAAAAACTTTGCAGGACTCGTATATGCGAGATGATTTAGTATGGAAACATAGAAACTTTGGTAGATTCTTTTTGTACTTAGATTCCAATCATCACGATCAGGTATTAGACGAACTTTATTATAACGAAAACTTACCTACATACAAAAACAAAAAGATGATGAGACATCATCACATGTACTTACAAAGGTTTGTTCCTGGTAGTTGGTTACCTTTGCATAGGGAAAGATGTTATGGAGTATTAACCATATATCTAAATCCTGATGAGGACTGGAATGAACAAAACCCAGCACCTAAATTTGTTTACTATACAACGCAAGATTTACACAACTTAGAAAATCATGAACACACATATGATATTCATTGTAACTCAGGTACATTCTTTTTAACAGATGAAAATGACCCAACAATGAATGCATATCACAAAGTAGAATACAATGAAAGTGATCAAAGTAGATATGCATTACAAATGTTCTTTGGACCAGGGCAAGAAGGACACGGTACAATGACAGGTAATATAGGCTATAGAACGCACGAGTACAAAAACGACGAAACTCAAGGTAAGTATGCGGATATGGAAGTTGACCAAACTCAGAAAGCAATAATGAGTGGAGCATTAGAATTACCAGGTCTAGGACAAATGCTACAAACTTCTGATGAATGGAAAGCAGAGCATCTAGAAATCATTGAACGGTTAGAGCGAGATGGTTGAGATACATCATAGTACTAAAAAACGATTTACCTTTTACGAGAACATACTTAGCAACGAACTTGTTGATGAATTACACGATTACTATTATGGCAGAATAGAAGAACGAAGTATTCCTGTATATGGCAAAAAGTTTGTAGACATATTTAAAGTTGGTAAAGCAAGAAAAGTATTACCAGGTACAGTAAACTTAACACAACATCAACAACTGAGAATATTAGAAGAACTATACGGCAATCCAAACTTACCTTTCTACAAAGAAAAGAGACTGTTAAAGGACCTAGGTTTGCCAATGAGAATTAATAACTTTTTACCAGGCGGAGGCTTTCCACCTCATACCGATTTTGCCTGGGGTTCTATGACATTGTTTTTAAACAAAGAGTGGAATGAAGAATGGGGCGGTAACTTTGTTTGGTACGAAGATGATGATACTGAACAAGAAAACGGAATTGCAATAACACCCAAATATAACTGCGGTATCCTCGATTGTTACCCTGAACCTACTGTAGGGTGTTTGCACAGAGTAGAAGAGGTAACGCAAGATAGATTAACCGTACAGGCATTTTGGGGACTGGGTAGCGATTATGTTAATATAGGTAATATACCTGAACAGTATATGTATATGATACCAGAAGAATTACGTGAACAGTTTGTTAAAAAGTCTTGACAATAGGGGCAAAGAGTAGTATAATGTTAAAAAAGTTATGGACTACATGGAAATATGCAGTAGGCAGTTTTTCAGATGAACAAACAGAAGAGTACGATGACATTGTTGCAATAGTGAGAACATTCATTGTTGGACTTAATGTTTTATGTGCATTCTTTATTATTGCAAATATAATACACAATTGGTGAGTAAATGAAAGAATTATGGACAGAGAAATATAGACCGTCGAGCATAGATACTTATGTGTTTCGAGACAACGGTCAACGCCAGCAGGTAAGTGGCTGGGTACAAGAAGGAGCACTACCCCACTTGCTCTTTAGTGGTGCTCCTGGAACCGGTAAAACAACATTAGCAAAAGTTTTACTTACAGAACTAGATGTAGACAGCATGGACATACTAGAGATTAATGCTAGTAATGAAAACAATGTTGATACAATTAGAAACAAGATTACAAACTTCAGTAGCACAATGCCATTTGGAGATTTAAAATATGTATTGCTTGACGAGGCTGATTATATTACGCCAAATGGTCAAGCGGCATTACGTGGTGTTATGGAAATGTATCATACAAGTTGTAGGTTCATACTTACTTGTAATTACCCACAACGTATTATTCCAGCACTACATAGCAGATGTCAAGGCTTTCATATTGAGAAGTTAGACATCAATGAGTTTACAGCAAGGCTGGCACAGATCTGTATTGATGAGGGTGTAGCAGTAGACTTAGAAACACTAGACACTTATGTACAAGCAAGTTATCCTGACTTGCGTAAAAGTATTAACTTAGTTCAACAAAATGTAGTAGAAGGTGTACTACAAGCACCACAAGTAGGCGATAGTGGTACAAGCGACTGGATGCTAGACGTAGTAGCATTATTCAAGCAAAGCGAATACAAGAAGGCTAGAGAACTTATTGTAAGCCAAGCAAGACCAGAAGAGTACGAGGAAGTATATCGTTTTATGTATCGTAATTTAGACTTGTGGGGAACAACAGAATTGCAACAGGATCAAGCCATTGTTATTATCAGAGACGGTATAGTTAAAAGTGTAGCATGTGCAGACCCTGAAATTAATCTTAGTGCAACACTAATAGAACTGCAATTAAATGCGAGTTAGAGGTGAAATTTGTACTGCTATCAGACTTGGGTACAAAGCCTACTCGGGCAGGACAACTACTAAACAACAGTAGAGCCTCTGGTGCTCATCACATAACGCAACTAGCCAGAGACCATGGCATAGAAGCAACTAACATAGATTACTGGACTGAGTGGCAAACTGCTTGTCTACGTGATGCTTTGATACATTGGTTGGGTGATGACCCTGATCCTTGGTTAGGGTTGAGTGGTAGTATAGACGGCAGTAGCACAAACGATTTCAAAACATTAGTACATTTAGTTAAGAGAGAAGTACCTAATTTAAAAGTAATGTTAGGTGGTTACAGAGTTCCTATTGGAACTAAGGATTGGGTAGACTTAGCATTCATAGGTCGTAGTGGAAACATATTTACAAAGTGGTTACAAAACGAAGACATATCAGAATACTTGTTTAGTACCATAGATCAAAATGCTCCTCCTACTTACAAAAATCCTCATGGGCAAATACTAGAACTTCCTGTAGCACCCATTGTACAACAAAATGACTTTTGGAGCGAATACGAAACACACACAATTGAACTAGCACTAGGTTGCAAATTTAATTGTAGTTTTTGTGGATACGACTATAGGAACGTTAAGAATCCTGTACTTGTAGATGAAGAAAAACTATACAACAGCATTAAGTCTGCACACGATAACTTTGGTATAACTAATTTTGTGTTAGCAGATGATACTATAAATGAAGTAGACGACAAGTTAATACTGTTAGCAAATGTAAACAAGCAATTAGACTTTGAACCAAACTACATGGCTTTTGCTAGAGCAGATGTACTAGGTGCCCAAATGCATCAAATAGACTTACTCAAAGAAGCAAGAGTAAATGCTATGTTCTTTGGCTTAGAAAGTTTAAATCCAAGTGTTACTAAAATGATTCGTAAAGGCGGCAAGCCAGAAAGAATGCTACAGTCATTGAAAAGTATAAAAGCAGAGTTTCCAGAAGCATTTACTTTTGGCAATTTGATTATGGGACTTACTGGTGACTCTGAAGAAAGTATTATTAGAAACTGTAACATAATAGTTGATGAACAATTATTAACTAGCGGTGGTTGTAACTCATTGAGGATATATGAGAACTTAGAAAATCCAGATGTTAAAAGTGATATGGACATTGATCCTAATAAGTTTGGATATGAGATTATAGGCACAGACAAGGAATGGGCAGAACTAGGATATAGTTCTCAAGTATGGAAAAACGATTGGACTAATCAACATGATGCTGATGTACTATCTGAAAGAGTTGATGCAATCTTAGGTGAAGGCTTACAGTCTAAGTTTACAGCACACGAAATACACGGATTAAGAACACTTGTACCAGGACATGATTGGAGTTGGTATAACGATCATTTCCAGTTAGCAAATAGGCTAAGGGAGAAAGTAGTTAGATCATACGTCAAAAATAAAGAAAAATGGCTACTAGGTAGATAAATACTACTACATAGGAGACAGAGATGGCCAAAGCCAAACAAAAAGAAACACCAAAGTCAGTTGTAGTCGAACAGAAAGCCGGCGGAGCCGTAAAGAGACTACCTTGGTATAAAAGACTTTGGGAATGGTTTATTGGTCTCTTCGTTAATGAATATGAACTTATTGTTTGGTTTCACAATGAAACAGATATATCCCAAGAAGGACTTAAAACAATAAGAAGAAGCAAAAGAGAATTCTTGCTCAAGTCCATATCCAAAAGCACTAGCAAACATATCAAAGGTACAGATGCATTTGGCAAGCCTTTTGAGATTAAAACAGTGGAGCCATTTGATTACCAGATACGCAAACTGAGGTAACATGGCAAAATTCGACGGTGCTCTAATCATAGAGTTAACCAACACAAAAACATCAACTTCCATCCACACTGATACAGTTAGACCATTAGGTGTATTTGGTTTGCATGATGTATTCGTAAAACGTAATATACCTAGTACTGTTATTAACTATGCAGACTATTGGGATAGTAAGGAATTATTAGCATCAATACAGCAATGGTGCTCAAAACATGCTGTAAGACGCCCTGTAGTCGCTTGTAGCACGTTATTTAATACTGATATACTCAACAATAACACCACTATATACAAGGTTTTAACAGAGTTAAAGACACATATTGACATTACTATTGCTGTTGGAGGACCTAATAATCACTTCTCTTTTGACGATTTAAAGCCAGATGTAATGTTTTTAGGTAGAACATTACACTTGTTTGAACACTGGATAGACGGCTTACCAATACGACAACCAGCAATAGAAAATGGTATTCCAGTACACAGACCAAAGGATAAAGAGATAGTAGAAACTCCTATAGTTAGTAAACTATATAATGATTACTGCCTTATGCCTACAGATGTTCTAAACTTTGAAACACGTTTAGGGTGTAAGTTTAATTGTACATTCTGTTCATTCCCACATCGTAATGCCAAAGACACGCAAGACTCTGATCCTAATGCATTGTATGAATTCTTTCAAACAGCAAAGGACGAGTATGGTGTAACACATTTCAGTTGTGCAGACGATACTATAAACGAGGACGACAGCAAGTTAGAATGTTTACTGTCAGCAGTAGAAAGATTAGACTACACTCCTTTTATTGTTGGCTTTACTAGGTTTGATATTATAGCAAACAAGCCAGAACAAATAGAACTGTTAGACAAGTGTGGAGTACATGCACATTTTTGGGGTACAGAAACATTCCATCCAGTTGCAAGTAAAAACATTAAAAAGAGATTAACCAAAGAAAAAGCATTTAGCACAATGCAATATGTAAAAGAGAATTATCCTCATTGGTGGACTGCCGCAAGTTACATAACAGGCTTACCTGGGGAGCCAATAGATCATTGCATAGAAACTATTAATGAGATACGAGAACAACAATTAGTAGACAGCCTAAGTATTATCCCATTAAGCATATCTCACTTACCCGGAGAGGATAACGATGCTAGTGCATTTTCCAAAGAGCCTGAGAAGTATGGCATAACTTTAAACAAGAAAGAAAGAGGCTACACTTGGCAACATGAATTGTGTGATGAGAAAACTGCAAGAATAATTGCAGAGAAAATGAGTTCAAAGAATGTGAGGAAAGGACTTACTAATAGAGGCCCTTGGAATCATATATCTGAAAAGGCAATTGGCAATGCAAATGTAACAGATCATATTGACACTTACATTGCCAAAAAGAAGATTCAGATGTTAGACTGATTCGTAAATTTTAAGTACTTCACTAACAACAGGATGTCTTTCAATATCTCCATTGTCAAAGTTTACTAGTTTAATTCTATCGGAGTTGCTTGCCATCAAGCGATCGATAAACATTTTTAAACCATTCGACTCGAATCCTCTATCATGCTGTGCTAAGTCACCTGTTACTACTAATTTACTATTGTCTCCTATTCTTGTTAGTAACATTTTCATTTGACTGTCAGTTGCATTTTGCATTTCATCAGCAATAATATATGAGTCTTTGAACGTTCGTCCTCTCATATATGCCAACGGTGCTATTTCAACTTTATTATCATTTAGCATGTATTCTATTTGATCTGGTGAGTAGTATTCCTCGAACACATCAAATATAGGTCTGGTCCATGGCGCCATTTTTTCTTGTAGTGTGCCTGGTAAAAAGCCATGTTGCTCATCCACACTGACTGCTGGTCTCGTTACAACAAACTTATTGCAGTGACCTGCTTTAAGTTGTTTGATTCCTTGTAGTGTTGATATAATTGTTTTACCAGTTCCTGCCGGCCCTACAGCAAACACAATGTTGATGTTTCTGTTTTCTAGTAAGCCTATTAGGTCATCCTGATGGAAGTTTCTTGGGGTGATCGTAACAGATTTGTTACGAATGCGTTCTAGCGGTGCTCCGCCTTGTATTACTCTCAAATGGTCTCCTTGTTTTTGTTTTCGATACTTATTACACTTTTGCTTTCTTGCTCGTCTGGACATGTTAGCCTCCCGATTGTATAGCCATAAAAAAACGTGTTGGGCATAATCTCGCCGTAACACGTCTTAAGGGTTATGTTTGTGTCGTTAATACAACTTTTTAGATGGTTGTTAATCATACAATAATATTTACCTTCTAGCACAAACCTTAAACACACATTATATCTTATGCCACAAAGTCGATTAAATAAACTTACATCATGCATAAATATCGTAGTTAAAATGTAGAAACTATGTAATTTGCATCATGTGTGGTTGACATACACATTCTACATTGAACCTCACTAATAGGATCTGATTACAATTCCGTAGTCAGTGAAGTGCTATTGGTGATATTAAGGAGTACAGTAAAATGAAAGAATATTTTACAAAGAAAAATTTGCTAATTGCTGGAGGAATTCTCCTCTTGGCTTTATTGGCAAACAATGCCAGGGCGGCAGAAGTCGGTGGCTATGCAGGCGTTCAGAGTGATTATATCTGGAGAGGTATGAATCAATCTAATGGACCTAGTGCATGGGCTGGTGTGCATGTTGATACAGACGCAGGTTTGTACGGCGGTGCATGGATAAGCCAAGTTGAATTTGAAGGTAGCGAAGCAACTGAAGAGTTGGATTGGTACGCAGGATTCAGCAAGTCCATCAGTGGCGTCGAACTAGACGTAATGTATATTGACTATGGTTATAGAGGTGATAGTAATCTTGATTTCGAGGAAGTACAGATTGGTGTTGGTTTATTTGATAACAAAGTCAAGTTAAGTCATTATGTTGGAATGGACGATGCTTTAGACTATTCTGAAGTTGAACTCAATATGTTCAAGGTTGCAGATTTATCTTATGGATTTATCAGCGATGTTGGTTCAAATTGGAAAATTAGCAGAAGCATGGAATTGTTAGGTGGCGAAGTAGAACTTGGCTATGCAGAATTCTTAGCAGATGATAATTCACTGTTACAAGATGAAGATTCGTTCTTCTTGAGTTACAGTAGAAAGTTATTCTAAAATAACATTCATTAAAAGAGAGGGTTATTTAGCCCTCTTTTTTTTGAAAAAGTTTTCTATACGTTTGCCGTTGATCTCAACAAAACTCAAGACACGAGGTTTCTCCCACTGACGTTCGTGGAAGTAATAGAGGAACATTTTGGTTAAGACTTCTAAAGACGCAATACTTACTCCGACAGATACACTACCTGATATTAACCAACTAAGTAAGAATGTGTCTAGAGAAGCAATAACACGCCATGTTATTGTTTTTGCAGTAGATATGTACCTACTACGCCTTTGATTTCTCATTGTAAGTATTATTTAGTGTAATTTTGGTTGACAAAACACGGGTTTTAGGTTATAATAGTGTTTAATAAGGAGTAAAAAGTATGGGTTGGTTCTGGTTAGTATTCATAATAGGTTGGATGTTCTTCATGTGGCCTCACCTAGATAGACTAGGTTTAGGACTAGTTGGAGTACACGAATCAAGAGAAGGTTGGTTTAACTTAGATATAATGATTGTATCTTGGATCACCGTGGGACTACTTTTCCTTGCTATTGAAATGATATTTTAAATATCGCCCTAACAAGTAGCATTGTGCTATGCGTAGGTTAATTGTAAACTGATCGGGAGGTCAATATGAGTGAGACATATCTCAAAAAATCGTTACGTGAAGTAGCGGAAGAAGTAAGAAATCATCTATTAGCAGACGGTGTTACACCTGAAATGATAGATGCATATCGTAAACAAGCAGACACAAATGGATTTGATTATCCAATAGGAACAACATTTGTTGATGTTGATGACTTGTGGCTAGATTACGAAGTACAAAGGGTAGCACTACCTAAGCACATACATAAAACCATTATGGCAAAGTATGATCACAGGGTACATGCTCCAGCACAGGCTTGTAGAATTATCAATGATGATAGATACGATCCTGAGCAAACGTTAGTGTATGACGGACAACAACGAAGCATATCAGCATGTTTGTTAGGTTATGATAAAGTACCTTGCATTATTGTTGATACTGATGATGCCGCTTTCCCTAGTTATGCATTTGAGCAACTAAACGAAACAGGTGTTAAGAAACTTACACCAGGTGACTTGCACAAGAACTGTTTAACTAGATACAAATTAGGCAGTAGGGAAGAAAAGAATACATTAGCAAGAACACTACAAGATCAGTTTGATTCAAACAGCATTGACTTACAAGATAAGAATGCAAGGAAGAGTGTAAACTTATGTGGACCTAATGAGTACTTCATGTCTCATTACAAGTATGCATACAAAGGCATTAACTTGGATAAGTCAGGCAAAGTATTAAACGATATACTTAGTTCTATCAAACAAGTATTTCCAATGCAAGAAGAAATAGACCAAGGTGTGTTTATTGGATTGTATGAACTTGCAAGGTTAGACCTACAAAGCAAACCAGCACTTTATCAAGCAGATGAAAATTGGATGGTAGATGTATTACAGTTTGCTAAGAAAAGTTTTAACAGTTCAGCAGTATTACATCAAACTACTAAAGCACAACTACAGCACATAATGGAAGGTGCTAGTTGGGACGCACCTAAATTCATGTCAAACATGTTAAGAGAACTGTATATCATTAATGGTGGTACAGAACTTAAACTGCCTACTCATGGTACAGGTTCTAGTATGCAGTTAGCAACTAATCCGTTGCCGTCAATACAATTTGCATCGTGAAGCATTTAGAAGGTTACAATAGTTGGACTATCCGCTCTGCTGTAAAGAAGGGCGGTATTCCACAAAAGCAACAGTTCTATGCTGATGAGATAACTAGACATTTAGCAGACTTTTGGGCAACTGAAGATGATGAGGTTAGGTTATCTTTACTAAGGTGGAAACTAGACAGCACTCTCAGAGAGTTCCATAAAACATTACAACCTCATTATGATGTGTATCGTACTGTTAAAGATGAGAAAATGGTATTAGAGCATATGGTGCCTGCTAATTGTATTATTGATTTGCTAACAGCAGAACAAATAACAGTACAACAAGCATGTCATATGCCTTTGTGTTTGTTGCCTAAAAGTTTAGATAATATACTAAATGATAACGGATATAAGTCTACTACACCATGTCCATACCACTTCTTAGAACGTTATACGTCGTGTTTTAGCAACGATATTACTACAGTGAATGGTACAGTACTTGATTCTACATGGACGTTAGACAAGCACTTCGAAAGATATTTGCCTACAGAGTAATAAATGATAAATAGTTGTAACAGGAGTTTATGTTATGACAATATCAGTACAATTACTTAACGATCAAGTCAAGAAAGTATCCGATACTAATACATTATTAGATATGCTACTAGAGTTTGAAAAAGTTCTAGAGGACGTTGACCTGTATGCGTATAAGAATTGGGAAAAGGGCGAAGTACTAGAAGGTCCTAATTTAGACAGACACTTTGCTACTGTCAAATTAATCTACAAAGAAGAAGACATGCCTGATCCATATGGTGCTAAAAGACTTATGGCAAGAGATTGCTTAGTTAAGTACAAAAAAGATGTATTACTAAGTCCTAAAAAAGTTAAGACAATGGATGATATTGATATTACACTAAGACCAGATGGTAGTGTTAGACGTAAAGCAAAAACAATGAGAGAAAACGTTTGGGTGGTAGAAGTTAAAATGCCACGTAGATACGTTGACGAGTTTGATACAGAAGTTGTAAATGCCGCAGAAGATTCTTATGTAGACACAGAAAGTCTAAATACTGAGAATGAAATTCAAGCAGACACAATGCAACAAGGTAATGAAGATCCACTAGCAGGCGGACAAGTATAATGGGATTACAAACAGGCGACTTACAAGATACTATGCTTAAAAAAATTAGCATAGATGAATACGAGCCAAAAACAGGTGACTCATCTGAAGTACTTGTATTAGGTTTTAGTCTCAAAGAAAGTTCACAAGGACAAGACTTATATAACTTTTTAAACAGTAGCATCTTTGAAATCAGAGATGTTGAAGTATCACCTAATCCTAATCCAGACAACTACTATATGGTATTTGTTGAAATGGATAGAAACGAAGAAGTTTTAGAGAACATTAGAAAAATAGTAAAAGATGTTGAAAATATCTCTGGTAGCATGCCATGGGTAGGAAAAACACATTTAACTGATGACTTTCATCCTCTATTTGATGAAGGTATATCAGAATTTGTAATAACAGATCCAGAGAAATATATGACTAAAGAACAATGGGAACAAAGCAAAGCAGAAGAACAAGCAGTTGTAGATGCTAAAGTAGAATCAGATAATTCCATAATGGAGTTCTTAAAATCAAGCAACTTGCTCAAGGCAAGTATAAATAATAACACATTAGAAGTAGAAGACAAATTTAACGAAGCAAAATTAGAAGTAGTTGGATTTGGCGAAGCGAAAGACATAATGGCGGAGATTGGAATAAACGAAAGTGCAATCGGCGACATGGACAGTACACTCAAGCAGTTTAACAATATGTTAGGAGAGATGAGAGCTATCCCTATAAACGAGTACATCGTAATATTTCATCCAAGTCAGTCTAATGTATTGATAACGAAACAAATATGAATCAAATTTTAATAGGCATAATTTTAGTTTTAGGCATAGGAGGTTACTTCATTTACCAAGAGAATGTAACACTCAAGGCCAATAACCTTGCACTTGAAAGTGCGGTACAAGAACAAAAAGAAGCCTTTGAAATTATGAAAGCAGATTTCGAATTGCAAGGACAAGCACTTCAAAACCAACAAAGAGTAAACGCACAAATAGAAGCAGAGAAACAACAGTATCTGCAGATATTTGCTAGACATAATCTAGACTCTTTAGCAGTAGCAAAGCCTGGCATGATCGAAAGTAGAATTAATAAGGCAAGTGATGCCGTATTTGAGGGGATAGAAGATGACACCAAAGCAATTTTTGAGCTTGACGTTCCTAACATTCCTGATTAGCGGATGTTCAATACTTGGTGGAGGCACCAAGCCAGTAGAAATAATTTCCAAACCAGCGGAAAGAAACATAATGCAACCTGCACTACCTAGAGCAATAGAGATGACATCACCTAAGTTTTATGTCGTGTCTGAAGCAAAGATAGTGAATCCTTGTGTTGCAACCATACCTTTCGAACCAAAGAAATTTAAAGAAGACGGCACAGAGAAATTTAAAAGACCTAAATTCTGTGAGCCATCAGAAAGAGAAAATCCAGATTGGCCAGAAGGTTACACTTACTTAGATAAATTCATGGACGACATGAAGGACCAAAACGGTGGAGATATAGTATTCGTTGCAACTACTGTAGGAGACTACGAAGTAATGAGTGCTAACATGCAGGAGATTAAACGTTACATCAAACAGATGGGTGAAGTGATTGTTTATTATAGAACTGTAACAGACGCAGACAAAGACAAACCAGAAGGTGGTAAAAAAGATGAGTAAGAACGTAGAAGAAACATGTATTGAGTTTATTCGCGAGTCCCTTAGACTTGATGCAGACCAAGTTATAAAACCAGAAACAGATATTATTATGGAACTTGACGGTGACAGCCTAGACGTCATCGAGATTGTAATTGACATAGAAGAAAATTATGATATTAATATATTAGAAGAAGAACTTGCAAAAGTTAGATATGTTAAAGACTTAATTGTTCTTGTCGAAGAAGCAATCGAAGAACAAAGTTAATAATTTCCTTGACACAATACAACTTTAATGCTATAATGTGGGCATGGATTACTATCAGATATTAGGCGTTGATCGAAACGCAGATACTAAAGAAGTTAAAAAGGCTTACAGAAGATTAGCAAGTAAACATCACCCTGACAAAGGTGGTGACGAAAACAAGTTCAAAGAAATACAAGCCGCCTACGAAACTTTAAGCGATCCTCAAAAGAAAGAAGCCTACGATAACCCAAATCCTTTCCAAAACTTTCAGGGCAATCCACAAGATATATTTAGACAAGGTAGTCCCTTTGGAGATATATTTGGAGATATATTTGGACAACGTCAACGTCAAGGTAACCCAGATAGTGTAGGTGATATAAAAATTACACTAGAACAAGCATACCACGGCACAGACCTAAGTATAAACATAGATGGTGTCAATAGAGTACTAGACATAAAGCCTGGTACAAGGCAAGGCAGTAAGATAAGAATAGCACAAGGTGGTAAACAACACTATCCAGAGTATCCACCAGGTGACTTAATAATTAGAATGCATGTTGAAGTACCACCAAACATGGGTTTACAAGACAATGATATTTTCCAACACATAATGATCAATGCCATTGAAGCAATGACAGGTGTTGAAAAAAGGATCAGTCATGTTAGTGGTAAGAAACTTAGTGTTAAAATACCAGCAGGTTCTCAACAAGGCTCGAGGTTACGTTTAAGTAATCAAGGTATGCCTTATCCAGGTGCTCCAGAAGTATTCGGGAGTTTATTTGTAATTGTAAACATAGATGTGCCACATATAAAGGACCCAAAGCATATCGACATGTTAAATAGTATTAACAAGGAAATCTAACTAACACATGAGCGAAAATAATAACGGTGTTGAGATCATTATTCGTAATGCTCTCGACTTAGCAAGTACTGAAGGACACGAATACGTTACCTTAGAACATTTAACGTTGTGCCTCCTTGATGACGATCAAATAAAAAACATTGCTGAACAATTAGAAGTAGAGATAGATGTTATTAAAAATGACATCAATAACTATTTGATGAATCAAGAGTTTGCAGGTGTAGTTAGTGCTAATGGTATCAAAGGACAGCCTAAGAAAACAAAAGGTATTGAAAGAGTATTTCAACGTGGACTAGCACAGGTTATGTTCAACAAGAGAAGTATGTTTACACCTGTGGATTTGATGATTGCTGTACTTAGTGAAGACGAATGCTTTGCAAAATACTTCTGTGAGGTTAATGGACTAACAGCATCTCGTATTAAGAAAGCAATGACTAAGACATTAGTTGTTGAAGAAAACAAAGAACTGTTAGAAGAATTTACTACTAACCTAAATGAAGAAGCAAAAGAAAGTAAAATAGATCCGCTTATAGGCAGAGAGGAAGAAGTAAGTGATCTAATACATATTTTAGCAAGACGTAAGAAAAATAATTGTGTAATGGTTGGTGAGCCTGGTACAGGTAAGACTGCTATTGCAGAAGGACTTGCTAAGAAGATAGTCGATAATCAAGTTCCTAAGTCGCTCAAAGAAAAAGTAGTATATAGTTTAGACCTAGGTAACATGTTAGCAGGTACAAAGTACAGAGGTGACTTTGAAGAAAGAATTAAAGGTGTACTGAATTGTTTAGAAGCCGATCCTAATGCTATATTATTCATAGATGAAATACATATGATAATGGGTGCAGGTGCGGCAGGTTCAGGTAATGTAGACGCCGCTAATTTATTAAAGCCTGTGTTGGGAAGAGGTAGAATGCTCACAATAGGTGCGACTACACCTGATGAGTTTGCTGATACATTTGATAAAGACAGAGCATTAATGCGTAGGTTTGCTAGAATTGACATTGAAGAAACTAGTGTTGAGGATACAAAACTTATTGTTAAAGGTCTAAGAAAATACTACGAAGAGTTTCACGGTGTAACATACACAGAAGTATTACTAGACAAAAGTGTGGAGTTAGTAGATAGATATGTTAAAACAAAATACTTTCCAGACAAAGCATTAGATGTAGTAGATGCGGCAGGTGCCGCTGTTAAGTTAGCAGAAGGCAAAGCAGTAGCCATGCAGGACATGGTTAAAGTAATTAGTAAAGAGAGTAAGATAGGTGCAGATGTAATTGACATAGAAAGTTCAAATGCATACACTGATCTGGATAGCAGAATCAAGCAAACTGTTTATGGGCAGAACGAGGCAATTGATAAAATTGTTGAAAGCATTCTTGTTAGCAAGAGTGGATTGCGTGAACCCCACAAGCCCATAGGCAGTTTCTTGTTTGTTGGACCAACTGGTACAGGTAAAACAGAAACAGCAAGAGCATTATCAAAAGAACTACAAGCAAAACTAGTTAAGTTTGATATGTCTGAGTACATGGAAAAACATAGTGTTGCAAAACTTATAGGTGCACCTCCAGGTTATGTGGGTCACAGTGAAGGTAAGATGGGACAAGGACAATTAGTTGCCGCAGTTGAAGAAGCACCTAATTGTGTATTGCTACTAGATGAAGTAGAGAAAGCCGCACCAGAAGTATTACAAGTATTGCTACAAGTAATGGACGATGGTAAAGTAACAGGATCAAATGGTAAAGTAGTAGACTTTAGTAATGTAGTGTTGCTTATGACATCTAACTTAGGTGCCGCAAAAGCAGAAACAAGCAAGATTGGATTTGGGGATAGTGTAAGGAAAGGAGAAACAGCAAAAGCAGTTAAGCAATTCTTTACACCAGAGTTTAGAAACAGACTTGATGCTACAGTAGAGTTTAATAAACTAGAAATAGATCAGATGTTATTAATTGTTGATAGACTAGTTAAAGACACAAATGAATTACTAAAACTTAATGACAGCACAATTACATTACAACTTACACCTCTTGCAAGACAACAATTAGCAGATGATGGCTACGAACCTACAATGGGTGCAAGGCCATTAAAAAGAATCTTTGAGGAGAAAGTTAAAAAGCCTCTAAGTAAAAAGATACTGTTTGAAAATATGCAAAATCATACAGTAACAATTGATTATACAGGAGAAGATTATACTTTCCAATAGCCAACAACGATTACAAAAGCGATGTAAGTATCTCAGCAAAGATTTAAAAGACACATACAATGCTAAACCAAGTGATAGGGTTTACTTTGGTAGGTTCCCATATAAAGTTACTTTGCATCTCACAAAAGAGTTAAAGTCTTTTGTGCAATCCATGATGACAGGTTATACTCCACCTAAAGCATTTGTAGATAAATTAGAAGAGAGTCCTGATAGTTTTGATTTCCATATGGCTTTGCATCTGAGAAGAATGCAAGACACTCAAGCATGGAGTTATTTACAAAATTGCAAAGAGGACGTAAGAAATTTAGACAAGCCTCCATACTACGGAGAAAGATTTTATGTTGACACATATAAACATAATCTTATGTGCTATTTGCCAGACATAACTTACGCAAAAGATGTGTGTAACAAGTATGGAAATAAAGTATCAGAGGTACACGGACCTTGGAATAAGAAACATGTTGATATGCTTATTGACCACAACACATCAATAGCAGTAAGAAGTAAACCTTACTGGAACAAGTATAATATCAAAGTAAGTGCAAGGCCTAGTTATCAATCAGGTGCAGGTGCATGGAACAAACGTACAGAATTAGTACAAGAACTAAGAGATTTCTTCAAGCAAAACACTGATCCAGACAGTACTAGATTCCAAAGACATAGATATGGTGAAGTTAATCTCTGGACAACAGACAATGAATTATTAAGCATAGAGCCGTTTTTACAACTAGCATACCCAGATACTAGATTACACGTCACTCGTTGTTTCACATATAAATGATAAATACATATGAATAAGGAGATAAACATGGAAAGCAAATGTACATGCTGTAAATGTTGCAACTGTAGTTGTTGCTAATCGAGGAATAACAAATGCCTATTAATAGAAGAAGTGTTACAGTCCTAAGTGCGACTGGTACAGACATGAACAAATATAGTGATGCTGTCAAAGGTGACAGTTATTACGGATATACTGATGGCATACATACCATGCAAGTAGTTTACAGTAACTACGTTGGTAGATTTCATATTCAAGCCACTCTTGCACTAGAACCAGCAGAATCAGACTGGTTTGATGTCATTGTAGACAATAGTTCCGGCTTACATGCTGGAAGTACTGCTTGGAATGATGCAGGTTATGTGCAATTCAATGCAGATGCTCCCGGAGCCAAATCCGAAGCATACACCTTTAAAGGAAACTTTACTTGGATCAGAGCCCATATGGATAGATCATATATAGGTGATGGTGCAACTTACGATACTTCATACGGTCAAATAAACAACATCATACTATCGGCGTAAGAGTGATAAATAGTTGTTAATAGAGCAACTTTAACACTTGAATGGATAGTATTGTATGGCCACATTTTTAGATTTAACAGATAGTCCTTCAGATTACAACGGTAAAGCACTTAAATTTGTAAGAGTAAATGGTAGTGAAAATGCATTAAGCATTGCTGGTGTAGAACTGAACGACCTGTCAGACGTAAACGCAACTGGCGGTTACGCACCTACTGACACACAAATCTTACAGTTCAGTTCAGCCGCAGGCGAATGGCGTCCTATGGCAAACGATCCGTATTCACCAGGAAACGGATTAAACAAAAGTTCAGGTACATTTAATGTAGTAGGTGGTGCTGGTATTGAAGCAAATACTAGTGGCGTACACATTGAAGATATCGGTACAGCAGGCACATACGGTAGCGGTTCTAAAGTTCCAGTTATAACAACTAACAGCAGAGGTCAAGTAACTTCTGTAGTACCAACTGATATTACAATAGCGGCGGCTACAAGTTTAACAGCAGACTATGTTGAAACAGCAGTAGGCACATCAGGTCAGATTAGTGTTACTGGTGGTACTGGTAATAAATCCACAGCAACAATTAATCTAGTTGCAACAGGTGTCACAGCCGGTACATATGGTAACTCAACTACAATACCTCAAATTACAGTTGATAGTTATGGTAGAGTACAAAACGTTGACTTAGTAGCATCGGCGGCTAATGGAAGTAGTAGTGCAGGAACTGTAGACTCAGCATTTAAAAACATTGCTGTTACAGGACAAACAACTGTAAGTTCAGACTCAACTGCTGATACTGTAACATTTACAGACGGTACTGGTATTGATATAACCACAGCGGCAGGCACAGACACTATTACGTTTAGTGCTAACTTGACAGAAATTGGTGCAGGATTAAGTGTATCAGGTCTAAGCGACATTGCTACAACGGCTCCATCAAACGGACAAGTATTAAAATATAACAGTTCTACTAGCAAGTATGAACCGTTTACATTAACAGACGCAACAGGTATTGCTCTAACAGATTTAAGTGGTAGCACAGGTATTACATATAACAATACAAGTGGTGCTATATCATTAACTAACACAGGTGTAACTGCTAAGACATACGGTAATACAAGTGTTATACCTCAAATTACAGTTAATGCACAAGGACAAATTACAAACGTATCAAACGTTTCCATTGACGATGCGAGTGGTGTTACAGCAGGTACATATGGTACTGCTACAAGTATGCCACAATTTGCAGTTAATAGTGCTGGTAAAATTACATCAGTATCTAACGTTAGTATTGCCGCTTCAACTCAAACATTAAGTTGGGACGCCTCAACAGATGTTATAGGTATAAGCGGTGGCAACACAATTGATATATCAACTATAAGACAAAATGGTTTTGGAATATTCTCAGTAAGTGGACAAGACAATCTTGTTGCTGATGCTTCAAACGATGTACTAAACATTGTAGCAGGCACAGGTATTTCACTTACAACTAATGCAGGAAATGATACATTAACAATTACTAACAGCGGTGTTACTAGTGGATTAAATGATTTATCAGACGTTAGTACAGCAGGTGCAAGTAACGGACAAGTACTAAAATACAATGGTACTAGTTGGGCACCATCATCAGATTTAACCAGTGACGGTACTGGAATATCTCTTACTGATCTAAGTGTTACAACAGCATCAGCAAGTGGTAGTGGATCATTAGCATATAATAATACATCAGGTGTATTTACATTTACACCAGCAGACCTTAGTTCAATTACAACTACATTAACAGGTCTAACAGATACAACTATTAGCAATCCATCAACAAACCAAATTATAAAATACGATGGTAGCAAATGGATTAATGCAAATCAGTCATCAGCATATGGTGATACGCAGGTTGCGGCATACTTAAATGCTCAAGGCTTTGCAAACCAATCAACAATAGTAGCGGCAATAACTGATAGTGCTCCAGGCACATTAGATACGTTAAATGAATTAGCCGCGGCATTAGGTGACGATCCAAACTTTGCAACAACAACTTCTACAGCATTAGGGCATAGATTAAGAACAGATGTAAACAATCAAAATCTAAGTAATACACAAAAATCTAATGCAGTAACAAATTTAGGCTTATCAGGTGTAGCAACAGCAGGAACGTTTGCTTCATTAACAAGTAAGCCAACAACTATAGCAGGATATGGAATATCCGACGCATTTGATGGAGCATTTAGTAACTTAACAAGTAGACCAACCATAGCAATAAGTGGAAGTAACTTAACATATGATGGTACTACAATAAGTTTATCAGGAGTAGGTGCGACAGGTCCTCAGGGACCACAAGGTGACACAGGGCCGGCAGGACCTCAAGGGTCACAAGGAACCGCTGGTAATGGTGTAACCAACGTTGCTATTACCAGTGACGAATTAATATTTACATACGCAAATAGTTCTGTACAAAACTTAGGTAGTGTAAAAGGTAACACAGGTGCAACTGGACCTACAGGACCAGCAGGAACTGACGGTAAAACTATTAGTAGTGCCGCAGTAAGTGGTAGCACATTAACACTAACAATGAACGACAGTTCAACTGTCACAGTAAGTGGTAGTGTACAAGGACCACAGGGTGCAACAGGTGCCACAGGACCGACTGGTGCAACAGGACCAGCAGGTGGCGGAGCGGCTTTAACAGATATATCTGTTTTAACTGCAAGTGCAAGTGGCGGTGGTAGTTTAGCATACAACAGTGGTAATGGTCAATTTACATTTACTCCACCTTTATTAACAGACTATCTAACAAGTGTCGGAGCATTAAGTTCTCACACAGACGTTTCTAGTACTGCTCCAAGTTCAGGACAAGTTCTAAAATGGAACGGAAGTGCATGGGCACCAGCAACAGACAATGCAGGCACAGGTGGCATTGGATCATTAGTAGCAGATACATCACCACAACTAGGTGGTACATTAGATGCTAATGGCAACAACATTGACATGGGTACAAATGTACTTACTGATTCCAATCTTGGACAATTCCAAACAGCATACAGTTGGGGCAACCATGCAAGTGCAGGTTACTTATCCTCAGAAACATTTACAAGTGTAGTTCAAGATACAACACCACAACTTGGTGGCGACTTAGATATTAATGGTAAAGACATTGTTTCCACAAGTAATGGCAATATAGATTTAGATCCACATGGATCAGGTGTTGTAGTATTTAAAGGTAATGCAACCAGAGGTGCAGGACAATTTAAACTTAACTGTGAAGCAAACTCACATGGTATAACAATTAAAGGACCTCCTCATAGTGCGGCGGCAAGTTATACATTAACACTACCAAATGATGATGGTAGTGCAGACCAAGTATTAAAAACAGACGGAAGTGGTGTATTAAGTTGGGTAGACCAATCAGGCGGTGGCGGTGGTTCACTTGCTGTACAAGATGAAGGCTCAGCATTATCTACATCAGCATCAACACTTAACTTTGTTGGGGCAGGTGTTACAGCAAC
>Ga0315315_10000975_pt1 | contig 25789 bp, 27 predicted proteins | sample M140m3416metaG_FD_203699 | JGI IMG/M metagenome (GOLD analysis project Ga0315315, IMG submission 203699) | Ammonia-oxidizing marine archaeal communities from Monterey Bay, California, United States - M1 40m 3416 | ecosystem: Environmental > Aquatic > Marine > Intertidal zone | place: USA... | reverse complement strand
AGAACTAAAAATGTTGACGTGTTCATAGTATTAGATCTTAATTGTGTTAGAAATCTAGATAAACCAGTTTTGCTAGCTTGCTTATACCAGCCTACATAAATATCATTATTTTTTAAAATATCATAAAAGTCATCATCTAATTGGAATCTTCCATATTTTAATTCTAACTTTTGCATTAATTTTTTTTGTAAAAATGATTTGTAATGTGTTTTATGTGGACTAATACCTAAATATCTACATAAATCACCATTAAAATATGTAGGTGCCCATTTGAATCCTTCATTTTCAGAATATGTTGCCATTTTATAAAAATTTAAATACATTATATTCATATTTTTATATTATCAATTTTTTATAATATAATTTCATGCACTATATTGCCTGTATTTTTGTATATAAATAAAGGATTATAGCTATCAATTAGCAAACTATCTATCATTTTATAAATCATTATCTTAGTAAAACCTATCTTATAATGCTTTCTCCATTTTGGGTCTTTTAAATAAAATAAACTATAAAATGAAGTATTTGTTCCAATTAATTTATAATTCATAATTAAATCTAAAAATCTACGGTCTAATTTCCATAAATTAAGTTTATATCCCAATCCTCTTGATACTCCTTTCTTTTTTATTTTAGCAAATATGATATCTCTCGAATATTTACTATTTAACTCTAAATTTAGTAAAGACAATAATGCAATACTATAAGACATATATATATATATATTATTTTCAATTTAAGTATATTGAACATTTTATAAGTTATAAAAAATATAAAATGAGTTATATTACAATTGATTTTATTGGAAATCCTAAATCTAAATAATTTGGAACTTTTTCATGTAAATTATTAGTAATAAGATTTATAATATTAAATTTTAATATATAATAATCTATCTTTTCATCTGTCATAGATTGATTAATTAACGATTTTAAAAAATTACCATTTTCTAAAACAAATGAATTATCATTATAATAAATTACCTTATTCAAAATATATTTTAAACTATATTTCTGTATAGGTAAATTTAAACATGTTAATAGATTAGAATTGAAATAATATTTTGAATTTAATTTTCTATATTTCATTTAATATAATAAATTAATATATCTTTAACTTAATTTTGGTTTAAAAATATCAAACATAGTTCTACTAATAATATCTTTAAGAACTATATTATCTTCTAACATGTTAAACTCACTTCTTTGTAATGCAGTTTCATCATCTATGTATTCAGAATTCATTACATATTCTGTATCTAATAGTAAAGTACATAATCCTGTTCCTCCTGAAATTACCCTTCCTGCCATAACTCTTGAAGAAACACTTCTCATATAATCTATTTCTCCAAACATTGCAGCCTTTGTTAACTGTTCAATTGGCATTTCAAAAGAAGCTCTTGATAATGGATCTGTATCTAATTTATTAATCCCATGTCTATCAATTGACATTAGTGTTCCTAAATTAGTCATTGTGTCTACTAAAATTGCTAAATGATGAAAGTTAACATTTTGATCACTAAATACTCTATAAAATTCTTTTAATAACGCACTTCTTGCTGCTTCAATACCAAAATATTTTTTAATTGTATTAATTTCATTACAATATGTTCTATTTAAATCTATTCCATTAATATATCTAATATCTGTCATATTAATTCCTTGAGTATAAATTACTATTTCAGATGATTCCTCAAATGCATTGTCATCATTTTCAAAACTAATTAATCTACTTGTGCTATCAATATCAGTATTTTCGATGTTATCCAAACCTTTTAATTTGAAATTATTAATAATCCATTCATTAATACCTAGTAATAAATTCGAATTAAACTCAATCATATCAAATCTAATATGAACTATTGGATCATCATTATTATCAAAGTTAGAAAGAATACATGATCCTGTAATTGCATTTAAAATTTTCTTTTCATGTCTTTTAATGCTTCTAGATTCTCCTGTATAATTCTTAAAGAAACTAATATAACTTGACTTGATATCTAATGTTGTTACATTCTTTTCAATAATTTTATTTCTATCTAATTTAATTCTTAATAACCAAATCATATTTTCATATTTCTTAGTTCCAGATTTTAAGTTAACAAAAAACGGATTACTTACATTATCCATTTTAGTATACCCTGTTGTATTAGTGTCAATATCATAAATCATCTCATAATCTAATACAAGATCTTTTATAATTGTATACTCAATATTTGATGAAATAATATTAGCCTTATCCCTTTCTGTTCTAATACTTTTATCAAGATAAATCGTCATTTCTGGTGTTTTAATGTTTTTAGTTGCTCTTGTTAATTCTTCAACACGAGGAACACCTTGCATAGCAGCAGAACCAGATCCTGTTGCGTGGAAAGTGTTAAGTGTCATCTGTGTAGAAGGCTCTCCCATATGTTGTGCTGCTAAACAACCAACCATCTCTCCTGCATCTATTTGTGATCTTTTAAAATCAAGAATAATTTGTTCAATGATTTTATCAAATTTATGTTTTGTTAATTTATGTTCAAATATAATCTTTTTAGGACATAGATATTCATATAAATAATATTTAAATAATAATTTAGATCTTTTTTCATCCATCATTTTAATAGAATCTTTATCATTTAAAATAGTATCATTAAATGTAGTAATTTGTGTTACATCAGGCTTTAATAAATACTCAATTTGATCTATAATATATTTAGGAGTACATAACTCATTTTTATCTTCATCTCTTACTAATTTAGTTTCATCATCAATAATTCTAGGAAGATTTACTGCAAAATGAAAATCATTTAATAAAGTTTTATAATTTAGATACATTACTCTTTGTGTTATCCTCATTAAATTTCTAAAACCAATTAAGTCATCTAAATATTTTTTGTTTAATTGTCTTAATATTTCTACGTTTGCTTTAGCTTCTTTTACTACTTTTTTAATTTCAGATTCGGATAACGAGTATTCCTTTTCTACCTCTTCATCACCCATTGGAATAGTTTTTAATTTAATTAACTTTTGTTTTGTTTGATCTAAATTGAAGTCACTGTAAATATATTGTAAAATCATATTATTACCTGTTCTAACAGTTCCATCATATTTAGCACCTACATCTTCTAGACCTTTCATTAACTTTCTAGAAATATATCCAGTTTCTGCGGTTTTAATAGCAGTATCAATTAAACCTTCTCTACCTGTCATATGGTGAAAAAAGAATTCTTGAGGTGATAATCCATCTAAATATGAATGTTCAATATAACCTCTAGCTAAAGGAGTGTCATCATTTTGATGAAAATGAGGAAGAGTTCTATTATTTACTTCCTTCTCAATACGTTTTCCCTTAAAAATATCTTGACCTAATGCACCCATAATTTGCATAATATTTACAGGTTTACCTTTAGCTCCAGAATTTGCCATAATAAAGAAGTTATTTTTATCATCTAAATCATTCATTACTAATTGTTGTATATCACCTTTTTGAGCAGCTAAATTACTTTTAATACTTAATTCGAATACATCTGGATCAAGTAATTCAGGATTATTTTCTATTTCAGTAATTAAGTGAGCAATTTCTAGTTTTTTCTTTTCTAATTCAGAAATAATTTTATTTTTAACATCTTTACTACTGAAACAATCTGCTAAACCGACGGAAAATCCATCGTATAATAACCAATTAACATTAAGTTTTTGAATATCTGTAATGTAATCAGCAGTTATCTTTGGGCCATGTCTATCCCATGAATTACTAATGATTTGTTTATTAGCTTTCTTTCTTACTTGCCCTTTAACAATATCACCATTTGTAACTTTAATAGATGTATCTAAATTAATTTGATCTGGAATAATAATATTATATAATTGAGTTCCAGTATATGTCTTCTTCTTTTCTATTTTTAACTTCTCAAAATCAATTCCAATACAATGAACTGCAATATTCATAAAATCATGCCAATCTACTGTTGAAGTAGGACTTGTCATTTTATATGTTCCTAATACAGAATCTTGCACTGGTTCAATAATTGGCTCACTGTCTTTTGGTGAAATAATTAATTTATTAATATCTGCAATTAAAGCTAATTCAGTTTGTGTTTGAATACTTTGTGGTGCAAAAAGATTCATTTCATCTCCATCAAAATCTGCATTATAAGGAGGTGTAACATTTACATTAAGTCTAAAAGTATTAAATCTTTCATCATCGATAATCTTTGCTCTATGACACATCATACTCAATTTGTGTAATGATGGCTGCCTATTAAATAAAACAGGATCACCATTGTATAAATGACGTTCAACAACGTCACCGTATTTTAACTTAATTGATTTTTTTCTGTATCTTAAATCATATTCTCTAATATTAGAACTTCCTAAAGAACTACCTTGAATAACATAATTAGCACCAGGATAGATATATCTTCCATTTCTAACTAATTTTGTTAATCTTTCTACATTATAAGCTGTTACTACTTCTGGAAATGTAATTTCCATCGCAATTTTTTTTGGAATACCTAATTCATTTAATTTAAGATTTGGATCTGAAGTAATTACAGAACGTGCTGAAAAATTAACACGTTTACCCATTAAATTACCTCTAATTCTCCCTTTCTTTGATTTAATTCTTTCAGAAATACTTTTAAATTTTTTATTTCCTACTTTTTGTTCAGATGTTAAAAATGAACTTTTGTCATTATCAAAATATGTAATAACATGATATTGCAAATAATTATGTAAATCACTACCATATTTTGACTCTTCTCCACTAACTAACTCTTTTTCTTTTTGTTGCCTATATTTTTCATTTGTTTTAATAATATCAGCTAACTTATGAGTTAAATCATCTTCATATGTTGCAGAAGCTAAATAATCTGCTCGTAATGAAGGTCGAATAGCTACTGGTGGAACAGGAAAATTAATTATTAATAAATCTTCTGGTCTAAATAATGATGGATTGAATCCTAAAATTCTAAAATCATCATCACTAATATTTCTAAAAATATTATAAACATCTGAAGCAGTTATTTTTTCTCTAACTGGCTTGTTATTTTCTATACTTCCATCCTCATTAACAACGTTACTTAATGTAGTTTCAGCAACTAAATATAAAGCTCCACTGTTTTTCTTTTTTTCCTCTTTTATTTTAGGAACAGGAACTCCAACATCACTAACTGAAATACCTGAAGATAGTTTTTTGATTTCATTGAATCTTTTTTTTCCTTTGAATATTCTCACAAGTTTATTCAAATCCTCTGGAACTTTATGAGCTAGCAATCTTGAGCTTCTTAAACAAATACATGATAATATATTTTTCACAATTGGAAAAAATCCGTAATGAAAAACTGGTGCTACTAATTTAGTGTGGCCAAAGTGACCGGGGCAATCTTTAGCCCCAAGTCCACAATACGCACAATCTAAATTTGCATCAGTGATACCTAATCTTGTATCAACTAATCCTCCTCTTTTTGGTTCTGAATTTTCATACGATTCAGGAAGGTTAATACCATTATCATCTTTCATGACACTGGAATAATCTTTGATATCATCGTTAGTGAAAACACTAAATTGAATTTTGCTAATGTGGTGTAAGTCTTCATCATATTTATATCCGGACATTACTATAATGTTATATATTATAGTAACATTTAAGTATTTTAACAATTAAATTATCAATATTTTTTTATATATTTTATATTTTGTCTTTAAGTAATCTATAAATAAATAGAACTTAATTTTGTATCTTTTAACACCTTAACATACTTGGTGTTACAATTAAAAAAAGTGACTGAAATATATGAGTTTTTTGTAATCATTATATTATAAAATAGATATAATATGAATGGTAGATCTATATCTATATCAATATTATAAATATTTTTTTTAATATCATCTAAATTAATTAAAAAATTTTTATCTTTATATTTAAGATTCCTAATTATTTTTGTTGTTAACTTGCGTTTTATATTTTGTGAATAAATCCAAATTTTATCATCCTTTACACAATAAATATTATTTTCAAATATAAAATTTTTTAAATGCCCTAATAATAAAAAATTAAGAAAATACATAATGAGTGATATATTCATAAAATTACCATTACTATAGTAATAATAATTATTCGGTCTTAAATAATTTATTATTTTGTATATTAACAAAATTACTTTTAACATTTTATATTTAAGAGAATATATAACTATTTATTTATATAATATTTAAAAAATAAATAATATTTAAGTGTAAATGAATAGAATTCAAAGATATATTGACTCTGAAACTTACGATCTATCAGATAATATGGCAACAACTTCAGATGATTGCACATATTCTAGTGTTAGTGAAACTGATTCAGATTATGCCTTGTCAGATACTGAATCTGAAATAACTAACACTCATAAATTAAATTCTTATTGGAATATCTGGTATCATCATCAAAAAAATAATTGGAAATTAGATAGTTACAAAAAAATTTATAAAATGAAATCAATTGAATCGTTTTGGGAATTCAATAATAATATTGAACTAATTGGTGGAATTAATTCTCAACATTACTTTATGATGCGAGACAACATAACTCCCATTTGGGAAGATGACAAAAATAAAACAGGTGGCTGTTGGTCAATTAAAATTCCAATGGAAAAATCATATGAATTATGGATAAAATTATCAATGTATTTAATTGGAGAAACAATGACAAATGATGACTTATTAGTTAATGGCATTTCTATGTGTCCAAAAAATACTTCAACTAGTGTTGTTAAAATTTGGATCCATGATAATAATAAAAGCTCCATTCAAAATTTACCATCAGAAATTTTAAATGAATATGGCTTTAATATAATTTATAAGGCTCATATTCCTGAGTACTAATTTCATCAAAAACATTATCATTCTTCATACTCTTTTCTAAAATATATGTATTTTTACTTTTTCTCAAAAACTTTCCAATTAAGTAAAAAGCAGTTATAATTAATAAAGAATTTAATAACCTACCATTCTTATTATTATAAATAATAAATACTTCAATTATAACTGTGGAAATTAATAACATAATTAAACTATCTTCATAATATTTACTCAAATAAAATGCACCTATTGCTGTTAATAAAGTTAATATATCTAATGCACCGTCATCAAATACATATTCGCCAGAAAATATATTATTTAAAAATGCATTTATATCATCCATATTTAATTTGAACATTTGAACATCATCTAATTTCAATTCATAGAATAGTCTAAAACTGAGATTAATTAAATGCATCCATAAGATTATATAATTTGATACTAATGATTTTTTCATATATATAAGTTTAATAAAATAAATTGAATTTTATTAAACTAGAAATTTAATTTTTAGAGATATAAAAATGGGGAACTGTATTTGTATTGACTGTTGTTTAAAATATAAAACAAATAATTTAGATCTATATAAATTAAAAGGTAACTTTAGAGCTAAAGTTGTTGATGTTTATGATGGAGATACTATTACTATAGTTATTTTTAATAAAGGAGGATTTGAAAAACATAAACTTAGAATGTATGGTTATGATTCACCTGAAATGAAACCAAAATTAGATGTGCCAAATAGAGAACAAGAAATAGAAAAAGCAAAAGCTGCTAAAAAATATTTATCCGATATTGTGCTAAATAATATTGTAGAATTTGAGTCAATGGGATTTGATAAATATGGACGATTATTAGGTAAGATTTATCAATTAAATTATTGTTCCAAAGTGGAACTTAATCAATTAATGATAGATCAAGGACATGGATACGCTTATTACGGTGGAACCAAAAAAACACAAGTTTAATTTATAACTTTAATTTTATAAATTAAAATGATTACATATCTTCTTCATCTTCGTCGTCGTCATTGTCATCATATTCAAGACTGCTTGGATCAGTCTTGCTAGAAAGACAAAGATAAATTGTTCCTAATGACGCTACAAAATATCTAATAACTAATGGATAATCATTCTTCATAAAAATATCAACATTAGCACATAAGTTAGTGCATTTGCAAAATGTGTTAAGATATCTTAAGTCGTAGTTTCCTTGAAATATCAAAGAGTCGTCCTCAGTTACGATTGTAACACCATTATCTGATTCACCAATTTCTATTTCATCACCTACTGTTTCACCAACGGTTGTTAGAACTAGTTTTTTATTAATACTTTTAATCTCAACAATATCACCTAGTGAATTGAGATCTCTGATAATTTTATTTAAAAATGGTGAAGGCATGTTAATAACCGTGTTGAATTTTGTTGGTGGAATTTCAATTTCATATTCATCAATATCAAAAAGATTAATCTTTTTTGTAGATATAAAATTGTTTTGTTTATTTTCAAATTTAATTCCAAGTTTATTTTCATCTTCATCATCTACAAAAATCGTAATAGTATCATTATTATTCATAGTTTTCATTACCTTGAAAAGTAATGTAGTATTTATCCCTGCAACAAATTTTTCTCTTGAACAATGGAAATAATCAAAATGCGTTGCTTCTAATTTTAGATGCATTAAAACATTGTTAGACATAGCCATTGTAATAGCATGAATACCTCCTGATTTTACAGTGTCGCCATTTTCATCAATTGACTCTTCCGATTTAGTAAAAACTAAATTTACATCAGGAACTAAATCTTTTAATGCTTCACTTAATATTTTAATTACATTTGCTTGTACAGTTCTGACTTCAAGAATTCGTACCATTATATTAATTATATAGAATATTAACTCTTTAAATTAATTACTTTTCAATTTAAACGCGAATCTAATAATCTTATATTTAAAATTATATATAATTTTTATATTTATAGTATATATAATGCCTGAATACTATTTAGTAAATCCAGTAATAGGTGGAAGTTTAAAAACTAAATTTTCCGGAAAAAATAATTTAGATGCTGCAAATAAAGCATATACTGCATTAGCAGAATATTTCAACAATAATGTTCCAGAATTTTACTTTACATTACAAGAAGTTTCATCTAATAAAACTCAAATTGGTGCTGGAAAAGCAAGCGATTACAAACATTTCCTAGTTAAAGAAACAAAAAAAGGAAAACAAGTAAACTTTAGATTAGTTGAACACAAAGTTACTAATAATAATAAAGAACTCAAAAATTTCAGAAGTGAAATTAAAAAATTAGCAGAAAAAGCTCAATTAGGTGGACACAAAAAACATTCATATGATGAAGATGATGATATTTTTGAAGATGATGATTCAGAAATGTATTTCCCAAAAATGAAAAGAAGTACAATTTTATCTGATCCAATTAGCTTATGGTGGTATGACCCTTATGTATTTAGAATCAAAAAATACTATGTTCCAACATGGGTTGCACCTTTAGCCCCATATGTAACAATTCCATTATATATGCCTTAATTTGATTTCTATATATTTTTAATTAATTATAATTAATTAAAATTATGTATATTCACATTTGTAATTTACCTTAAATCTTGGATCTGCGGTTGTTTCTAATATAATTCCGTTATTTGTTGAATATGTTAATTTATAAACATATCCATAAAACTTAGAATCTTTATTTATTTGCAAAATTTTATTCATTATAAAAGACCAACTAATTGGATTTTGTTTTGCTTCTATTTTTATTTTATCTATAAATTTACCATCCTTGTATACATTTAAAAAAGTATAATATGAATAGCCGTCAAAATGAGTATTAATTTGATTAGGTGGTTTGAAAATTGTTGGATCTAAAGGTTTTTCATTCTCTTCTATAAAAAATACATTATTAATTGTATCAATTACTATATTATTTATATTATTAAATTCAAGTTTTAGATTATGCCACATTTTTCCAAACAAATTACCACCTATTTGTGTATATTGATCTTCTAAATCACCAATTTTACCTTTCTTTTTTAAATATTCAAATAATTTGGGTCGTAAGTTTACAACCCATATATTATCACCTTTAATTTCATTATAATCAAACATTGCTACCCCCATCGGGGGACCTCCATGAAATTCATAGCTAATATCAAACACCTCATATTCATTTTCTAATTTAGAAATATATCTTTTGACTGCTCTTTTATCAATTGATTTATTTGATCTAATATAAGTGTCATATTGCCATTCTCCATTTTTTAAAACCATTATTTTTTCTAAATGATTTATTAACCCTTCTTGATTTTTTTTTAATGGAAATGCATCTGTATATCTTTCAATATCTGGTTTTGTTCCTACATAAACATTTTTTTCATAATCTTCATTTATTAAAGTATTATCTAATGGACTGAATTCTTCATATTCCATATAATTAAATATTATTTTTTTATAAATAAAATATATTTATAAAATAAAATATGTAATGATTTGTAGATTATATATCAACATTTAATAATTGACTTTTTAATGCAGATATTTCATCTAATGATAATCCAGCATTAATTAATTTATCAATTGCACTTTGATGTTTATTATCTTCAAGAGGATTATTATTTATAATATTAAATAAATCCTCTCCATATTTTTCAATTCGTTTAGAACCTAATCCATTAACTTTTGAAAAATCTGCTATTTTATTAATTCTAATTTTTAATAATTCATCAATTGTTTTATTTGGAAATACTTGATATAATTTAACTCCTTGTTCAGTTGCCTTCTTTTTTCTATAAGCAATTAGATCTTTTTCTAAATTTTTATTTGGTTTTTCTTCTTCTTCTTTTGTTTTTACAATAACTTCATATATTTTATTGTTTTCTTCTATTTTATCTAATTTTTTATTTTCCTTAATCCATATGATTCCATTTTTTGACATTTTAATTACTGACCCAAATGACTTTTGTAACTTTTCTTCAATTAAATATTCATTCATTACTAAAAATCTAATATATTCCTTAATTTTATCTTTTTTTACATTATTCAATTTACCAAAAGTTGACAATTTTTTAATAGCAGGACTTATCTTTTTTGAATTAGATCCATAAAGTATATCTCCTAACATATTCATACCGAAATTATTTTTTAATTTCTTAACAGTTTTTAATATGTAAAAACATTCTTTTGTAATATCATTTTTGACTTCAATACAATCTGATATGCAATAATCACAATGACCACATTCTTTTATTTTTTCACCAAAATAATTTGTAATATATTGCATTCTACATTCATTAGAATTCACAAACTTTTCCATTTCTAAAATTTTATTCATTTGTGTTTTCTTAAATTTTTCATCTTTGATATCATTTAAAAAATGTTTATTCATGGAAAAATCTGAATTACTCCAATATAAATAGATTTTGCTATTCTTTCCATCTCTTCCTGCCCTTCCCATTTCTTGATAAAATGACTCCATATCTCTAGATATACCATAATTAATTACTAATCTAATATTCGGAATGTCAATTCCCATACCAAATGCAATTGTTGCTATAATTACATTTACTTCATTATTTATAAATTTCTTTTGAATAGACGTTCTTACTTTATTTGACTTGCCCGCATGATAACTTTTTGCTTTAATATTTTTTTCTTTTAATTTAAGAACAAAATTATCAGTTTCATTCTTTGTTTTACAATATATAATTGCTCTATCATTAGTATCCAGTTCTCTTAAAAGTTGTATAATTTCATTTAAATCGTAATCACCTTTAAATTTTTTTTTTACGTTAATATCTAAATTACTTCTATAAAAACTAGAAATGACTAATTTTGGATTTTCTAAATTTAATGTTGATTCAATATCAGAAATAATTTTAGGAGTTGCAGAAGCAGTCAGTGCTAAAATTGGTGCATTTATAATTTCTTTCAAACATGATAGTTGTTTATATTCTGGACGGAAATCACTCCAAGTACTAATACAATGACTTTCATCAATTGCTATTAAACTAATTCTATCATTATCTGATAAGATTTGTAAAAAACTATGCGAGACCATTAAATATTCCGGAGACATATAAATTATACCATTTTTACCATCTATAATATCTCTTTTATCAAAGCCTTTATTTGAATTATTACTATTTAGGCAATATACTGGAATTTTTAATTTTTTTAATTTAATACATTGATCTTCCATTAAAGATATTAAAGGAGAAATTACTAATACACATTTTTTTGTAATTAAAAAAGGTAATTGATAACAAATACTTTTACCATATCCCGTAGCTAAAATACCAATTGTATCTTTTTTATCTAAAACGTTTTGTATAATTTCCTCTTGTTTATCTTTTAAAGATTCATAACCAAAGTATCGCTTTAATATCTTGTTCATTTATTTATTATAATAATAAATAAACTAACTTTTAAATTATCAATTTATTCTAAATTTTCCATAATATAATTGTAATAACTACTCCTATCTTTAAAAAATGATATAAATTTATGGTAACTAAAATCATTCAAATCTTTTAATATTTCTTGACTCATACAGTCATTTAGATAAGGTACTATCACATCTTCAAATATTTGCTCTAAATGTTCATCTAAATCCCATTCCATTCTTACAAAGTTTGGTTCTTTATTAAGAATTTCTTCACCACTATCGTATTCTAATTCCATTTAATTTAAAAAATCATTATTCTTTTAAATTATTTTTTTGAATTTTCATAACAGAATTTATAAAAACTATTTCTAAAAGCTTTATTAATTAAAGGTCTATCCATATGATCAGTTAATTCATTTTCAATACAATAATCTATCATTTTATTAAATAACATATTTGCATGATATCTAGGAGTTTTAGGATTTAAATAATGATAATAATTTTTATCATTTCTTTTATATGTTTGAACTAGTTTAGATTCATAAATTAACTTTTTATGATACATCTTTTCATTTTCACCTTTATATGATACAGAATTATTTTCTATAGACTTGCCAAAGTCCCTTAATTCATTTATTTTTTCAGTATCATTCATTAATATATTTTTATCATTTCTAATTTTATAATAATGATTAATGTCATTATTTTTTAGGTAAAATATAGGAGGCCTTGTAATATCTTCGAATTTAGTATCAAGCCATTTTGTAATATCACTATTTTTAATCTTACTCATTTAAAAAAAATATATCTATATCTTTAAATATTTTGATTTCCTCCTTTCTTTTTTCTTTTCCCTCTATTTTTAGTTCGTTTTAAATTAACTCTTTCTACTACTGGTCGACTATCCATAATATATTTTGTCATTTGCATAGCTTTAGCACTATCTTGTGTAATATCTAATAAAGCATGTTGAATGGAATCTTGTTTTAAAGCACCTTTTGATGCTGATTTATTTCTTCTTAATTTTCCATCTGATATATTTATAACACTTTCATTTATTGTATCCATATATTCTAAAATAAACGTTTCAAATTCTTTTCTTTCATCTTTTAACTCTTTAATTTCTTGATTTTTTTTTCTAATATCATCATCAATTTTAACCCAATTTTTTACTACTTCAACAAATTCTTCAGTTACTTCTTTTGGAACTCCTCCATTATCTTCATTTTCATTTTCATTTTCATTTCCATTTTCAGAATCACTCATTAATAAATAATATAATATATCTTTTATATATTTAAAACTAATTTAAATATTTAAATGATTTATTCATAAGTTGTACAAATACTTGGACGCAAATAATTTAGTATACAACCATCATAATGACCATCAATTTTTAAATGGCCACATTTAAAATCATACTTATTTTTTAACAAAATCCATAATTTTTCTAAGTCACCTTTTGAACTAATCGACTGGGTTAACCTACAACCATTTTCTAATTTTGGCGTTGTTGATAAATTATCACTTACAGATGTTATTATATTACATTTACTAAGATATTCTGCTACCTCTTTACAATCTAATTTTTCTTTTTTTGACACCGATAATGTACTAGATACAAATATACTCATTACAGTATTAATATTTTTAAATCTTTAAATTAAAAAATATTAAATTTATTCCATTAAATTTTTAATATTGAAATCAGGTTCAATTGTTGATTGTCCCCAAGGAGAAACTGTGAATTTAGGACATGCTGGAGCAGCTCTTAGATCGTATGATGGGTTTTTTAATGATTGACCTACTGTGTTTACACCAACAATGTATCTATCAGTAACAACTAAGTTGTTATCATCAACATTTACTTGTGCATGAGAGAAATCAGTTTCAAACCAATCATTATTTACTTCTTTTGGTAGTAATTCACCAGAGTTAAATTTTAATTTGTTTTTTTCGTTTTCTTCCATTAATTTTTGCATATTTTGAGCAGTTACACTTGTGCCGCCTTCTTTAATATCAGCACCTGCACTTAATGCATCGTTTGGTTGAACGTTATTACTTAATACAGAATCAATCATTTTGTCATCATCTAATAAGTTAGCTTGAGCATCTTCAACATTTGATGATTCTTGAGCTGGTTCACTGACTTCTTCAGTTTCTTCCATTTCAGTAGTAACTGGTTCTTCAACTACTTGCTCTTCGGATACTTGTTCTTCTGTTAATGCTTCAACTTCGCCATCATTGGGTATTTCCTCTTTGGAATTTAACATATAAATTAATACTACTGCTAAAAGTAAAACTAACAATAACTTAACATTGCTATTAAATAACATCTTATAGTAATATTAGAGATATTTATTTTATTATTTAAATTAAAAACTATATTTTTAATAAAAAACTATATATTATTGTTGGTTGAAATACTTTTTAAATTTAAATACAATCCACCAGAATTTCTAAAAATCCAAATACCAGAAACTTCTAGTTCTAAATTATATTTTTTTTGCTTTTCTAGTTCAAAAAGTGAATTTTCTTTATTATTTTTAAAATATTTGGTTATAAATAAATTTTTATTCATTTTAATGTGAGCCTTACACAATAAATTAAATTTTGGTTTTTTATGAAAAACTGACTTTAGATCTACTTCCGTTTCAATTAATTCAGATAATTTACTTTCTAGTAATCTAATTAATGAATAAAAATCGGACTCTTTGTCTACTTCAAAATTTATACAATATTTATTTTTAAATTCTTCAAGACCAAATGGTAAAAATACATTTTTAACATGCAAAATTAAATTTTTAAAATCATTTTCATCTTTTACATTAATTTGAAAGAAATTCTTCTTTTCTTTTTTAATTAATAAATTTTCTATCATTATTTATTAATTAATACTTATTTTTTAAATATTATCTTTACAAAATCTGACTAATTCTTCTACAGACCGATTTCCTTTGAATCCAGATCCTTTCTTATATTCTACATCTGTATTACCTTTTCTCATTAGAATTGTAGGAACTCCGTCTAAATTTGTTTTAGTTCCTTCAGTATAAATATGGCATTTTTCTAAACTAACATCATCGCAATTAATATCAATAATTTCAATATTTGGATATTTTTCTCTAATAATATTTTTAGCTGTTTCCCAATTAGGCTTAATTTTGGTGCAAATTCCGCACCAATTAGCCCAGTATAAAATTAATTGAGGATTTTTAGATTTAACAACTTTCTTTTTTTTTTCAGAAGTTTTATTCTCTTCATAACTTAAGTTTATACTATTAACATTATAGTCAACAGATGTGGTTGGACTAAATGTATAATAAAACAAAACTGAAATAGATATAATTAATATCAAAAATAAAAAAAGTAACTTAATATTCATATATTATACTCACAGAAATTTATTTGCAAAATAAATCTAAATTTAATTTAAAGTCTAATATTTCTCCTCTATAATATAAATTCTGAATTTTTGGAATAGATAAATTAAGAATTGTATCATATTTTAAATCATAATGTGAATTTATATAATTTATATATGTTTCATCTAAAGATTCAAATAATATATCTAAATCATCATAATCCTTATTACTTTCTAATCTTAACCATTTTTTTTCAAGTAACATGTCTATAATTTCGTCTTTAACATTTTTTGTTGAATTTAAATTCTTTTCAAATAATTTATTAATAATTAAATTTAAAATAATAGAATTTTTAACAAAATCAATTTCATAATTTAAATTTTCTAAAAATGACATTTTAAAATTTTCTTTATTTAAATTTAATAAAAGGGTATAATATTCTTCTAAAGATGTAGATAAACCTATTCTTTTATCAGATTTAAAAAATGTTATAATATAATTATTCACTATATAAATAATAGATTCATGAATATTAAAGTCAGTTATAAAACAAATTTCATTTAAATAACTTTTTAAGGGAAGTTTATTCAAAACTGATGGATTTTTTATTAACAAATTATTAATATATACTAAATTGAAAGTGAAATTATATAATGTCTTAGAGCGGAATGGTGATAAATAATGAATTTTAGGGGTTGTAAGGTCTGATCTAATTTTATCTTCTACAACTAAATATAAATTATTAAATTTTAGATTAGATAAGTCATCAAAACTCTCAAAGATTAAATTTTTAAATATAAAAATTAAAATTATAAATAATATTAATTTATTTCTCATATATGAAAAATAAACAAAATAAATTTATTAATATATTTAATGTTAACTAAATTAACTTGTGATTTTATAAGTAAAATCATTGATGAAATTAAAAAAGAAGAGAATTCACAAATAATTGAGGATAAATTTTTGACGCCTCTATCTGATAATATTAGTTTAAGAATTCATCCATATATGATGACTATATTTTGTATGTATATACTTATGCTTATTTTGATTATTGCTATGATGTTTATTTTAATTAAAAAGCTAGAATAAAAATAATATATAAATATAATATAATGCAAATATTATCAACATTGATATTACAATTTATATTTATTTATTTATCATTAATTATAGGAGTTCCTGGTGCAGACAAATATAATGTATTCAAAAATAAATTAATATTATTTTGTGGAATTTTTGTTTTCGAAACTATTATAAAATCTGTAAGCAAATCTAGAAATGGATGTAAAGTATCATTAAAAAATTTAATCACTGACTCATTTTTCATTTCTATATTAGCAATTGTTGGATACTCATTTTATATTGATATGTCATTACTCGACTCGACTAAATCTATGTTTATAAAATTTAGTAAAGATCCTAATTTAAGTGCATTAATGATTAGTGGAATAATCTGCAGTTTAATTTTATTAGTAAGAACTGCACAATTAATTGTTAAAGGAAATAATGATTGTGAACAAAATGAATTATATTAATTTTATTAAATATCTAAAATTAATATATATATGGTAACAAAACTTACCAATCAAGTTATAAAGTATTTAGTTTATGGCTTAATTGTTTACACTTTATTTTCTTATGTTCCTCAAAAACAGCTACCAATGACTGATATTGTCTTAATGACTACAGTTATTATAATATCGTTTATTTTTTTAGATATACTTACTCCAACTTATTCTTATGAAAATTTCGAACCAATTATAGAAAACTTAGAATTAGATTCGATTGATAATATTGAACAAGAAAGTGATGAGTCAGAACAAGAAGAAGAACAAGATATAGTTCAAGAAGAAGAACAAGATATAGTTCAAGATGTAGAACAAGATGACTCTGGAATATCAGTTAGTTACTTAAATACTAGTAAACCAGAAATTTTAAAAAAATTACAAGATAATAAAGTTTTAGATGAAGATGATATAAATAATATTTTAGAAATATGTAGAAATAAAGAAGAATGTAATAATAAATTTTTAGATCTATTAAATGACAATAAAATTAATAATGAAGAATTATTAGAATTAAATATAGCATTTGGATTAAATAAATTTAATGTTGTTCAAGAACTATATTTACAAGAAAGAATTAATAGAGAACAAGCTTTAGAAATTGGTTATGCAATTCATAGTAACTCTTATACACTAATAATGGCAATTATTCAAAAATATTTAGAAAATAATGTTATTACTAAATCAGATTATGACAAGTTATCTTCTAATGTTCAACTAGAAGAAGATAATAATGAAGGTAGAACTTTTATTGCAAACATGATTAGGAACGATTTATTAAATGCTAAAAATGCTAAAATAATAAATGAAAAATGTTCTTCATCTTCAATGGACTCTTGCACAATTCAAATAAATAAATTTAAAAAAGATAAAGTTATTAATAATAGTCAAGCAGTAAGTATTTTAAAAGGATATAATAAACCAGGTATTAATGATATTGTATATGACAATTCTGACTTTGGATCTATATCAAATGAGTATGTTGTAGGAAGTGTAAATGAACAGACTGATTTAGGTAATGTAAAATTTGATAAAAAATTATTAAAAGACGATAATTTATTAAAACAATCAAAATCGGACAATACCAAGAATTTTAACAATATTGATATTGATAGTGAAAATAATGAAGAAAGTAATAATGACTTTTTAGACAAATTTAATAAAGCTTTTGAAAAAAATAAAAGTTCAAAGAAAGAATATAAACAAAAAATTAATAAAAAATATAAAAAGTTCTTAAATGTAAATGCAAGTAATCAATATGATAAACATTCGGATATGAATTATTCAAAATATTCAGAAAGACAAACAGAACCTTTAGGTAAATTTAGTAAAGATTTTACAAATAATTTTGATCATGGGTTTAGTTATTTAAAAACTGACAAATGGAAGCCCCCTCAATATGATAATACTGTATGTAAAATAGAAAAAAAATGTGATTATTGTGAGGAAGACTATGAAGGATATCCAGTTGACGTTAGCAAATGGAACTATTCAAGAAAAATACTTCCAAGAGATAATATTAATCTAAAATATATAGAAGATAAACTTAATACAGGAAATATTTAATTTATATTTTTTTCCATATAATGAATTTGTTTTGTAATAGAATTTGAATATTTACAACCTTTATATTTAATATTTGCCCAAATTTTTGACATTTTTTCTAAATCTTGTAAATTATTTAATTTAGTTTGATTAATTATAAATAGACCTCTATTATGAAATACTTCATCAGATTCACCTATGTCTTTATGAAGAATAATTGATTTACCATTTTTATAAAATTCCATATAGTTTTTTAATAAATTAACATTTAAATATATTAATTTATTAATTCAATTTCTTTAAAAAAAATGTTATAGTAATATATATATAATGTTCGATAGCATTTTAGCAGATAGAGACCTAGTTGTTGATTGGGTCAAATTTAGTACTATGTTTGTAGTATCCAGATTATTAGCAGGTGGTGATTTAGGAGACCAAAATTGGATGATGTCATGCCTTTACACTTTACTTGGCTTCACCGCATACCACATTGTTGTCAAAAAAATGGTTCCAAATACCTCAGAAAATGAAGTAATGAGAAAAGTCATTAACACATGGTTAAAAGTAGGAACTATGTTAGCAGTTTCCAGATTACTTTCTGGTGAACCATTAAATGAAGACTGGATGATGTCTTCATTATACACTATCCTTGGTTTCAATGCCATGGACGCAGTTGTTGGAGATTTAGTACCATTAGACGGTATTGAACACCCGGGAATGAAAGCAGTTGTAACTGACGCATTAACTGTTGCTACAATGTCAACTGTATCCACTTTATTAGCTGGTGGTGAATTAAATGAAAAATGGATGATGTCCTCACTTTACACTTTTGCAGGTTTCGCAGCATATGACTTAGGAACCAGCAACTTATTAAATTAAATATTTAACATTTTAAAATAAAATTACTAAATAAGTTTAAAATTATTTAGTAATTTAATAATTATATATAATAATGATTGATTACAAACTAATCCTAATTTTAGTTTTAAGTATAGTTTTGTTATATCTATATAACAAAGTTGATTCTTTAAAAAATGATGTAACAGAATTAAGAAAAACTCATACAGAAGACATAAAAAAGATGGAAGTTTTATTAATTAACAATAATAAGATTAATAATATGCCAATTGTATCAAATTTAAATTGTGCTGATACTTTTTGTAAAATGCCAACAAATAACATTATAAATACTAATAAAAATAAAGAAGTTTTCGAAAATCTACAAGATGTGTCATCTAATATAATATTAGAAAGTCAAAAGTTAGATGTAGTAAATCAAGATTTAGATGTCATAAATCAAGAAACATTAGTTAAAGAAAAAGATACAGCTGATTTTTCAGCTACAGAAAATGATTCAGATAGTGAATCTAATTTTTCTACATCTGAGAATATTATAGTATATTCAAATGATAAGAAAGTGTCTGATCAAGAAGTTAGCAGTAATAATTTAGCAGGTAAATATGTTAACTCAATAAATGTAGAAGAAAATACTAGTTTGGCTGAGTTATGTGATGCATCTAATTTAAATAAAAATGATGATGAAACTTCTGATTTAACAAATGAATTATTAAATTTAACTCCAGAAAATTCAATTGATTTAAGTAAAACAATGAATTTAAAGGAGTCTAATAAATCTAACACATCATCTGATCAACATGAAGAAGTTATTGATGTTGAGTCTTTAATTGATAAATTAGGAGCAGAACCTTTAGTTCTTGAAAATGAATTTCAAATAAATGGCATTGAGTTAAATAATTTACCATCTTCTTATTTAGAAATTATTGATTCATCCAATTCAAATAATGAAGAAGATAATAAACGAGCATTTTCAGAATCTAATATAGAAATGTTAAAAGTAGATTCTACATCAATTAACTCTGATTTAGATTATGAATTATCAGAAAATGATAAAGATAATTTAAATGAAACCTTAATAAACATTAAAGGTCCGTTACAATTAGATAATTTTAACACATATAAATTATACGATTTACAACATCTTGCTAAACAAAATAATTTAACTACTACCAAAATAAAAAATGGCAAAGTAAAAAATAAAACAAAAAAAGAATTATATAATGAATTAAACAAAATCAATTTAAAAAATAATTAAATTATATCAAAATTAAAATGTTTAGATATAATATAATGAACAGTGACAATAAGTTCGGTGAATGTTGCAAATGCCCAGCAAAAATGAATGATAGTAGAATTTTTACTAATTACTTACTTAGCTCAAAATTAGAATCATACGTTAAACAAGTTAATGGAATTACTGATGATAATGAATACAGAGCATTTTTACAAAAAAATGCATCAACCATTATAAATAATGAAAGAACATTTTTAAGCGAAAACAAAAAATGCGATTTCGCACCAATTGATCCATTAAAACAATAAATTATAATTTAAATTTAATTAAAATTATAATTTAAGCTAATGTGATAGCACTTGATACAGAACCTACTGCATTATAAAACCAATTTGTTCCATCACAGAAACATTCAGCTCTATCACCTTTTACTGCAGTGCTAGCAACAAATGTTAATAAATCTACTGCAGTAGTTACATGAGAAATTGCATTTGCGTTTACTAATTTTCCAATTGAGATATTTGATGCAGTAGTATCATCCGAAGTTGAAGTAATTGTTATAGCATTTGCTGCATCTGCAACTAAAATAAATGTAAATGCTAATCCTTTAGCTGGAGTTGGTAGGTTTAATTTAATTACTCCTGAACTTGAATCTAATGTTATTATTTTACCACAATTAGTTAATGGGATAGTAATTCCATTTGTTGTAGAAGGCATACTTGTTCCTGTTTGTGTAACACCATCTATCTTTGAATCTGTATAACTTAACAATCCTCTTCTGAAACCACCTGTGATGTCCATTGCACATATTGGATTACCATTACCTACACCAATATCCATATAAGAATATGCCGATGTTGCGTCATTTCCTGATCCTACTGACCAACCTTTATTTGAATTTCCTGTTGTAACTCCTAGTTTGACAGGACCTGTAATTACTAAATCAAAACCGTTTATTGCTGTTGTTGAACTAGGTGTTATTATTGTTCCATCCGCTTTTTTAAAAGTGAATGCAAAATTGTAATTATTATTTGAAACTGGCGTGGTTGACCATGTTTTACCATAATTTAAGATATTATTCCAAAAATATACAGGTATAGGAGCATCTGCTACATCTGTTGTTGTTAATTTTGCAGATAAAGTTCTTGGCATAATACTAATACACGGTGTACTGGTAAATTCTTTTCCATATGTTACATAAAATATATTGGATGCATAATAAATTCCAAAGTAATCTGGTAAATTATTTGTTGTTGGAGTAGTTAGTAAATTTTCTGCAATGGTTACTTTTGAACCACCTGCAATTATTCCCCCAGAAGTTGGTCCGCTGGTAAAAGAAATAACACTTCTGATTGTGAATAAATTTGACTCATCTGAATTTAATGGCCTAAAAACTGACATTATTATATATATAAATTAGATATAATAATGTTTTTTTAAACGTTTTTATAGAATTATCTATGTTTCGAAACTCCAATCACCTAATCCTTCAATAATAAACCAATTAGAGCCATTACTCATAATTTTAATCCTATCTCCTTTTTTTGAATTATCGCCTAATTGTATCTTTTTACCTAGTCCTGCTGGCCCATTATTTGATCCACTAACTACGTTACCACTATGATTTATAACACTACCAATAAATTTGTCATTAGAATCAGGGACTAAATTAAATCCTTCACCAGCTGTACCATTCCATATAAATGTAAATGTTATTCCAACTTCCGTATTTGAATCTTGTGGAGGTAAATTTATTGTATGCCCATCTGCATATACAAATCGAACACCACCAGAATCATCATTTGTTAAAGTACTTGATGCACCTGAACCTGCTGCAATTTGAGACATCTTATATTTTAATGTCCCTGATATATTTACATCTCCATTTACATCTAGTTCTGACGATGGGTTTGTTGTATTAATTCCTACTTTATTAAAAGAATAAATAGAATTATTATCATTAGTTAAATTCCAAGTATTAACAGTTAAAATATTATCCGGGTCAATTAAATCATTAGTAATCTCTTTTCTATTTCCATTTTTATCAAAAAAGTAAATATGATTATCTGAATCTACTTTTAAATATGAACCATCTGTTCCTAATTTAAGATTAGAATCTACTTGTAAATTATCTCTTATACGTGCCTCTCCATTTACTTCAAATTGTTTATCTGGATTAGATAAATTAATTCCTATTTTATTGAATGAATATGTAGTTGAATTATTATCAATGTTCCAACTAGACAAGTGATTTATTGATTCAATAGAATTATTTATTATTTCATTTCTAGTTCCATTTTTATCAAAGAAATAAATTTTATTATCAGTATCAACCTTTAAATATGAACCATCTGTCCCTAACTTTAAGTTAGAATCTACTTGTAAATTGTCTCTTATACGAGCTTCGCCATTTACATCCAATTGTTTATCTGGATTAGATAAATTAATACCTATTTTGTTAAATGAATATGTAATATCATCATTATTAGAAAGGCTCCAACTAGATAATTCAGATATAACTTCACTATCTATTAAATCATTTGTTATTTCATGTTTAATTCCATCCTTATCATAAAAATATATTTGATTATCAGTATCTATCTTAAAATAAGCTCCATCTTTTCCTAATAATAAATTTGAGTCTACTTGTAAATTATCTCTAATTCTTGCATCTCCATTTACATCTAATTGTTTATCAGGATTAGATAAATTTATGCCTATTTTATTAAATGAATATACTGACTCCTCATCATTACTTAAATTCCAATTAGTTATTGGTATCATCCCATCATTATCTGTATCCATCAAATCATTCGTGATTTCATGCTTAATCCCATATTCATCAAAGAAATATATTTGTCCGTCATTTTCAATTTTAAGATATGCACCATTTTTACCTAATAATAAGTTAGAATCTACTTGTAGCGTATTCCTGATTCTTGCATCTCCATTTACCTCTAATTGTTTTGTTGGATTGGATAAATTAATACCTATCTTATTAAATGAATAAATTGAATCCTCATCACTACTTAAATTCCAGTTAGTTATTGGTATTATTCCATCACTTAAATCATTAGTTATTTTATGTCTAATACCATTTTTATCAAAGAAATAAATTTGATCATCTGTATCTACTTTTAAATATGATCCATTTTTTCCTAATAATAAATTAGAATCTACTTGTAGATTCTCTCTAATTCTTGCATCTCCATTCACTTCAAATTGTTTTTCTGGATTTGATAAATTAATACCAACTTTATTAAATGAATATGTAATATCATCATTATCAATATTCCAACTAGATAATTCACATATAACTTCACTATCTATTAAATCATTCGTAATCTCATGTTTTAAACCATCTTTATCATAAAAATAAATTTGGCCATCGGAATCTACCTTAAAATAAGCTCCATCTTGTCCTAACAATAAATTAGTATCTACTTGTAAACTATGTCTAATTCTAGCATCTCCATTTACTTCTAATTGCTTTGATGGATTAGATAAATTGATTCCTATCTTATTGAATGAATATACTGTTTCCTCATCATTACTTAAATTCCAATTTGTTAAAGGTATTATTCCATCATTATCTGTATCCATTAAGTCATTAGTAATTTCATGTCGGAAACCATTCTCATCAAAGAAATAAATTATTCCATCATTATCAACTTTGAGATATGCACCATTTTTACCTAATAATAAGTTAGAATCTACTTGTAATGTATCTCTAATTCTAGCATCTCCACTTACTTCAAATTGTTTATCTGGATCTGATAAATTAATACCTATCTTATTGAATGAATATACTGTTTCCTCATTATTACTTAAATTCCAGTTAGTTATTGGTATTAATCCCTCATTATCAGTGTCCATTAAATCATTAGTAATTTCATGTCGGAAACCATTATCATCAAAGAAATAAATTTGACCATCGTCATCAACTTTGAGATATGCACCATTTTTACCTAATAATAAATTTGAATCTACTTGTAAGGTATCTCTTACTCTTGCATCACCTTCTACCTCTAATTGCTTATCAGGATTAGATAGATTAATACCTATTTTATTAAATGAATATGTAGTACTATTATTATCTATATTCCAACTTGATAATTGGCTAATAACTTCATTATCAATTAAATCATTTGTAATTTCATGCTTAATTCCGTCTTTATCGAAGAAATATATTTGTCCATTAGTATCAACTTTAAAATATGCACCATCTTGACCTAATAATAAATTAGAGTCTACTTGTAAAGTATCTCTTATTCTAGCATCTCCATCTACTTCAAATTGTTTTGATGGATCAGATAAATTAATACCTATTTTATGATGTGAGTAAATTGTTTCTTCATCATTTGTTAAATTCCAATTAGTTATTGGTATTATTCCATCATTATATGTATCCATTAAATCATTAGTAATTTCATGTCGGAAACCATTCTCATCAAAGAAGTAAATTTGACCATCGTCATCTACTTTAATATATGCACCATTTTTACCTAATAATAAATTAGAGTCTACTTGTAAAGTATCTCTTATTCTAGCATCACCACTTACTTCGAATTGTTTTGATGGATCAGATAAATTAATACCTATCTTATGATGTGAGTAAACTGTTTCTTCATTATTTGTTAAATTCCAATTAGTTATTGGTATTATTCCATCATTATCTGTATCCATTAAATCATTAGTAATTTCATGTCGGAAACCATTCGCATCAAAGAAATAAATTTGATCGTCATCATCAACTTTGAGATATGCACCATTTTTACCTAATAATAAATTAGAATCTACTTGTAATGTATCTCTAATTCTAGCATCTCCACTTACTTCTAATTGTTTTGCTGGATCCGATAAATTAATACCTATTTTATGATGTGAATATATTGTTTCTTCATCATTTGTTAAATTCCAATTAGTTATTGGTATTATTCCATCATTATCCGTATCCATTAAATCATTAGTAATTTCATGTCGG
>Ga0315315_10000974_pt1 | contig 25792 bp, 37 predicted proteins | sample M140m3416metaG_FD_203699 | JGI IMG/M metagenome (GOLD analysis project Ga0315315, IMG submission 203699) | Ammonia-oxidizing marine archaeal communities from Monterey Bay, California, United States - M1 40m 3416 | ecosystem: Environmental > Aquatic > Marine > Intertidal zone | place: USA... | reverse complement strand
ATATAGTTAGATTAAAAAATTCCGAAGAAAGAAAAATTAAGTTATAAGTGTTGTCTTTTCTAGTTTTTAAATAATAAATTTGACAAATTCGTTTAATTTTGAAAATAAACGAATAATGAATTTAGTAATTGTTGAAAGCCCAGCAAAAGCAAAAACAATAAATAAATATTTAGGTAAAGATTATTTAGTGTTAGCTAGTTATGGGCACATAAGGGACCTTCCTTCCAAAAATGGATCTGTAGATCCTGATAATAAATTTCAAATGGAATGGGAAATAGACTCTTTTTCAAAAAAATATTTAAAAGAAATTACTAATGCGGCTGAAGACTCTGATAAAATTATTTTAGCGACGGACCCTGATCGTGAAGGTGAAGCTATCGCATGGCATGTTAAAGAGGTTTTAGATAAAAAAAAATTATTAAAAGATAAACATCTAGAGCGAGTTGTTTTTAATGAGATTACGAAGAAAGCAATTCTAGATGCTATTAAAAATCCAAGAGAAATTCATTTACCTCTAGTTGAAGCTTATCTAGCGCGAAGGGCTTTGGACTATCTTGTGGGTTTTAATATTTCTCCAATCCTTTGGACAAAATTACCTGGATCAAAATCAGCAGGAAGAGTTCAATCTGTAGCATTAAAGCTTATAACTGAAAGAGAAAAAGAAATAGAGTTATTTAAACCAGAAGAATATTGGACTCTTACATCGGACTTTACGAACAAAGATAATAAAAATATTTTCTCAAAATTAAGTTTATTTAATGGAGAAAAAATTGATAAATTTTCTTTCAAAAATGAAGAAGAAATACAAAAAGCTGTTGATGTAATCAATAAAACAAAATTTAAAATAGCTGATGTAAACTCAAAAGTATTTAGACGAAATCCCCTAGCGCCTTTTACAACATCAACCTTACAACAAACTGCTTCGGGACGATTTGGTTTTGGAGCTTCCAGAACAATGCAAATTGCACAAAGACTTTATCAAGGAGTAGATATCGAAGGTGAAACTACTGGATTAATTACTTATATGAGAACTGATGGTACTAATATTTCAAAAGAAGCAATTGGTGACTTTAGAAAATTCATTACTGATGATTATGGTGATAAATATTTACCTGAGGCGCCAAATAGTTATGCGGGGAAAAAAGCAAAGAACGCTCAGGAAGCTCATGAAGCAATTAGACCAACTAATATAAGTAGGAGACCTTCTGATATCAAAAAATATGTGAATGCGGATCAATTAAAGCTGTATGAATTAATTTGGAGTAGAGCCTTATCATCTCAAATGACTCCAGCAGAATTTGATAGAAACACAATAATTATTTCTTCAAACGATAATAAGATCAACTTTAGAACTAGCGGTTCAGTAGTAAAATTTGATGGATTTCTTAAAGTTTATCAAGTTCAAGAAACTGACGATGATGCAAAGAATATTTTACCTGAAGTCAAAGTCGGAGAAGAAATTAGTATACTTAAACTTAATGATGAACAACACTTTACAGATCCACCACCACGATACTCTGAGGCTAGTTTGGTTAAAAAGATGGAGGAATTAGGCATAGGCAGGCCCTCCACTTATGCCAGTATTATCTCAGTATTATCAACGAGAAATTATGTCGAATTAATTAATAAAAGATTTAATCCGACTGACAGAGGTAAGCTAATTTCAGCTTTTTTAGAAAAATTATTCTCTAAATACGTGGATTATAATTTCACTGCAGACCTAGAAAATCAGCTAGATGAAATCACTAGTGGTAAAATTGAATGGGTACAAGTTTTAGATAATTTTTGGAAAGATTTTTACGAAAATGTTGGAAAAGTTAAAGAAAAGAGAACAAGAGAAGTATTAGACTTATTAAACGAAAGTTTAGGAGCTTTAATTTTTGAGAGAGATGATAAAGACGCTATAGATCGAAAATGCAAGTTATGCTCCAGCGGGGAACTAAGTCTTAAGAATAGTTTTAGAGGTGGGGCTTTTATAGGATGTTCAAATTATCCAGAGTGTAAATTTACTAGACCTTTATCTAAAGCTAAAGCTGCAGCTCAATATAACTTAGCGGAGCCTAAATTACTGGGTCAAAACGAAAAAGGTAAAGATATATATTTAAAGAATGGTAGATTTGGTCCCTACTTACAATATGAAAAAGAAAAAGAAGAATTAGAAACAAAAAAGAAAAAAGGTAGAAAGAAAAAAAATGAGAATGAACATCTCAAAAATGTTTCCATTCCAAAAGGCATTGATATTGACAGTGTTGATTTAGACAAAGCAAAGTATTTATGCTCTCTCCCCAAAGTTTTAGGACAACATCCAGAAAATAAACAAGATATAACTTTAAATTCTGGAAGATTTGGTCCTTATTTAAAATGTGAAAATAAATCTGCAAGATTAGAAAATGTTGAAGATCTTTTTTCTATAGGAATTAATCGAGCAATTACATTAATTGCTGAAGCTAAACCAGGAAGAATTTCTTCCTCACTTATTAAAGATCTTGGAGAACATCCTGAGGATAAAAAACCAGTTAGAATTATGAAGGGTCAATATGGACCTTATATTAAGTACAAGTCTCTAAATGCAACTATTCCAGAAGAAAAAGATCCAAACGAACTTACAATGGAAGAGGCGCTAATATTAATTGAAAAAAGAAAAGAATACGATAAAACTAAAAAAAAAATTAAGAGAAAATGAGCGAAATAGAAAATAAAATAAAAAGCTTAAATATAAAATTACCTGAGCCAAAAGCTCCAGTAGGAGCTTATGTTGCTACTAAGATTGTTGGAAAACTCTTATATATTTCTGGTCAAATATCTATTGATGAAAATGCAAAACTTATAACTGGTAAGATTGGAAAAGATTTAGATTTAGAGAAAGGTTATCAGGCTGCCGAGAGATGTGGTTTGAGTATTGTTGCGCACGCTAAAAATGCTTGTGGAGGAGATTTGGATAAAATTAAATCTTGTGTCAAATTAACAGGCTATGTGAATTCAACAGATAATTTTAAAGATCAGCCAAAAATTATAAATGGCGCTTCAGATATTTTAGCTAAAATTTTTGATAAAAAAGGTGAACACACGCGCGCTGCGGTGAGTGTAAATAGTTTGCCTTTAGGAGTTGCCGTTGAAGTTGATGCTATCTTTGAACTTAATTGATGTTAGGTCTGCCAACAGAGAAGTACTTGATCTTGTTTTTTTTCATTTCTTCGGCAGAATAAAGGTTTCTTAGATCGTAAACTTTAAATTTACTATTTTTAACAATCTTTTTAAAATCTATTGATTTAAATTCATCCCATTCAGTGAGTAAAACTACTAAATCTGCACCATTACAATTGGATTTAATATTATTTTTGTAATTACAGTTTTTGATTTTTCTAAATTCATTCTTTTCTCCAGAAGGATCATAGTAATTAACTATTGCTCCTTTTTTGCATAGATAAGGTATCATTTTAAGGCTAGTCGAATCTCTCATATCGTCTGTGTTTGGTTTGAATGTTACGCCTAAGAAAGAAATTTTTTTATTTTTTATATTTGATCCCAAAATTTTATGAACTCTTTGATTAAGTAAATTCACTCTGTTTTGATTAGATTTAATAACTGATTTAACAACCGACAAATTTATTTTAAATTTATCTGCAGCTGATACGAGTCCTTTAGTATCTTTTGGAAAACATGAGCCTCCATAAGCTGGGCCGGCTCGTAAAAACCTGCCGCCTATTCTGCTATCAGAACCCATGCCTAATGAAATATCTTCTATATTTACTCCAGATTTTTCACATAAGTTAGCAAGTTCATTAATAAAAGTAATTTTGGTTGCAAGAAAAGCATTTGATGCATACTTTATTAGCTCAGCTCCTCTTCTTGATGTAGTAAAAAATTTTGAACCCTTGTTAGTTAATGGCGCATAAAGTTTTCTCATAATATTGAAGGCCTTTTTTTTGTTAGATCCTATTACAATTCTATCAGGGTATCTAAAATCTCGTATTGCTTCACCTTCTCGTAAAAATTCAGGATTAGAGATAACTGTAAACAATTTCTTCTTTTTTTTTAAAATTTTTTCTATCTCATCACCAGTTCCTACAGGAACAGTAGACTTTGTTACGATAAATTTTTTTCTTTTTGAATATTTTAATATTTCTTTTGTGCATTTATAAACAAAAGATAAATCAACTTTAATTGATCCTTTTTTTGTTGGTGTTCCCACGCATATAAAAATTATATCTGACATACTTATAGCTCTGTTCATATTGCTGGTAAATGAGAGACGTTTAGCTGAAAAATTTTTTTTTATTAATTCGTCTAATCCCGGTTCATAAATTGTAGAAATTCCAGAATTAAGCTTGTCTATTTTATTTTTATCTTTATCAACGCAAACAACCTGGTTTCCTATGTCAGCAAAGCAGACCCCGCTAACTAGTCCTACATATCCGGTTCCTATCATGCATACTTTCATTTATTTATCCTTAAAAATTTGAATTCCTGAATTAATATACCCACTTAAAGTTCCACAATCTAAATACTTACCTCTAAAAATATTTCCGTAAAATTTATTTTCTTTTTTAATTAAACTTCTAATTGCGTCAGTAATATGTATCTCTTCTCCCTGACCAGGTTTTAATTTTTTAATTTCACTAAAAATTTTTGCAGGTAGTATATATCTGCCAATAATTGCAAAATTTGATGGCGCTTTTTTAATACTAGGTTTCTCTATAACATCTTTAATTTGAAAATAATTTTTTTTTCTATTTTTAATTGATAAAATTCCCCATCATGATAATGTTTTTCTTTCTACTCTTTTTGTGGCAATTATAGATCCATTGGTTTTTTTATGTAATCGCATCATTTCTTTCGAGCAATTATTTCTTATTATTAAGTCGTCAGGTAAAAGCATCAAAAAAAATTTACTTTTTATAAATTTTTGGCATTTTAAAACTGCATCTCCTGTTCCTTTAGGCTTATTTTGATAAACAAATTTTATCATTTTTTGATATCTTTTTATTTTTTTATACTCTTCAACTAGTCTTTTATCTTTCTTTTTTTTTAATATTTTTTTATAGAAACTATCATTAAAGAAATATTTTTTAATCGATAGTTTTTTTTTTGAAATTATAAATATGAACTCCTTTATACCTGCATCAATACATTCATCTAATATATATTGTAAATTTGGTTTACCATTGATGGGCATTAATTCTTTAGGCATCACACTTGTCAAAGGAAGCATTCTAGTCCCTAATCCTGCTAATGGAATAATGGCTTGTTTTATCATATGATTCTTATAATAGTTATTATCATTGCTTTGTAGAAATGAAAATATTTAAAGACAAACATACCCTTCAGAAAGAGATTTTAAAAACAAAAGGTATATCATTTGTACCTACAATGGGTGGATTACACAAAGGACATATTTCATTGATCAAAAAATCTAAAAAATCTAAGTTGAAAACTTTAGTCTCAATTTTTGTAAATCCCAAACAATTCAACAAAAAAAGTGATTTTAGGTCGTATCCAAGAAACACAAAAGAAGACATAAAAAAGCTAAAAAAATTGAAAATTAATTACTTATACATTCCAACATTTAAAGATATATACGGATTTAAAACTAAGAAGAAAGTTTTCCTGGATAAATTTTCAAAAAAATTATGTGGTAAATTTAGAAAAGGTCATTTTGAAGGTGTTTTAAATGTAGTTAACAGGTTTATAGAAATAATTAAACCTAGATATATCTTTTTAGGGAAAAAAGATTATCAGCAACTATATCTAATTAAAAAGCACATCGAAAAAAGAAAGATTAAATCTAAAATTATTGAATGCAATACCATAAGAGAAAATAATGGCATAGCTTGCTCTTCAAGAAATTCAAATCTTAATAAAAATCAAATGAAGATTGCATCTAATATTTTTTTTTACTTATGTAGCTTAAAGAAAAAAATAATAAAAAATTACAATTTATTTAATGAGAATAAAATAAAAAAAGACTTAATAAATCTAGGTGCAAGTAAAATCGATTATTTAGAAAATTATAATATTAAAAGTTTTAAAAAAATTAAAAAATCAAATAAAAAATTCAAATTATTTTTTGCTTACTATATTAAAAACACAAGATTAATTGATAATATCTAATTTAAAAAATAAAAGGATCCTAAACCTAGGAAAGAAAGAAATCCAATGACATCTGTAATAGTTGTTACAAAAACACTTGAAGCTAAAGCAGGATCAATATTTAATTTTTTCAAAGAAACTGGAACTAATATTCCAAATAAACCTGCAACAATCATATTTAAGATCATTGAAATACCAATTAATAGAGAAAGATTTAATTCTTTAAACCATAATTGAACTATTATAGCAGTTATTATTGCAAAAATAATACCGTTTAAAATACCTATTAAAAATTCTTTACCGACTACGCGATTAAAATTACTTTTAGACAACTCTTTGGTAGCTATTGCTCTTATAGTAACCGCTAAAGTTTGCATCCCAGCATTTCCTCCCATGGAAGCTACTATTGGCATTAGGAAAGCTAGAGCTACCATTTGTTCAATTGATGCTCCAAAGAAACTAATAACCCAAGTCGCAAGTAAAGCAGTAAATAAATTTAATAATAACCAATTAAATCTTCTTTTTGTTTTTAACATTACACTATCAGTAATTTCTTCATCACCAACACCCGCTAAACGTAATGCATCTTCTTCAGCTTCTTCTTGAACTACGGTAACAACATCATCTGCTGTAATCATGCCTACTAATTTATTTTCTTTATTTACAACACCTGCAGATACTAAGTTGTAATTCTCAAAAGTTAGACCAACTTCTTCTTTATCCATATTAACTGAAATTAATACAGGCATTTCTCGCATTATAGAGCTCATTTTCAAATCTCTAGATGTTCTTAATACTCTAGATGAAGGGACTGTACCGATAGGTTTAAACTCATTATCTACAATAAATATTTCTAAAAACTCTTCAGGAAGATCTTTATCTTCTCTAAGATAATCAATAGTCTGACCTACAGTCCAATTATTGGGAACAGCTGTAAATTCTCTTTGCATTATTCTTGCAGCGGAGTCCTCAGGATAACTTAAGCCCTCTTGTAATAAAAATTTATCTTTTGGTGGAAGTTTTTCTAAAACTTTTTCTTTTACTTCTTTTGATAAATTTTCAAGAATTTTAATAGCATTATCAGACTCTAATCTTTTAATTATTTTAATAAGAGAGTCTATGGAAAGTAATTGTAAAACCTCACTTTGAATAGACTCATTTAATTCAATAAAAATTTCCGGATCAATATTAAACGACTCAATTTCAATTAGCTTATTTCTGGTGTCAGGGTTTAAATTTTCAATTAAATTAGCAACATCAGCTTCGTGTAAATCTTTTAGTGTTTGATTTATAAATTCGACATTTCCACTCTCAATATTCTGAGTGAAAGTATTGATAAATTCTTTATTAAAATCCAAATTGACTTTTTTTGCTTCTGCTGATTTTGGTAAAGTCATAAATACCTTTAAAAGTTTTTTTGAGACTAATAGTCTATAAAATGATAAAATTCAATTTAAATGAGTATAGAAATCAAAATTAGCAAAAAAAAAATACCCTATAAAATGGCAATGCTTTCTCTCAATAAACGAGTCGAAGAAGTTAAAAATGGTAAAAATAATGAATTATTATGGATATTAGAACATCCAACTACATATACGGCTGGTGTTAGTTTTAACAAAAATGAAATAATCGATAAAAAAATAAAAATAATAAAATCAAATAGAGGTGGTAAAATTACACTCCATAACCCTGGCCAAAAGATTATCTATTTTGTCATTGACTTAAATAAAAGAAAAAAAGATATAAGAAAATTAATTAATAGTTTGGAAAATAGCATAATACAATTTTTAAAAAACTATGGAATTAAAGCCAAAAATGACAAAAAAAATATAGGAATTTGGGTTAATAAAAAAAAAATTGCAGCAATAGGAATAAGGGTATCTAGATGGGTTGCTTATCACGGTTGTTCAATAAATATTTCAAATAATTTAAATCAATATTTAAAGATTATTCCCTGTGGTTTAGATAATAAAAAAGTTACTTCGATATCAGAAGAAATAACAATCAAGCCTAGAAAATATGAGAAAAATTTAGCAAAAATCTTTATTAAAAATATCAATAGTATCTAAATATTTTTTTTTATAAAATTCTCAAATATATTATTATATTTTGCTTTAAAATTATATTGAACGTTGTTTATCATAAATTTTATTTTATATGCATGTAACATGAGGTTTTTAGGTTTAATTCTTTTTCTATTGTTTAAAAAATATTTATCATCTCCAATAATTGGACTACCAATGTTCAATAATTGTTTTCGCAATTGGTGCTTTCTCCCTGTGATTGGATTTAATTCTAAATATGAGTAACCTTCATTTGATTTAATAACTTTTAAATTAGATATAGCTTTTTGAATAATTTTTTTGTTATTTTCGTAATAAAAAAGATCATCTTTCATTGTTTTAATTTCTTTAGAAACTTTTCCATATACTAAGGCTAGATATGTTTTATGAATCTTTCTAATTCTAAATAACGATGTAAAAAGTTGAGCAAATTTTCTGTTTTTAGCAATAATTAAAACTCCAGATGTTTCTTTATCTAAACGGTGTACAATAAATGGTTTCGAATTTTCAAAATATTTCGTATTTTTAAGAATATCTATTATATTTTTAAATGATTTAGTGCCTGATTGTACTGGTATACCTGAAGGTTTGTTTATTACTATAAAGTTATCATTATCCTCTAATACGTAATCATCGTAAGCACCAATCTCACTTTTTTTTGGTGAATATTTAATTTTTTTTTTATTATCTATAGGTTTAAACTTTGAAATATTATAAATTTCGACTAAATCTTTTGTTTGCAGTCTATAGGAAGATTTAGTTTTTTTTTTATTAACTTTAATTTTGTTCTGTCTTATTATTTTTTCAATTAAAGAATGCGGTAAATTTAATATCTTTTGTTTAAACCATTTATCTAGACGTGAGTCATTATAATCATCTTCAACAATAAAAGATTTGGGCATGTAAGCGTAATTTATTTGCTGGCTTCTTTTGGCTCTACTTGAGCATCTTTTGTCTTATCTTTTGTCTGTGTTTTTTTTGGTTTATCTATTTTTTTTGCTTCAGGGTTTCTATCTACTAATTCAATTACAGCCATAGGAGCGTCATCACCCGTTCTAAATCCAGCTTTCAAGACTCTTGAATAGCCACCTTTTCGAGAACTATATCTCTTTGACAATTCAACAAAAACTTTTGTTACTGAATTTTTATCTTGTAATTTAGAAAATAGTCTCTTTTTATTGCTAAGTATATTTTTTTTTCCAATAGTAATAACTTTATCTATTTGTGGCTTCAACTCTTTTGCCTTGGGTAAAGTGGTTATTATCTGCTCATATTTAATTAACGAATTTAACATATTTTTAAATAAAGCTTTACGATGCTCTCCAGTTTTATTTAATTTTCTATATCCAATACCGTGTCTCATTAATAATTATTTTCCTCTAATTTCTTTGATAATTCTGCAATATTGTCCGGTGGCCAATTTGGAATTTCCATTCCTAAATATAAAGACATTGTATTTAACACTTCTTTTATTTCATTTAATGATTTTCTTCCAAAATTTGGTGTTCTTAGCATTTCTGGTTCAGTTTTTTGAACTAAATCACCTATATAAATTATATTATCATTTTTAAGACAGTTCATTGATCGAACTGATAGCTCTAGCTCCTCAACTCTTTTAAGTAAATTCCTATTAAATTCTGGTTCAGTTGATTTTACTTCCTTCACTACCTCTTGCGGATCCTCAAAATTTACAAACATAGATAGCTGATCTTGAAAAATTCTAGCTGAATATGCGATAGCGTCTTCCGCATCTACAGTTCCATTTGTTTCCACTGTCATAACCAACTTATCATAATCTAAAGCACTACCTGCTCTGGTATTTTCAACTGAGAATGATACTTTTTTAACTGGACTAAATAGTGAGTCGATGGATATTAAACCGAGCGGACTATCTTCAGTCTTATTTTTTTGGTGCTTGGACATAACCTTTTCCAGTGCTCACCATTAACTCCATATGAAAATGAGTTTTTTCATCTAAATTACAAATAGTTTGCTCTGGATTTAATATTTCAATTTCAGGAACGAGTGTTATGTCTTTAGCTTTAACCTCTTTTGGCCCTTTAATGTCTAATATTATTTTCTTTGAACTTGCAGAAGAAGATTTTATCGCTAAATTTTTAACATTTAAAACAATGTCTGTTACGTCTTCTCTTACTCCTTTAATAGATGAAAATTCGTGTAACACACCATCAATTTGAATTGCTGTTACGGCTGCTCCTTGTATTGATGATAGTAAAATTCTTCTTAATGAGTTTCCAATAGTTTGACCAAAACCTTTTTCTAATGGCTCAGCAATGACTTTTGCAACAGTTTTATCATCGTTGCTAGTAATATCTAGTCTGTTTGGTTTAATTAAAGCTTTCCAATTCTTATCTAAAACATTTGATGTTGTTTGCATTATACTCTCCTTCTTTTTGGTGGTCTTGCTCCATTATGTGGCATTGGTGTAGTGTCCTTGATTGATAAAATTTTAAATCCTCTTGATTGCAACGATCTTAAAGCGGTTTCTCTACCAGATCCAGGTCCTTTAACTTGTACAGTTAATGTCCTTAAACCTTGTTCAAAAGCTTTTGCTCCAGCATCGTCAGCAGCTACTTGTGCTGCATAAGGAGTAGATTTTCTCGAACCTTTAAAACCTTTAGCTCCAGCTGAAGACCATGAAACTACATTTCCACTTTCATCTGCAATTGAGATAATTGTATTATTGAAAGTTGAATAAACGTAGGCTATTCCAGAGGTAATATTTTTTTTAACTTTTTTCTTTTTTTTAAATGAACTGGTTTTTTTTGTTTCTACTTTTTTTACTTCAACTTTTTTTTCAACTTTTTCATTTTTTTTATTCATTTATTACTACTTCTTAAGAGGTGTTAATTTTTTACCGGCTATAGCGATAGCTTTACCTTTTCTTGTTCTAGCGTTACATTGAGTTCTCTGACCTCTGACCGGTAATTTCTTTTTATGTCTCGATCCTCTATAACAAGCTAAATCTACTAATCTTTTAATATTTACAGAAACTTCTCTTCTTAAGTCACCTTCGACTTTATGATTTGCGTCAATAAATTCTCTTATTTTTAAGACCTGTTCCTCTGATAATTCATTTACTCTCTTTGAAGAAGGAATTTCAAGTTTTTTACAAATTTTCCTAGAAGAATGCAAACCTATACCATGAATATAAGTTAATGCTATGCTAACAACTTTATTTTGTGGAATGTTTATTCCTGCAATACGGGCCATAAATCAATGATTTTCTTTTTACTGCGTATTTATATTGCCTAATCTCTTAAAGTCAACCCTTGATACCATCTATTAAACCGCTAATTTCACTGTTAATTTCAGATATAGTTGTTTCTCCATTAACAACTTTCAATAAATTAGATTGTTTATAGAAGTTGATAACTGGTTCTATATTTTTTTCATAAGTTTGATATCTGTTTACCGCAATATCTAAAGTATCATCAGTCCTTTTTTGTAGAAACTTTGAAGCACAGCATTGAGCATTTATTGGAGCTGGATTAAAAAATTCATTATAAATTTTACCACATATTGAACAAACAGACCGACCTGTAATTCTTCTTTTAATGACATCAAGAGAAACTGATAATTTCAAAGCTAAATCAATTTTTTGATCATATTTCTTTAAAAGTAATTTTAAATTTTCAGCTTGTGATTTATTTCTAGGGTAACCGTCAAAAATGATTCTATTGTTTAATTCTTTTTTTGAAATTAATTTTTCTATCAAGTCACTTACAACTTCATCTGAAACTAATTTACCAGAATTCATTATTGAAGATATTTTGCCACCTAAATCTGTTTTATTTTTAATTTCATTTCTTAAAAGTTCACCGGTTGATAATTGATGCAGCTCATATTTTTTTACAATAAAACTAGATTGAGTTCCTTTGCCAGCTCCTGGTGGTCCAAAAATAACAATATTCATTTTATGTGCTATTTACCGAATTTAGTTTTTTTTATCAAAGACTCGTATTGCGAACTCATTAGTCTTGTCTGTACTTGGGTGACTGTATCCATTGCCACTACTACAACAATTAAAATTGAAGTACCTCCTAGATAAAATGGAATTGGATATTTTGCTATTAAAAACTCAGGTAATAAACAGACAAAGGTTAGATATAAAGCTCCTACAGTTGTTAGTCTTGTTAAAATTGTTTCGATATATTCAGCTGTTCTCTCTCCGGGTCTAATTCCTGGAATATAGCCACCATATTTTCTTAAATTTTCAGAAGTTTCTTTTGGATTAAAAACTATAGAAGTGTAAAAGAAAGAAAAGAAAATTATACCTGAAGCATAAAGAAGCATGTAAAGGGGTTGCCCTTGTGTAAACATTGAAGAAATTTTTATAAAAACATCAGAGTCTGCAAATCCAAAATTAGAAATTGTTACCGGTAATAACAATAAAGCAGATGCAAATATCGCTGGAATTACACCAGCTGTATTAATTTTTAAAGGCAAGTGGGAAGACTCACCGCCATACATCTTATTTCCTACTTGTCTTCTTGGATAATTAATTAAAATTTTTCTCATTGCTCTCTCGAAAAATACAATAAATAAAACTGTTAAAATAACTAAAATAAATATTCCAACAATCATTAGTGCTGATAAAGCACCGGTTCTACCAAGCTCAAAAGTAGAGGCCAAAGCTCTTGGTATTTCGGCAACGATTCCTGAGAAAATAATTAATGATATTCCATTTCCCACCCCTCTTAATGTTATTTGTTCACCTAACCACATTAAAAAAGTAGTTCCTGCTACTAAAGAGATGGTAGTTATAATCCTAAAAGTCATGCCCGGTTCAATTACTAAATTTCCAGCATTTTCTAAACCCACAGATACTCCGTAACCTTGCAAACATGCAATCAAGACTGTTCCGTATCTTGTTATTTGAGTTATTTTTTTTCTTCCAATTTCACCTTGCTCTTTTAAATTCTTAAAATAATCAGACACTCCTGTAAGCAATTGAACTATAATTGAAGATGAAATATAAGGCATTATACCTAAAGCAAAAATAGCCATTCGTGTGACAGCTCCGCCAGAAAACATATTAAACATACCAAGCAAACCTTTTTGACTAGAAGCCATGATTTCTTTCAAAGCCTGGGGGTCTATGCCCGCTAAAGGTACATAGGTCCCTAAACGGTAAATAATTAATATTAAGATAGTAAATAGTATTCTGTTTTTAAGGTCTTTGGCTTGGCTGAATGCACCAGATGTATTTAGTGTTTCACTAGACATAAATAGTTATTTTTTAATAATGCTTATTTTACCACCTACTTTTTCTATTTTTGCTAAGGCTTGTTTAGATGCGAAATGAGCTTGGATTTCAATATTTTTTTTAATCTCACCTGTTCCTAAAATTTTTAATTTTGAGATTTTCTTGCTTATTAATCTATTTTCTTTCAAAACCTTTAAATCTATAATTTGCTTAATATTATTTTTCGGCTTTTCAATTAAATTTTGTATTTTAGACAAGTTAAAAATTGCAGTATTTGTTTTCTTCAATGATTTAAAACCTCTTTTAGGTAAACGTCTATAAAGAGGCATTTGACCTCCTTCAAAACTTTTTATAGCAACTCCTGATCTTGATTTTTGACCTTTATGTCCTCTAGAAGAAGTTTTACCTTTTCCTGAGCCAATACCTCTACCAACTCTTATCTTTTTTTTATTATTTTTAATCAAATTATTTAATTGCATTATTTAGCCTCTCTTTTTAAAACTATATCAGATATTTTTTTTCCTCTAATTGCTGATAAAATTTTTGGAGAATTTTGTGATTTTAATCCATTTACACAAGCTTTTAAAACGTTATGAGGATTTGCTGAACCCAAAGATTTCGCCACAACGTCTTGGATTCCTAAAACTTCACACACAGATCTAATAGCACCACCTGCGATAATCCCTGTACCGGCAGGTGCTGATCTTAAAAAGACTTTACCTGAACCATTTTTACCTTTTACATCATGATGAAGAGTTCTACCTTCCTTTAAAGGTATTTTTATCAAATTTCTTTTTGCAACTTCTGTAGCTTTTTTTATCGCATCTGGTACTTGTTTTGATTTACCTTGACCTATACCAACTGATCCTTTTTGATTACCAACAACTACAAGCGCGGCAAAACCAAATCTCCTTCCACCTTTTACAACTTTTGTAATTCTATTTATTGCAACTAATTTTTCTTTTATATCACTCTCAATTTTTTTATTTTCAGCCATATTAAAATTTCAATCCATTTTTTCGTAATGTTTCAGCAAAAGTTTTTACTCTGCCATGATATCTGTATTCACCTCTATCAAAATAAACTTGTGTAATATTTTTTTCTTTTGCTCTTTTAGCTAGTATTTCACCTATAATGTTCGACTTTTCCATCTTTTTTATTTTTTTTGCTTTTATCTCTTTTTCAGTAGATGAGGCTGAAACAAGAGTTTTCTTTTCCTTATCGTCAATAATTTGTGCAGATAAATTATTTAGTGATTTAGTAACTGATATTCTAAATCGGTTTACACTAACCTTTTTAAGTTTTTTTCTATTTCTTAATTTTCGTTTTATTTTATTATTAACTTTTTTCATTATTTCTTTTTACCCTCTTTTCTCAATACAAATTGTCCTTTTTCTTTAATTCCTTTTGCTTTGTATGGTTCTACTGGTTTTAAGTTTTTAATATCAGCGGCTATTTTTGAAACTAATTCTTTATCTACACCATTAATTTTAATTACGGTTTGCTTTTCAACTGTGATCTTTATTTCTTTTGGAATTTTAAAGTTTACATCATGACTGAATCCTATTTGTAAATTTAAAACTTCACCTTTTAAATTTGCTCTAAATCCAACACCGCTTAATTCTAAAATTTTTTCATGTCCAGTTGACACACCTGTGATAGCATTATTAATCAAGCTGCGATATGTTCCCCACATGATAGATGTTTTTTTATCTACTTTCTTTTCTAATGGCATTATTTGAAATTCACTTTCATGTAATTTTGAAGAAAAAATTTTATCATTTATAGTCAATGTTTTGGTTCCTTTAGGCCCTGTGATAGTAAGATTTCCTCCTTCGATTTTAACGGAAGAGTCTTTAGGAATCAGTATATTTTTTTTTCCAATTTTTGACATTAAAACACCCTACAAATAATTTCCCCACCAACATTATTTTTTCTAGCTTCAGCATCGCTCATCACTCCTTTAGGAGTAGATAAAATTGCCAGACCTAATCCATTCATAACTCTAGGTATGCTAGTAGCTCTTGAATAAACTCTTCTTCCTGGTTTTGAAATTCTTTTAATTTCTTTAATTACGGGATCACCCTCGTAATATTTAAGAGAAATTTTCAAGCTTGTTTTATTATTTTCAGTTTTTTCAATAAAATAATCTTTAATATAACCCTCGTTTTTTAATATTTCTAAAATATTCTTTCTGAAATTTGATGATGGTATCTCAACAGAATTTAGTGATCTCATTTGACCGTTTCTAATTCTTGAAAACATATCTCCAATTGGATCTGTAAATGTCATTTTTCTCCTACCAGCTCGATTTCGTTATTCCTGGAATTTTACCAGCAGACGCCATGTCTCTGAGTGCTATTCTAGAAATTCTTAATTTTCTATAAACTCCATGAGGTCTACCAGAAACCTCACATCTATTTCTAATTCTTATTTTTGCAGAATTTTTTGGAAGTTTATTTAATTTTAATTGAGCCTCAAATCTTTCAGATAGCTCAAGTTTTTTATTGTTAATAATTTTTTTTAAAGCAGCTCTTCTTTTTGCATATTTTTTAACTAATTTAATTCTTTTTAAATTTTTTTGTATTGCACTAGTTTTAGCCATGGTTATCCTTAGTTTTTCTTTTCGTTTAAAGGGAAATTGAACTCTTTTAATAATTCTAACGTCCCCTGTTTGCTTTTACTTGATGTAACTATCGTGATATCAAGTCCTCTAATCTTATCTACCTTATCAAAGTTTACCTCTGGAAATACAATGTGTTCTTTTATTCCAAAAGAATAATTGTTTGAATTATCAATTCCTTTTGCAGTCAATCCTCTAAAATCTTTAATTCTTGGTAAAGCAATATTTATTAATCTATCGATAAATTCATACATTTTTTGTGACCTTAAAGTTACTTTAACTCCAGCATTAGAACCTTTCCTTGTTTTAAAATTTGAAATTGATTTTTTAAATTTTGTAATTACGGGTTTTTGTCCAGCAATTAATGCCATATCATCTACACAAGCTTTAAGTTTTTTTCCATCTGATGCATCTTCACCTAGACCCATATTCAGAATAATTTTTTCGACTTTTGGTACGTCGTGTTTATTTTTTAAAGATAGCTTGCTCATTAATTTTGCAACTATTTCCTTATTATATGTATCTTTTAATCTTGGCATTATTTTTTATTAACTACTTTCTTCTCTGTTTTTTTTGTATCTATATTTTTTACGTTAGATTGATGAATAAAGCTCTCTTTTGAAATTATTCCACCTTTATTTTCTTTTGTTGGTTTTGTATGTCTCTTTACCATATTGATTGATTTAATTTTAATTTTTTTAAGCTTTCTGTTTATTTCTAATATTTCACCAGTTTTACCTTTATCTTTTCCAGTAGTTACTTTTACTTGAGTTCCTTTTTTTAAAATCATATTAAAGTACCTCCGGTGCTAAAGAAATAATTTTGGTATGTCCTTTTGTTCTTAATTCTCTTGTAACAGGACCAAAAATTCTTGTACCTATTGGTTCTCCCTTATCATCTGTTAGTACAACGGCGTTCTTATCAAATTGAACTTTTGACCCGTCGTCTCTATAAATCTCTTTTCGTGTTCTTACAACCACAGCTTTATGTACCGCACCTTTCTTGACTTTTCCTTTAGGTATTGCATCTTTAACACTTATTACAATTATATCACCAACGGATGCATACCTTCTTTTCGATCCTCCAAGTACCTTTATGCATTCTACTCTTTTAGCTCCTGTATTATCCGCAACTGTAAGTTCTGTTTGTATTTGAATCATTTTTCTATAACCTGCCAAGTTTTCTTTTTTGAGTAAGGCTTACACTCAATTATTGAAACTTTTTCTCCTTCCTTAAACTTATTTTTTTCATCGTGTGCGTGATATTTCTTTGATCTCTTGATAACTTTTTCATAAAATGGATGTTTAAACTTTCTAGTTACTTCAACTACAATAGTTTTGTTGTTTTTTGCACTCGTTACAATTCCTTTTAAAACTTTTTTTGTCATTTTGAGTTCTTTAATGTTGTGTATAGTCTGGCTATACTTTTCTTAATTTCATTATATTGAGCTGGGTTGTTTATCTGATTATTCACTTTTTTAAATCTTATATTAAATAAATCTTTTTTAAGTGTTAAGATCTTTTTTGTAGCTTGATCTTTTGTTAGTTTTTTATCTTCCTTTTTTTTAGCCATTATCTTTTCACAAATTTTGTTTTTATAGGTAACTTAGCTGATGCTTTATATAGAGCTTCTCTTGCAATTTCTTCACTTACACCATCTATTTCAAATATTATTCTTCCAGGTTTTACTCTGCAAGCGTAATACTCGGGAGATCCTTTTCCTTTACCCATTCTTACTTCTGTTGGTTTTTTTGAAACAGGGATATTTGGAAATATTCTTGTCCAAACTTTTCCTGTTCTTTTCATATATCTTGTTAATGCAACTCTAGCTGCTTCAATTTGTTTTCCTATTATTCTTTCTGGTTGAATTGCTTTTAAGCCAAATTGACCATAATTTAGTTTTACAGCTCTAGCTGCATTACCATGAATTCTTCCTTTGAATGCTTTTCTAAACTTAGTTCTGACTGGTTGTAGCATTTTTTACCCTTTCCTTTTTTTCTTTATCAACATCTTTGGCCATTAATTCACCTTTATAAATCCAAACCTTAACTCCAATAATTCCATAAGTTGTTAGCGCTTCAGCAAAACCATAATCAATTTGAGCTCTGAGTGTATGTGATGGTATACTTCCTTCTCTTAACCACTCCGTTCTAGCTATTTCATTTCCAGCTAATCTACCGCTCAACATAACTTTTATCCCTTTTGCGTTTAATCTCATTGCTGACTGCATGGCTCTTTTCATTGCTCTTCTATAAGCAACCCTTTTAACTAATTGTTGAGCTATATTTTCAGCAACTAAGTTGGAGTTAAGTTCTGGTTTTTTTATCTCTTTTATATTAACATTCACATCGCTATCAGTGATTTTCATAATATTTTTTTTAATTTTTTCAATATCAGCACCTTTTTTTCCTATAACAAAACCAGGTCTTGATGTATGGATTGAAACTGTGCATTTTTTTGATGATCGTTCTATAATAATTTCGGAAACTCCTGAATTGGTAATGTTCTTTTTAATGTAATTTCTAATTTTAAAATCTTCGATTAAGTATTTGCCAAAATCTTTCTTCTTAGCAAACCATGTTGAGTCCCATCCTCTATTTATTCCCAATCTTAATCCTATTGGATTTATTTTTTGTCCCATTATTTACTTACCTTTTTTTCTTTTTTTTCCTCAAGTACAATTGTAATTCTACTAAATGGTTTTTTTATTGGGCTAGCTCTACCTTTAGCTCTTGGTCTAAATCTTTTCATAACTAAAGATTTCCCAACATATGCCTCTTTTATAAATAAATTATCTATATCAAACTGATAATTATTTTCAGCATTTGATATTGCTGATTTTACTGTTTTACTTACATCTTTTGCAATTCTTTTTCTTGAAAACTCTAAATCTCTTAATGCAACATCAGCTTTTTTTCCTTTAATAAAATTGCAAACTAGTGACAATTTTCTTGGGCTAGTTCTTACATTTTTATTTATCGCTTTTACAAAAGAGGTATTCTTATCCATTATTTTTTATCTCCTGCTGGTTTTGCGGCCGCTGGTGCCGCTGCTTTTTTATCTGCTGGAGTGTGACCTTTAAAAGTTCTTGTAGGCGCAAACTCACCTAATTTATGTCCTACCATTTCTTCGGATATAGTGATCGGTATAAAAGATTTGCCATTATGTATCATGAAGCTATGACCAACAAAGTCTGGTATTATTGTAGAATTTCTTGACCAAGTTTTAATTGGTTTTTTATTTGGTGCATCTTTAAGTTTATCAATCTTTTTTAATAAACTTGGGTGTACAAATGGTCCTTTCCAAACCGATCTAGTCATTACTTTTTCCTTTTCTTTCTTCTTGAAATAATTAATTTATCACTTCTCTTTGGCCTTCTTGTTTTTAAGCCTTTGGCAGATTGACCCCATGGAGAAACTGGGCTTCTACCCCCAGAAGTTTTACCTTCACCACCACCATGAGGATGATCTACTGGATTCATTGCAACACCTCTAGTTTGCGGTCTCTTTCCTCTCCATCTATTTCTTCCTGCTTTACCAATTTTAATATTTTTTTGATCCGGGTTAGACACAGTTCCAATTGTAGCTATACAAGAGCTGCTCACTTTTCTAGTTTCACCTGATGAAAGTTTCAATATAGCGTAATCATCGTCATAGCCTGATAATGTAACAGAAGATCCAGCTGACCTAGCCAACTTTGCGCCGTTACCGGGTATCAACTCTACATTATGAATTGATGTACCTGGTGGTATGTCTTTTAATTCTAAGGAGTTACCAATTTTTATTTCAACATTTTTACCTGACTCTATTACATCACCTTGTTTAAGACCTTGGGGACTTATAATGTAAGCTTTCTCATTATCTTTGTAAGAAATTAATGCAATATGAGCAGTTCTGTTAGGATCGTACTCTATTCTTTCGACTGTAGCAGGAACATTTTTCTTTTTTCTATAAAAATCAATTACTCTATATTTATGTTTTGATCCACCACCTATGTGTCTAGAAGTGATACGGCCATTGTTGTTTCTACCGCCTGTAAAATTTTGACCTTTTGTTAAGGGCTTATAAGGCGCACCTTTCCACAAATTACTTTTATCAAGTACTACTGTGCCTCGAGTAGATTTTGTATAAGGTTTAAAAGTTTTTAATGCCATAATTAAATACCTGTAGTTAAATCTATGCTTTGACCTTTTTTAAGCGTAATAATTGCCTTTTTGTATCCACTTTTAATGGATTTTTTTCCTTGTTTCATCTTAAGTTTAGATTTTTGATTGATAATATTTACTTTTACAACATTTACTTTAAATAATTTCTCTATATTTTTTTTAATAATTTTTTTATTAGCTTTCTCATGAACTTTAAAAACAGTTTTATTTTGTTCAGACAAAATTGTTGCTTTTTCAGTTATTATAGGATTTCTAATTGAATCTATGTAATTAATTTTTTTCATTCAAAACTCTTTCTTGTAATTTTTTTGCAGAAGATGAAGTTATTATTACGTTTTTATATTTAAATAAATCATAAATATTTGTCCCCTCTTCTTTTATTAATTTTACATTTTTAATATTTCGGGCAGACTTATTTATATTTTTCATGGAGTCTGTATCAGAAATTATTAATGCATTTGCTAGTTTGTTTTTCTCAAGAAATTTGTTGAACTCTTTTGTTTTTTTTATTTCTTTTTTAACATCTGCAAGAATATGAAGATTTTTATCTAAATTTTTTTTTGATAATGTTTGAGCAAGAGCAAGTTTTCTTACTTTTTTATTTATCTTTTTTATCTTGTACACTGAACCTTTTGGCCCGTGAGCCACACCTCCACCAACAAAAAGTGGCGCTTTTTTACTAGCATGTCTAGCACCTCCACCGCCTTTTTGAGGTACTATTTTTTTTGTAGAGCCTTTTATTTCATTTCTTTGCTTTGTTTTAGCTGTTCTTGGCTTTGCGTGATTTAATTGCCAATCTATTACATATTTAATTAATTTATGATTAACTTTCAATTTAACCAATTTATCAGAAATCTCTATTGAATCAGCTTTTGCACCATCTATGCTTAAAAGGGGAAATTTCATTTATTTTTTTCCTTTCTTAGCTGCTGCAGCCTTAACTTTTGCCTCATGTTTTTCTTTAATAGTTTTTCTTGTCACGTTTTTTACGGACTCTCTTAGAAGAACTGTGGAATTTTTTGATCCTGGAATTGAACCTTTGAGGTATAGTAAATTATTTTCTAAATCAGATTTGACAATCTCCAAATTTAGCATTGTTCTTAATTTATCTCCCATATGACCAGCCATTTTTTTTCCTTTAAAGACTTTTCCTGGATCTTGTCTTTGACCTGTTGAACCATGAGATCTATGAGAAACAGAAACACCGTGGGAAGCTCTTAAACCGCCAAAGTTCCACCTCTTCATCACACCCGCGAAACCTTTTCCTATAGTTTTTGATCTTACATCTAAAAATTTTTTATCCTTAAAAATTTCCAAGCCTAATTCATTTCCTTCTTTAAATTGATCGTTGTTATCAACTCTAAATTCTTTTAAAATCTTTTTAGGTTCAGTATTTTTCTTTGCGAAATAACCTTTCATTTGTTTAGTCAATTTCGAATTCTTAAGATTAAAAAATCCAACTTTTACAGCGCTGTAACCTCTTTTTTCTTTTGTTATAATGTCCAGAACTCGTCCTTTTTCAATTTTAATAACGGTAACAGGAATGGATTGTCCACTTTCCATAAACTCTCTGGTCATCCCTATTTTTGTTCCTATTAATCCAATGCTCATAATTTATATCTTAATTTCTATATCTACCCCTGAAGCTAAATCTAATTTCATTAAAGCTTCGACTGTTTGAGGTGTTGGTTCAATAATATCTATTAATCTCTTGTGCGTTCTTGACTCAAACTGCTCCCTACTTTTTTTATCAATATGAGGAGATCTTAAAACTGTGTACCTTTCAATTCTTGTAGGTAAAGGAATTGGACCTTTTACCTGGGCTCCAGTTCTTTTAGCTGTATTCACAATTTCCTCTGTTGAAAGATCTAGAATTTTATTATCATAAGCTTTTAAATGTATTCTTATATTTTGATTTTCCATAAATTAAGCTAGTTTCTTTGTTACTTCGTCCTGAACATTTTGAGGAACTTTATCGTAATGGCTAAATTGCATTGTATATTGAGCTCTTCCTTGAGTTGAAGAACGTAAATTATTTATATACCCAAACATATTCGCTAAAGGTACTGTCGCATTAATCGCTGTCGCGTTTCCTCTTGCCTCTGTTGAAGCTACTTGACCACGCCTACTATTTAAGTCACCAATAACATCACCCATGAAATCTTCTGGGGTAACTACTTCAACCTTCATCATTGGTTCTAATAGTTTTAATGTAGCTTTTTGGCAGGCTTCTCTGAAACACATTCTTGATGCAATTTCGAATGCTAAAACACTAGAGTCAACATCGTGATGTAATCCATCTAAAATTGTTACTTTATAATCTATTACTGGGAATCCTGCTAATATTCCACTTTCTGCTACACTCAATACTCCTTTTTCAACTCCTGGAATGAATTCTTTTGGTATTGATCCACCTTTAATTTTATTTTCTACTTCACGGCCTTGCCCTGGATCAAGTGGTTCTACGTTTAGTGTAACTTTAGCAAACTGCCCTGAACCACCACTTTGCTTTTTGTGAATATAAGTTACTTCTGTTGATCCTAGTATTGTTTCTCGATAAGCAACTTGCGGCGCACCAACATTTGCTTCTACTTTAAATTCTCTTTTCATTCTATCAACAATTATGTCTAGATGTAATTCACCCATCCCCTTTATAATTGTTTGACCTGACTCTTCATCAGAAGTTACTCTAAATGACGGATCTTCTTTGGCTAATCTTGCTAAAGCTTCTCCCATTTTTTCTTGGTCTGCTTTAGTTTTAGGTTCAACTGCAATTTCTATAACAGGATCAGGAAACTCCATTGGTTCTAATAAAACTGGCTTATTTTCATTACATAATGTATGTCCCGTAATTGTGTGTTTTAATCCTGCTAGCGCAACAATATCACCTGTAGTAGCTTCTTTAATATCTTCTCTGCTATTCGCGTGCATCAGAAGCATTCTTCCAACTCTTTCTGTTTTTTCTTTTGAGGAATTATATACAGAGGTACCAGCTTGTATTTTACCTGAATAAATTCTTATAAATGTTAAAGATCCAACGAATGGGTCATTTGCAACTTTAAAAGCTAAAGCTGAAAATGGTTCGTTGTCGTCAAATTTCATCTCTAATTTTTCTTCAGAATTGATTTTTGTTGCCTCTATAGAACCAATATCTTTTGGACTAGGAAGATAATCTATAACTGCATCTAATAGTGGTTGAACACCTTTATTCTTAAATGCGGAACCTGTAGTAATAGGCACAAAGTTAAATCCTAAAGTCCCTTTTCTTATACATTTGATAAGATCTTCCTCTGAAGGCTCTTTTCCCTCGAGATAGGATTCCATTAATTTTTCGTCTTCTTCTACGGCAGCTTCAACTAATTCTTTTCTATAAGTATTTGATTTTTCTTTTAAATCTTCTGGAATATCAACGATATCAAATTTAGCACCCAAATCTTCATTTTGCCATATAACAGCTTTCATTCTTACAAGATCGACTACACCTTTTAAATCAGCTTCTGAACCTACAGGTAGCTGTAAAACTAAAGGCTTACAACCAAGTCTTTCTTTAATCATATCTACACAACGATAAAAATCTGCACCAGTACGATCAAGTTTATTTACAAAACATATTCTTGGAACTTTATATTTATCAGCTTGTCTCCAAACAGTCTCGGATTGAGGTTCAACACCTGCAACTCCATCAAAAACACAAACAGCTCCATCTAAAACTTTTAAAGATCTTTCTACTTCAATTGTAAAATCCACGTGACCTGGGGTGTCTATTATATTAATTCTATGATCTCTCCAAAAACAAGTTGTAGCAGCAGACGTAATTGTTATACCTCTTTCTTGTTCCTGCTCCATCCAATCCATTGTTGCTGCACCATCATGCACTTCACCAATTTTATGGCTTTTACCTGTGTAGTATAAAACTCTCTCAGTGGTAGTAGTTTTCCCAGCATCGATGTGAGCCATGATACCGATATTTCTATATTTATCTAAAGTATATTTAGCCATAATTTATTACCATCTAAAATGAGCAAAAGCCTTATTTGACTCCGCCATCTTGTGTGTATCTTCTCTTTTTTTAATTGCTGAACCTTTGTTTTGAGATGCGTCTAAAATTTCTGCATATAATTTTTCAGCCATTGTCCTATTTTTTCTTTTTCTTGTAGCGTCCATTATCCAACGCAAAGCTAAAGCCTGCGCTCTTTTAGCTTTTACCTCGACTGGAACTTGATAAGTTGCCCCTCCAACTCTTCTTGATCTACATTCTAGGTTTGGTTTTACATTACTGATTGCTGTATTGAAAATTTTTAGGGGATCTTCGTTATTTTTGGACTTAATTTTATCTAATGCATCGTAAAGAATTTTTTCAGCAGTAGATCTTTTACCGTCATACATTATAGAGTTAATAAATTTAGAAACTACTTCCGAGTGAAATTTAGGATCTGGATAAACTTTTCTAACAGGAGCTTTTCTTTTTCTAGACATAATTATTTAGGTTTTTTTGCTCCATAAAGAGATCTTCTTTGTTTACGATTTGCTACACCTTGTGTATCTAAATTACCTCTTAAGATATGATATCGTACACCAGGTAAATCTTTTACACGGCCGCCTCTTAATAAAACTACTGAGTGTTCTTGTAAATTGTGACCTTCTCCAGGAATGTAGGCTGTAACTTCAAAACCATTTGATAATCTTACTCTTGCAACTTTTCTAAGTGCAGAGTTTGGCTTCTTAGGAGTAGTTGTATAAACTTTAACGCAGACACCTCTTTTTAATGGTTGTCTTTCTAACGCTGGAACTTTATTCCTAGCAACAGGTTTGACTCTACTTTTTTTAATCAGCTGATTAATTGTCGGCATAATTATATTTTGAAGTTGAAATAAGGAAAACCCTTTAGATGATATTGTTAGTGTTTAAGGTTTTAATCCACCTTACTTCTAACATTCAAAATGTGCCGTAAATTAGCATTGAATTGATAAAAGTCAATATTTAAGCGGATTTAAATGTTTTTTAAGCCGTTTGTTCGGGCGCTTCAGGTGCGGATTCTAGCTCTTGTTTTTTAAGTTCTTCAAGTCTGGCTTTATCTTGGTCTCTCGCTTGCTTATCCCACTCAATTTTCGTTAAACCAGTTCCTGCAGGTACTAACCTACCGACAATTACATTTTCCTTAAGACCTTCTAAAGAGTCTATTTTACCTTTAATGGAGGCGTCTGTTAAAACTCTAGTTGTTTCTTGGAAAGAAGCGGCAGAAATAAATGAGTTTGTTTGTAAAGAGGCTTTAGTTATACCAAGTAAAATTCTCTCAAAAACTGCAGGTTTTTTCTTTTCTTCTCTCAATTTATCATTAATCACATTTATATCTAATAAATCTATAACTTCACCAGATAAAAGATCGGAATCACCTGGATCTTTAATTTCAACTCTTTTTAACATTTGTCTTACAATAGTTTCTATATGTTTATCATTAATTACAACACCTTGTAATCTATAGACTTCTTGTACTTCTGTTATGAAATATTCAGTTAGTTTTTCAACTCCTAAAACCCTTAGTATGTCATGAGGTAAAGGCGCTCCATCTAATAAGTATTCACCTTTTTTAATCTTTTCTCCTTGATTAAAGTTAACATGTTT
>Ga0315315_10000972_pt1 | contig 25821 bp, 41 predicted proteins | sample M140m3416metaG_FD_203699 | JGI IMG/M metagenome (GOLD analysis project Ga0315315, IMG submission 203699) | Ammonia-oxidizing marine archaeal communities from Monterey Bay, California, United States - M1 40m 3416 | ecosystem: Environmental > Aquatic > Marine > Intertidal zone | place: USA... | reverse complement strand
TTTTATTTCCCTTAGTGTCAAAAGTTGCTTTCCGTAAGCATTGATTAGTTTTTTTAAATCTTTATTAAAAGCCTCTTCTTCAAGTTCGCCTTCATTGTCCATGAGGTGAGATATTTTATCTTCAAGAGCTACAATCTTATTTAATATAAAATCATAAGTCTCCCAAAGTGTTTCGATTTTACTCATAGAAACTTATATAAAAGGTTCAACTCTCTTATTCCTAGGTATTTTACGAAATACGAGCAAAACTCTGCAAGCGTTGAGTGTTCCCAATTTTCTGTTTTTATTGTTTCTGCGACATCGTTATAGTTTCCGTTTTGCCACATCTCTGTTAAGTTAATGAATTCTGTATTTTTCATAATCCCTAAAGTCTTACAGGTTTTAGAGGGAATGTCAACACTTTTGTGTAAAAAAAGATATGGAACGAAGCATTGAAGAGAAAGTTGTTGATTACTTAACTGTGCAACTTATTGAGGATAAGGAGTTTACTGCTCATCCTCATTGTAGGGTGAGAACTGCTTGGATTCGGGCAAAATCACTATACCGAAGGATGACAGAAGAAGAGAAGCTCAAAATTCTTTTAATTATTAAATCTAAGTAAATCGCGAGGTGTCATCCATGCCCTCCGATCATACCAATAATATATTTTGTATTTGTCGAATAAATAATTATAAAGCCATCCGTAATGTTCTGAATATAAAAATGTTTTTTTATTAAAACTCCAAAGCCAACCGAGGTCTTCTCGATACATCCATCCGTCATTATTTAATAAATAGTTTTCATCAGAGTAAGTCCATGTTCCCGTATTGTCTTGGCTCCAACGATGATGATGTTTATTTGGGTTTTTTTCGTTCGCAATTTTGGTTTTTTCGATTTGTTTATTTTCCTTAATTTTGTTTATGTCTTTGTTTTCAAGTTTTGGCTTCTTTGAAGCTCTCATGATTTCCATAGTTTTTAAAGTTGCTTCCCTCCAGCTATGACACATGATCATGTGTCTACCTATGTCTAAGGGCTCTCCTGTGTTTACTGTTTCGCAGTATTCGCACCCGCATATGAAATCTTTTATTTGCACAACTGTTCTTCCTTCGCAAAAACTTAAAGGAATTAATAAAAGAATAAAAAGCCGCATATCTATTATTACACGTATGGAATCCTAGATCGGAATCGAACCGATGATGGGAGTTTTGCAGACTCCTGCCTTACCACTTGGCTACTAGGATGAATGGAGCCACCTGTCGGGATCGAACCGACGACATCCTCATTACAAGTGAGGTGCTCTACCAGCTGAGCTAAGGTGGCTTATTTAGACTTCATATATTTCTTATGATGCCAAAAAATCTTAACGAATATTTTGGGTATTTTTAAATTAAAACCTTTAGTATTTTTGACTATAGCATTTTCTGCGAAAAGCCTTCTTGTTAGTATTCTTTTCCACCAAGATACATTCTCAAAGATACAGTCAATTATTTGAATATTTTTTGTTTTTGGAATGTCTTCTAAATTGTAAGTTCCCCAGTTACCCATATCTACAAAAGCTCCGTCCCATATTTTGCTGAAGTTATTTCGGAAAATGCAGTTCACAATTTTGACATCGTCAACTTGACATTTAATGGTAAAATGATGCTTTGTGTTGTTAGATATAAAGGTGCAATCCTCGAAGACTATTCTGCCTCCGCGAACAATATCAACGCAATCTTCATATCCACCAATAATGATGGAATTTTTAACCTTAACATCATGCATATAGGATAGCTTTAATCCTTCTGCAACGCCATTAGCGTCTATAGTACAATCTTCTATTAATACAGACTCTTCTTCCCATCCTGGACGCCATGCAAATCCGAGAGCATTATGGTCTACTTTGCCGAATGGTTGATTTGGGTCAGGCTTACTCATTGTTGGGTCACCTATGAAGGATTGACCTTTAATTATTTTGTCATATTTCATTTGCTTTTCTTTAAAATTTCTAGATAGAGATGGTATTCGTCAATGTCTTTGCTGATTTTAACTTCTACTGATTGATTATTTTCTTGATACAATAGGAGTGCTAAAATATCTTGTATGTTTGAGGGAGATAAACCTCCATGAGTTGAGCCTTCCGCGTATTGACCCAAATCATCTAGCATTGAGTTTATTAAATCTTTTAGTTCTTGCTGCGAACCATATTCGTGATAGTCTTCTGAGAAATTAATCACTTGCGAAAGCTTCTTCGGTTTCATCAATCCAAGAATTTGAATAAGGACATTGTCTCTCGATTGATATTATTTGGTAATGTTGATCTCGATGATTTCGCATTTCTATTTCAAAAATATAGGCTTCGTGCGCTGAAGTCGCATTAAAATAGTGAAAACTATCCACGGCTGACTCATCCCTTCCAGGATTATATCGAATTCTATATTCCCATAACCTTTCCATTGTTAGTCTCTCCATATTTATTTACACCTAAAACCATTTGCTCTTGTCGGGATTCCAATATATATTGGAAAAAAGTACTAATTCTACTACGAATTCTTTCTCAATATCTAAGCCGACAGGGTCACCTTCTTGCACAGGCTCATCAGTATCTTTGTAGAAAAATTCTTCTGCGTCAGAAGCACATACTATATCTAGCGTTTCGATATTTGACATAAAGGCTTTAAAATGGCTCATCGGCGAGGTGGGTTTCCCCATCCCATTGAATGGTGGTTTGGTTTGGATCGATTTGTTCTTCATAATCTGTTAATGATAGCATATTTGAGTCTGGTTTGTCAACAACTTTTTTTGAGCGAAGCCAATTTCTTTGCGCCATTCTGATAACGAATCTCGTAAAAGCAAATGAGTATATTTTATTCAACTTAATGCTATTCCCTCCTACTGCATATCCGCTCTCTGATTCTCCGTGCGGAGTTGTTTTGATTGTGAATTCTTTTGCTTCTTCGTCATATACGAATGTTGCGTATTTTAATTTCTTAGTTATTTTCATTTTTAATTAATTGTTTTACATGCTTTTCTGCCTCTTCGAATGCTTCGGGATGGTACTTTCTGCACCACTCTAGAACCCATTGTTTAACATAAATATTAATATAGTCCTCTTCTTGGACATCAATGGAGTAATTGTAATCAACTCCTTGATTATTTATCTTTCCCTGAATCATATTTGTCTTGATATATTTTTGTGTTCTATTGGATCATTAGTTCGTGGTATGTCTAGGAAATCACATATTTGATCCTCGCATTGTAAGTTAGAATTATTAAAAATATCTATTAAAAGAAAGTTCTCTTTATGTTTAAAGTAATTTAATACGGATTCTTGATGCTTTATGTAGGTATGCATCCAATGGATCTTATTTTTTGCAGGATTCGCTTTTTTGTTACCATAAATATATTTCCTCGCGACTGAGCCTTCTGTGTCTCCAAAATAATTGACACAACTTTTATACCAAGACTCAGGATCTCTTATTGCGTGAATAAATCTTGCATCTTGGTAGATCTTGTCGAACATTTCATAAAATAAAAACCAAGGTGAATCAAAAAAAACTTCTCTTTGATCGCATATTTCAAGCATCATTTTTTTACTAGAACATATGTCTTTATGGATAAGCGGGTCATTAGGCTGAAACGCTCCATGGTCGCAAATATCAAAACCAAGATCTCGGAACCATTTCGCCATAGAACTTGTGGCGCACTTATGAAAACCTGTATAAAAAATTTTACTTTTCATTCTTTTTATTTTTCCAATAGTCTGATTTTTTAGTATATTTACGCTTTTTCTTTTTTGGCGTAAACTCTTTTTTAATAAACTCTTGGTAGTTCTCATCGGTCAGCTCTCCTGACTCCGTTGCTTCTTTAAGTCTTGCTGCTGTTTTGGGGTCTGTCATGTCTAGGACGGGTACGTTGGGATCTTTAAATGGATGCTTATCTTTGTCGGGTGTTGAACATTCAAGAACTGCCGTAGGATTTTTCGGGTTTGGCACCCATCCAATTTCATATTCTTTAAAGGCTAAAGGGGGATCTCCTGGCTGAGGCTTGCCTAAAGTAGCCTTAGGCCATACGACACCTTCTTGCTCTGCTATGGTTTGCTTGGTCATCCTTAATACATCTTCTAATGTAACTACATCCATGACTTTCTCGTTTTCAATTCTTATTTTAAACGTCTCCTCTAAGAAGCAGGCTATTTCCATCACGCCTAAGGACTCCACTCCGAAGTCTTTTACAATTTCTGACTTCAAGTTAAGGTCGTCTTTATTTAGGTTTTCTGCAGTAGAATATTTAATTAAAATATCTTCAATAATTCCAAGTAGAGCATCTTGGTCTCCGCCGATGAGATACTGCATTGCTAGTTCTTTGGTACTATCTGGGTAATGTCGAAAGTGATATTTAATATATGCAGGAGACTTTAAATCATATTCTGGTATTTCGGATTTAAAATTATCTTCGATAGCCTTTTCGACTATCGGGTTTTCATCTTGCATCATGCGTACTGGAGATTTATCAGTCATTCTTATTTCCTTTAATTACGTTAGCGATTTCATCTGAGACTTTTCTGGTCGTTCCACTTAAAAACATATTGAGATGTTTCGCGTTATCAATAGATAGTATAAGTTGGTCATTAAATGCAACACCTTTAAATAAACAACGAAAAGAATATCTCAATCTATCTTTTAGGGAAAGTTTTCTGTTGCTTAAGCCTTGTGACCAGAAGGATAAATAAAACAATCTTTCTTCTTTTTCAAAATCTACACCTAAGCCTTCTGCCTGGCATTCGCATTTTATGAAAATTGAATCTTCTGAGGTAATTTTTGTCGAAAGCGGTTTTGTTATCATATACTGTAACTATACCATATATTTATGGTTTAGTCAAGTTTTTTTGTTTCTCTTGCCGTATTCTTTCCCGAATTAATTCGTAAAAGAAAAAATGCCATGCATCCCTATCGTCGTTTTCTGAGGCAATTCTCATTTCTTCTCTGTAAATCTCAGCCCAATCTCTATCTTGATCGTTAAATTTGGTATCAGAAGGTTGCAGATCGTGTTTCATATGCACACAACCACAGAGCAATATCATGGGCAAAAATCTGAGCACATAATATGTTACACTTTATTTTGATTCGGGTTTCTTTTCTACGCTCAGCAGCTCAGGCTTTTCTCCAATTAAGCTTCCGTGTCTTACTGTTTCCTTAAACATGGAAAGTGCAGTTTCTTTGCTTGATGCGTGGTAAAATCTGCTATGAGGTTTTCTGTCCGATTCTATTTTATATTTAATTTTATACAGACTCATTTATCTATTATATACACAAGTTTAAATTATTTCCACTTACAATAATTAGGGTTTTCTTCTCTTTTTCTCTTCATGTACTCCCGCTTCTGTTTTCTACGTCGTTCTATATCAGCATCATCGTATTTCTTGCGAGCTTTATTTAAAGCTTTTTTGCCTTTTTCTGTTTTATGGTATTTATTTGTTGTCATAAATGGCTACTGTGTTCTCTCGATTGGTGGTTAAAAAGCGGGCTTCTGGAAGGTATTTCTTGATAGCTTTTTTTTCAAGCTCACGCTCCGCGTCGTCTATATAGATCGAGCCTCTGTTATTTATGAGATTGCTCGACCACTTTATTGGATGAAGTCTTCCTGCTAGATCGCTACGAAATCCTTTTGGGCCATCCACAAATATCACATCATACGGCGCAAGTTTTATTAGTTCAATTGGAGGACTGAGGCTATAGTACGAACCGCTTGGGTTTTTAAGAAAATCTAGCGATTTAGATACAGATGTTCCATGGTAATTGTACGGAATAATGTTTTTAAGTAAATCTTTATTAAAAAAAATAAAATCTTCATCGTCTTCTACGAAGTAGGTCTGGCCTTTTGTCGCGTGATACCAGAACAATGAATCATAACCAAGTCCAAAAACTAGCATTTTTTTTCCAAAAGCTTTTTTTGCTATTTCGCAAGCGATATCTTTGTCTACTTGAATCTCTTCATTCCAGTAGCAGTTTAATAGATAATCTATGTAAGCTTCTGATTTGTCTTGTTCATTCATTTAATAAATTGTCTCCCGCTTCTTTGACTTTTTCCGCACTAAACCCCCAGAATGTTATCTCCCATAATATGTGTGCCATTATTTGTTCATTCGTTAAATTGATTTTAGAAATAATATCTTTTTGCATCAAGTTTTCCCACGGAACGAAGTCTATTGAAAAAAGTTCATCCTCTTCTTCGTCATAAAGGCAAACATCTATGTAATCCTCGAAAACACAATTATCTTTATTTTCTGATATTTCTATTAGATGTATTTGGAAGTGATTAAGTTCTTTATGTTCAGATTTTTTATGTTTTGTTTTTAATAAATTATTCCAAGCCGAAAGAAAATTGTTGTCTAAGTTATATACTTCTTCTTTGCTTTTGTTTTTAAGATAATATCTATATATTTCATTAAATACTTTTTTGTAACTTACTTTATAAACTAAATCTTTTATTTGCATTAAATTGGACCTCTGTTGATAGGGGATTCATCTGTAGACTTAATTCCTTTATAGTATAAGTCTGAGTTTATTCCTAGTAATTTATTTACTTCCTGTATGTATATATCTTGAGTTTCTATCAAATCTCTTTGCCTTTCTATGATTTGAAGATGTTCCTGCTCCATTGATTGTTTGTAGTCGATGAAATAAAACAAACTTAATAATATTAAGAAGCCAATAAAATGTAATAAATTATCTCTCATTCAAGGTAAGTTACACTTTTTTGTCGCCCTTCGAGAATATGTTGCCAACCCACAGAAGGCAGCGCAAACCATATTGAAAATCGCCCCTGATGAATATTCCGTTAGAAGCTGGATGGAGAAAAACACGTTAATTAAACAAAGAATAATTAAAACTCTTCCGTAAGTCGTACAGTCTTTCCATGGCCTCATGACTATAACTCTTCGTCAAAATCACCGTCAAATTCAACATTCCCCGCCTCTAGAAGCTCTTTTATTTTTTCCTGCAGCGCCCCCACCATAACGAATGTATTTATATCAAATTCATCAATATATCTATATATTAAATCGTCCAATTCAAACCTAAACGCATCAGTTTGCTCGTCGTAATCTTTAGGTCCGTCAATAAACAAATTGTCTTCGCTCATACTATATGATATCTGGAATAATACTTTTAATCAAATATTTAAATGCAAAAAAAAGAGGCTCCCTGAGGAGCCCCTTTCTTTGAGATCAATTCAGACAATATTAGTCCGAACCCTTGCCTTGACTCTGCTTTTGCAGCAAGGCTACCACAAGCAAAAGAGTGATCAAGCCTGCAAGGCTTGCTCCTTCGCCAACAAACCCATTGACAATAGCCTGAAGGTTTGCGATTACATTCATTCCTGCGGACTCGCCGAATACAACCTGTGCAAGCACAAGCAATCCGACAACCGATACAAGAACTCCGAAAATACCGCCAATGGCGGATTGTACTGTTGTTACTACGTTTTTCATAAAAATAAAATTTCTATTTAGAAATTAAGGTTAAGACCTACGCCCCACACTGTTTCATTGTCCCTAGATTCGGAATCCGAAATAGAAACATCTGTAAAAACGTTGAACTGATCGCTAATGCTCCTTGAAGCTTTTGCAATAAGCCCTGTATACGTTTCGTTTTTTACGGACAACGTGTCTGTCGTACCCAAGATTCCACCGATACCAATTTTAGCGAAGTCGAGATCTACATCGTAAGAAAGTTGCCCTTCAAAGGTTTGTAGGCTATTATCGCTATCGTGATACATCGAGATAGTCGGCGTTAATGCAGTATTCAGCGAAACTGATACGAAACCTTCCAGAGTCGAATCTGCTGCTGCACTATGATCTGTGTTGTATACTCCCACATAAGTACTGAGTAAGTCTTCCATGAAGGATGTTCCCACCCCTAATGTAAACTCGTCAGTATTACCCCCAGAAGAAGCGGTGCTTTGATTCGTGAAGAAATCCCCGAATACATCTACCCCTGCAACCGCAGTAGAAAAGCCTACCTGAGCCTGCATGGCCTCTTGAGAAAGAAGCGCTCCTCTTCGGGCATAATCCGAAGTATATTTAGTGCTGACTGAGCCCTTTACGGAGCTTTCGTCTGCGGCGTTTAAACTTACTGCGCCAAAAATCAGGGCAGCAAACATTATTGTTAGTTTTGTTTTGTTTTTCATAATGAAAGTGAAAGCCAGTATTGATTATACTGACGAAAGAAGATTTACGTAAATTTTTACCACTTCGGAATTCAAGGTGTTGAATTGTTTGTTCATTTTGTTAAAGCTAAATAATATCATGTTTATGGACAAATGTCAAGATTTATTTTTAATTTTTTTGTAACCCCACCACGCTTTTCTTAATAAATATTTAAGCCTTGATACTAGCTTCCAGTTTTCCGCGTCTTTTGCGTCTTGTATTTGCCGTTCGGTTTTTCGAATTTTACGTGTTTTATGTGGCCTTTGATTCCAAGATAAGAGCCAAGGGGATCTTCTTTCAGTGCGTTTCATTCCAATAGTGATTTATATTACACATATTAGAACAATTTAAGCTCCAAACTTGAGCGCAAAAATGCGCCGCATTTTCCCAGTGATAAACATTTTGTAGTAGAAAGATATCATCCACATCTTTGCCGTTGTTTAAGTATGTATAGTACATCTCTGCAAGCAGTTCTCCATTCTCATCAATGGCGCAAACAAAAATAGAAGGTTCGACTTTAAGTAACCCTCCTACAATCTTTTGGTAATAATTTAAATCGTGAGTCGGATTTTTAGTCATCTTGATTTCGTCAAGAGCTGTCCCGACCCTATCAACTCCGCACAGTAACATTGTTTCCACAAATTCATCGTGAAAAGAATATAGCTTTTCGGCAAAAAAATCGTTAACTTCTCCGCTGAATATGTATCTTTCCGTGCTTGTTTTCACGCTTGACCCTATTTAGTTCAAGCTTGAGCTTGGACATCTTAACTTCAAGGGCATTAATTTTTTGAGATAACCTTCTAATTTTGTGGCTATTTGTCATTTATCCTTATTTCTTCCCAAAATACCCTGCCTTCTTTGATGTGATCTCTTATCATCCTTTGTTTCTTGCTGAGCTGGGCGTTCCCGCTTTTAATTTCAGAAAACGTAACCCCATCTTCCCCGAAAACTATATAGTCTATAGGCTGACCTAAAAAAGTCGCTGAACTTGGATCGTGCGGAAATTCTTCTAGAAAAGGCGCAAATTTTTCTACTATATGGCCAGTTCTTACTTCTGTGCTTTTTTTCTGCGAAGTTATTTTTTTTCTTAGGTGGAGCTCATTCTCATATGCAGAGTGGGTTCTATACAGAATGTATAAACACACTGCCAGCAAAGCATATGGGACATAGTCGGCCACTTAATCTAAGTCAATGCCTTTTGCCTCACAGTACGCCATGGCGTAACCGGACTTGTAGTGAAAGCGTTGAGCGAACAACACGAGCCCTATAATCATCCACGGTTCAAATGCAACGACTCCGAAGTTTAAAAAAAGTAAAGACGATATAATAAATATCGGGCAAAACTTATTGAGGCAAAAATTAAGAACCATCATCGGATTTTTCTTCACTTGCTTCTTTCTTTTTTCTTCTGTACGGAATTGGTTCGATCACAAAGTTTCTTCTAAGCTGATCTGATATTTCCGCAGAAATACTTTCTATAACATGAGATTCTCCAAGAGATAGCTTGTATCTTTTGTATTGAGATAGAACCTCCTTAATAAGGTTTTGAGTTATTGGTTTTTTCATTTTTAAATTCCTGTGCTCCCGAAGCCTCCGCTGTCTCTTTCTGAGGGGTTTAATTCTTTAACTTCGGATATTGATAAGTCTGGTAGTTCTATTATCATTATTTGTCCCACTTTATGGTATAAATCATACTCTATATTATCGCTATTGTCAAGCGAAAACCTGAGTTTTATCTCGCCCCTATAACCTGAATCAATAACTCCTACGGAATTTCTTAAAAAATGCCGAGTTTTACTTATACTTGATCTTGGGAAAACTAATCCCACACACCAGTTGGGTATTTCCATTGCTAATCCTGTGCCGTACTCGATATAGCCCCAGTCGCTGTTTATTGTTTTGCTTACTGCAGTTAAGTCCAGCCCAGCGTCGAAAGCATGGGCTTTCGAGGGCACTACCGCTTTCTCATGTAATTTTTTAAATTTTATATTCACAACTATGTACTTCTATTTTTGCTCTTTTTAATAATTTAATGCCTTTAAGGTCGTTTTTATATATTTTGCCAAAAACTACTCTCTTGATTCCTGACTGAATAATTAATTTGGCACACTCTACGCATGGGGATATTGTAATATACATTGTTGACCCAATACTGCTTTGTGTCGACTTTGCAAGTTTAGTTATTGCGTTGCTTTCTGCATGGAGGACTTCTGGCTTTGTTCGCAGGTTAAACGTGCCCTTTACCATGTTCCCCTCATCATCAACAAGAATTCTGCCGCCAACTGCTGGGAGTAAATCTTCGCAATTATTATCAAACCCACTAGGAGTTCCGTTGTAACCATCTGAGATGATGCTCCCGTTTTTCACTATAAGGCACCCAACTTTTTTTCTTCTTGCTTTGGATAATAAGGACCATGTCTCAGCCATTTTTAGATATGTTTTATCTAGATCTTTTTGTAGCGCCATTATTTCTTCCAAACCTGAGCGCCTTCAAGGCTGAGCAGGTCTTTGCTTAGTATTTGAGCTATTTGACATCCTGTGGTATTGTTTTGGTAAACTCTATACTTTGCGTCTTTGGGTTCTTTGACAAAAGGCATATCCCATTTTACCTTACATTTCGCAGAATTAATGAACGATAGCAAGGCTTTTCTGCTCACTATGACATAATCATTACTGCGTTCAAAGGCTATAAAGTGGGCTGGCCCATATATCCATCCTTCTTTTCTTAATGAGTTTCTATATTCTATCCAGGTCCATCTATCTAGGTATCTTGACTTTTTCTTCGTCTTCTTTCTTTTTACCGCGAAAAGCATTGTAACTTCTCTCTCAGGGTTTTTATATACCCCTTTGACTACGAAATCAATTCCGCTACTTACTTGGTCTCTAGAAGCTGCAAAAACTTTATATTTTCTCTGCTCGGCTAAATCCTGAAAAGAGACTTCGGGTATGTTTTCGATTTCCATCTACCAAATTTTATTCGGTTTGGTAGTTTCGATAATTTCGAATTTGAAATCCGACTTTATCCCCATTTTCTTGTAAGAATTAATTAAAGAAAGTCTGTGACTTTTTACTCTATTCTCAGCAGAGGACTTATCAAGGTACGAGATGTCTTCGAATCTTCGGCCATCTTTAAGGATGACGAAGACAGACAGTTCTAAACTATAATTAGGAGAAATAATTATTCTTCTTCTTCAGAAGTTTCTGTCGTAGCAACAGCTTCTTCGCTATCGCTCTCTTCAACGTTTTCATCGCCGGACTCTTCCCTAAGTTCACGGGCAATTTCTTGCGCACGAATATTGGTTAGAACCTCTTCAAGCTGTTCGTCAGACATTTGCTCTACTTCTTCATTAGCCCTTTCGATGGCTTTTTCTTGAAGAATTGCTAGAGTTTGATTGACTGTAACTGCTTGCAGAAAGGAATTTGCGATTCCTACAACAACTTTTTGTTTATCTTGATCGTTCATATGTTTTATATATTATGGTTAAGTTAGATAAAAATCTAATTTTTTTGTTTAATTTTAATATTTTTTCCGTAATCTAAATATATCTTCATGAGGCCCAGTATAAAGCGCTGATTAACAGCGTTCTTGGCTTTTTTTGGCTTACCTTTGCTGTTCAGTGCTAGGTACCCTTCGTTGACAATGTCTGTAAGTTTTTCCTTATTGTCGTCATTGGGTAAGGCTTCAATCAGGCGCTTTCTACTTATTTGATTAAAGAACGATTGTAATACCACAAAGGAGGGGACTGAGGTATACTCTATTCTTTTTTGCTTTGGTTTAAAAAGTGCCTTGAAAATATTTTTCATTAAATTGGTGGAGGTGGCGGGAATCGAACCCGCGTCCTGAATATTATTCCATATTAAATCTACAACAATATCCTGTTTTCTTTTACGTTATGATACAGGAATCAAACGTCTTGTTACAATTATTTGTCCCCGATATACTCAGTGAACTACAGTTTATTAACAAGCAAACCTTTTCTGTTTTTGCAGATGAATGACCCCCTGATAGTTTATCTGCGTCCATTAACAGGAGGTTACAGCTTTAGGCTGCAAGGGCGAGCTCTTCGCAAGCGAAGGGCTCAGTGGAATTAATGTTTTTAGCATTTATTCGCTTATGCCTTTTTTCGAAGCCTGGCATCTCTTCGTGTTGCATTAATACTTTCAAATAACAGTCGAATCCGGAGCACCCCCAGAAAAAGTAATTACACTTAAAAAGCAGCTGGTACTTCGTCTTCCTCCGAATTGTTTGTTGCAGGCGTGTCGGTTTGCGCCGACTCGTTCTGAGTAGTAGCTGAGGTGCTGCTGCTAGCGCTATCGCTTGCGCTGTTGTCTTCGCGATCAACAGAGCGATATACAACGTAGTCAGGAGCTTGCTCATTCTTTGCCTTACCCTTATTAGAGAAGACTACTACTTTTACCTTTTCGCTTACGCCAGGCATTGTTTCTACTTCCAAGTGACCAGAAAGATATTTCTGTCCCGATCCCTTGCCCTGACGAACCCAAAGAGCTCCAAGCTCTCTGTCTCGCCATTCTGAGTTATTGTTTGATGTATTATCCATTGTTTATAAAGTATAGCTTATTTAGTTACAAAAGTCAAGAACTTTTTTGTGTAAAATGAAATGTGTTGCTTTTAATTGACGGATTTTTGACGGAACCGCCCTCGGAAACTACTCTGTTTAGGGATATTACTTTATATGCCTCTGTTTTTAAAAATATGGACGTGGTCATAGAGTCGGATCCAGAAATGAAAGATTTGCACTATAATTGGCTGAAGGCACACGGAGCTTTTGATTTTGTTCAAGATATAGTTAATTATAACGTAGAAACTGGAATGTCAATTAGATATAAGTTTTCCGAGAAAAAAGGGAATCTTGAGGTTAGATATTTCGGCTATCACAATTTCCACAAGATACTTAAGTTCATTGCTTGAGGGGTTTTATAGAGGAATGTTTCGGAGATAGACATGATAAGTACATTTTTCTACTTAAATCATTTTTTTGGTAGCCTTTTGTTACTGGAATTACATGCTTGTTGAAGATAGATATCGCCTTTAATATATTATCTTCTATCTCCCAAGAGTCTTTTGCGTGAAGTTTATTAAAATATTCTTTAAGATATAATTTTGGATTGGCTTTTCCCCCAATTCCTGGGTAGGCTGTTGCGCATGCTGATTCAATTAGTTCTCCTTTTTTATTGATTGATTCGCCGCGAGTATAAAACTCCATTCCTTCCGAACACATAGGTATTTTAATATTATAGTAATATTTAATTAATAATTGTAGAGCTTTGTTGAATATGTATTTATATTTCTCTGTAGTCACTTTTTCTCCCGATAGGGTTACTGCTTCTGACACTCTTTGCCCTATTCTTCTGTATATCGATCTAGATATATAATCTCCTTCAATGTGAATCTTGAGGCTTGTGTTTACACCTGTTAAGCCTTGGTTCTGATGCTCTTCTGTCGTTTCGTTCCATATGCATAACCTCTTGAACTCCTTTCTGAATTCGTCATTAATTAAAAAAGAACGAACAAATTTGTCGGAAAACTTGGGTTGCGTGTCAAATATCTTCAGGCAAAACTTTACCGAAAGGATTTTATCCCTAGAATAATTTATTCCAAATCCATCAATGCATCTATGGCATATCATAAGCTGATTATTAAGCTCTAGATACTCGCTCACGTCCGCGCGCGATACGAGTGTCTTAATTAGATTTAATGTATCGTCCACTGTGGCCGGTTTTTGTTTGAAATTTTTTTTTGGTTTTTTCATTTTTCAGAAAAGTGGGTATATAATTTTTTTAGGCAATCATAATAGAAATAGTTTTCTTTAACTGTATAGTCAGGAGAAAGGCATACGAAAATTTTATCAAAGTCAATGTCGTAGAAGTGGGGTTGTATTTTATTTTCAACTTCAATTGTCGGCCTGAATTTTAAATAGTTTTCATTAATTCTTTCTGTTATCGCTTTTTTGCTACTGAATATAATGTTTCTTGAGTCTACTACGTCGTACGTTTTGCCTTTGATGTATAGAGTTTGGAACGCCTGCATTAGTTCGCTATCAAAATCATCAGAGAAATTATTCTTGCACCATGTATATTTTTTGACGCGACGATGCGCGCAAGTCCATCCCAGCCAGTTGGTAGAATCTACCGAACCATTTCTTATCTCTGCGGGGTCGCAGATGTCATTGTATATAATATCATGGTGCATATCTATGTTTAGTATCGACATTTCCCCATACTCATCTTTAAATAAATCAATTATATCGACATGATACTGCGAAAACTTAACCTCCATATTGGGTTTTCTAGATAAGTTATGACTATATAGATCAAGAACCTGCGTAAAGTCGTCGCCAGAGACGATGTAGTCTATATCAATTGATAATAGATTCATTAATAAAGTATATTTAAATAAATAACTGGATGTTTTGTTACAGATATGAAATTCATTGTTCTCTGTTCTGATGTGTTGCTTTGTATGTATTTGTTATGTCTTAGCGGCACTGTAATACCTTCGTTGTTTTGAGCGTCTCCCACGTTCCAGCTTTGTGTGGGAAAGATTATTTCTCCACCAATGAAGGGTTGCCTGCACAACATTAATTGCCCGTGTTTTTTAAAAAAACAGCTCGGAAAATGCGGTCCGATATTTCTTGACTTTTCTAGGAAAGAATTACCATAAACATGAAAATCGCCAGAGTGTTTAGGAAACATATTTGGTGCAAGATTTCTTATGAAACCACAAACTGAAGGGTCATCTTTATTTGAATCATAAAAACAATGCGATCTGTATTCCGAGAGTCTAAATTTTTTAACTAAATTTGCATAAATCTTGTTTGCGATTTCAATATCTAAGAAGTTATCAATTGTCTTCATTTATAATTTTGTTTGACGGAACCACTTTGTTAAATTTTTGCTTTGTTTTATTAAACGTCTCGCACCACCCAAATAATCTGCCTACGAGGGGGAAATATAAAATATATTCTTGTTTTATTCCTGCGTCCAGCATTAGGGCACACATGGCGCCGCCGATGTTTATGTTTACTGGCGCTACTTTTTCCTCTAGCTCCTCGTAGAACTTGACTCTCGATCCTTTTATGTCGTTAAATTGCGAGAAAAGGAATTCAACCCTTGGGTCTTCGCCTTTAATTGAGGGATGTCCCATTCCTGGGATAACTTTGTCGCAAAAGTTTTCTATTGGCCTCTTGTAGCTACCCTCAAGGAAGCTACATATTCTCTCCAGTAAAAGGTGATGATCTGTTACGCAATTAAGCGCACAGGAGAGCGATGACGCTAAATCGTTTCCTGCGTTAGCGCTTAGAGCTACAATAGCTGAGCTCGGAGGCTCGAGTTCTTTCCTGAACTGCACGAAGTTAATCGCGACAGCATTTAAGAGGCTTAATACCCTTTGCCTGCTAATCGGCAGCAGTTCTTCCTCAAGTCGCCGGCCGTCCCAATCCATTCTACGCAATAATTCTTCGAATAAATTATAGCCTGCATCCATATCTTTTAGAAATTATTTGCGGCTCAAGGCCTGTTTGTTCGCATATTTTTTGCATACCTAGAAACGAGGGGGGGTTTTGATCAAATACATCACACATAATATATTCCACATCTAACTTTTTCACCCCCTCCATTATTTTATATCTTAGGCTCTCTGAAATACCTTTTCTTCGGTACTCTTTATCAACCACAGTAATTACTCCGAGTGCGATCTTTACTTCTAGATCGTAAACTTTATTTATGCAGGTCGAGCAACAATTAAAAGCTATGATTTCATGGTTATGCTCCACCACAAAACAGGGGTCGCCATTAATAATTGCAGGCTCAATCTCAATTTTGTAGAAATGGTATGCGCTTTTTCTGGTTGGGCGAACTGGAAGAAAGAATGTGCTAGAATCCTTAAACGATTCTTGCAGTAAGCAAATAACGCTATCGGAATCTTCCAATAGCATCTCTCTAACTAAATAGTCTTCATTCATTCTACGACTCTATACTCCACATGCCTTAATGCTTCTAAAGATTCTCCTCCCGCATAGGAAATAGAACTCTGCGTGTCTTGTTTTATTTCGTTTAGCTTTTCTTCGTATGTCATGTTGCTCGCACAAATGTTTGTTAATCTACCTTCTACATGATTAGAGTGACCTTTGTTTTCGGCGCTTGCGGAGCCGAAGTAAGCTTTATGAGGTATATCATTGATCGTACTAGATATCGCTGGGCTGTCGGTGCATGCCGCAAACATTCCTCCCGCCATAACCATGTCCGCACCCGCAACTATAGCTTTGGCTATATCACCGTTACATTTAATTCCTCCATCAGCAATAATTGGAACGGGTTTTTCTTTGTCTAGAAAATCATGCGCTTGGACTTCAAATGGCGAAGCAAACTGCCCTGCGCAGTCTAGAGCGCATGAAAACATGGGTAGTGTAAATCCCGTTTTATCTTTAGTAGTGCAAGGTGAGCCCTGTCCAATACCCACCTTAACAATATCCGCGCCCCATTCGGCTAAATCTTTTACCGCCGTAGGTGTTGCAACATTTCCTGCTATAATTTTAGTTTTAGGTAGAAACTTTTTTACACATTCGATTGCAATCTTCATTCTTTGGCAGTGGCCATGAGCAATATCAATAGTAATAAAATCAACCCTATGTTTTTTCTTAGAGATTGCTACTACATCTTTTTTGTCTTTCATTTGAACTCCCATGCTAACAGAAATAGTATTCCAGTTTTCATCGTTCATCTGCGTCACTACTTCGCGCAAGCTATTTTGAAATCTATGCATAATGTAGAAATAATTATGTTCGCTCATCCATCTTGCTCGCTTCATATCAATAACAGATTTCATGTTGGCGGGAATAATGGGTAGTCTAAATTTTTCTCCAAAAAGACTGACGCGAGTGTCGCAGTCAGCTCTGCTATATACTTCGCTATAGTTTGGAATAAGGCAGATATCTTCGTATTTTAATTGTTTATGTTGCATAATTTTCTTGGGCGATTGATTGAAGCATTTGATTTGGTATTAGATTCGGCAATGCATTGCCGTTTTGCGATATTGCCATCATTGAAAAGAAGTATCTATCAGCGTTTCTTTCGTCTATAAAGTCTCTGCTAACGCTGAGGCTTGGGCTTAGGCTATTTGCGTAGTGCGCCCAATTTTCGGGGAGATATACTACGTCGTGTTTTTTTAAAGTCGTAGTCAATAGCTCTAGGTCTGAAAAGATTGACAGATCTTGATTTATTAAACTCTTTACTTGGTACTCTTCATTTGAAAAAGAGAATTCTATTGTTTTGAAAAAATCTTCTCCCATTTTTTTATTCACAAAGCTTTTTTGCTCAGGACTTAATAAAAAGAACATCTTTTCTCCTTCTAGCTGTTGGATAGTTGTATGTACAGAATCGTGGTCGGTGTGCATTTCTGTTTTGGTACCTTTCGGACCTATGAAAAACCATGTGTGGCTCGCTCCGTAAACTATGCACTGAGTGTATATCGGAAAAAACTTTTCGAACCAATCATCTATGTAGCTCGGGCAGCTGACAAACTTTGCAAGCTGCTCGTTGAACATGCAGTTGAAGTTAAATAAGTATATATTTTCTCCTTGAAAGGTTTTTTGTCTCGGAATTCCTTCTTGGTGGGTAAATACGCTTGAGGTGAAAGGTTTATCGTACGCGCAATAGTCTAGAAAGTCATGTAGCCCAACGGGTATAATGGTATCGTTATTGTCCACCGAATAGGAAGCTTCAACGTCTAAATCTGGAAGAAGCTGTTTGGCATTAGAGAAATTTAATTCTTTAGCGTCTTGATTTGTTATTCCATCCCGAAATACGCGAGCTTCATTCCACACCTTCTTGAATTGGTCTTCAGATTTTGGAGCAGAAATCTTTTCTATAACCCTAGGATTAATAAAACATGTGCTCATCATCGTCATCGTTAAAGCATCCGAAGTTAAAGTTATCTTTTGCCGCCCAAATTATCCCCCCAATTACCCCAATAATCAGCCAGTCTGCTGTGAAAAAATCAAAGTATTCTCTGTTTGCTGCTGCTAGTATTTCAATCATTATCTAAATTCCTTTCGTAAGAGTCTCCATCTGTCTGAATCAATTTCTTTTGTTCCACTGTTAATAGCATACAGCATATCTACGATTTCGTCAAGAGAATTATAAATATATTTATGGGGAAACATACCTAGCATCCATAAAGGAGTCTTTGTTTTGCCGCCTTCCATTGAAACAAACACAGGCTTTTTCATTCTGACCGCGGTTACTATCTCCTCGGCACTGCCCCAGCTCGCTACGTCAGGCACGAGGTGTGCTACAATAAAGTCGCTTCTGTCTACCAAATTTAAATCATAAGCTCGAACTGTTTTCATTCTGTCTGTAACTCTGTCGTACTGCTTTGTTTTCATCCAGTCGTTCATTTCTTCACGAGACGCTTCGTCTTCTTCGACATCTTTCATGAATGGTTTCTTGTATGGGTTGAAGCATGTAACATTTAATGGTTCAAGCCTCTCGGTCACATCATCTCTCCAGTCTCTGCCTGAAAGATATTGCATGTGCCCAACAAGATACGTTTTTGTTCGGTATAACAAATTTGACATACTATAACTCTACTATATTAAGTGAGTTTTGTCAAGTATTTATTTGTTTTTTGGAGCTTTACCACCAACCCAAGCTTCGTTATGGTCAGGTGTCGAGGGGTCGTCTGCAATGAATTTACCGTTTTCGTCGCGGGCGCGTTTTGGTTCCGGCTCATTGAGCATAGGCGCTTCAAATTGCTGTTTGATCATTTGCTCTGAAATTTCTTTTAGTATTTTTTCTTCGTCTTTCATAATTAAACTGAGTTTCCTCTCCATTTTTCGATTGATTCGAGTCGAGATTTAAGATCATCGTTTTCTGCTTTGAGCTCTTGGATTGCTTTTGTTAGCACAGGAATTAGTTGCGCGTATTGCATTCCCAGTTTTGTATCTTCGCTTTTCGCTGTTTGTTGTGCAATCGGCTGACCTTCTTGTCTTTCATCTTCATCGTACCCGTCAATACATTCTCCGGTATCGTATACCGCTTCGGGTATGATTCCTTGGGTCGATTGAGCTCCAAAGCCGAGCTTGTTTGATTCGTTTTCTTCTGTTTTAAAAGAATACTCAATTGGTTTTAATTGAAGAACTTGTTCGAGTCCGTATTTAAAATCAGTCTTAATGTCTTTTAGTCGTTCGTCGGAAATTTGATCTCCTACCACTTGTCCGTAATCGGTTCCGATGTAACTAGAATTTACGGAATACTTAAGGTGTCCACCGTTTGAGGTCCAGTAGTAGTGTGGAGTTAGAGAATTTGATGTGTGCCAATTATATCCTGTAGCCTGATTGTGCGCAATATTTTTGTAGACTCCAACCCCTGAGGTTACTAAATTAGCATTATCTGGGTTGCCGCTACCTTGTTTAGAGTTGCCTTCTGCGTAGACCGAGGAACTGCTCGCGTCGGGTAGTTCATATGTAAATGATCTAATAGTAGATGGTTTATTATCCGCAGATTGAGCTGAAGTTCCTCCTACTGCAAAAAGGCTCAAAACGCTAGTGTGGCTCAATTGCAACTGTTGTTGGGGTTGACCGCCTGTAATGCCAAGTCCAGACACAAGCTTGCCGAGTTGTACTTTGGGATCTCCGGCTCCAACAGAGCTTTCGGGTTTTATCGAAAAAAGAGTTCCATCTACAGGTTCTGCGAAAGCTTGATTACGGAAACCTATTCTATAAGATGGGGTGCCACTTAATGTTGAGTCAAGCCCAACAGCGCACGAGTAATCGGGTGCTGTGTCTGAAAATGTTTTTACACCATAAGATGTATAAGCTCCCACCATTCCTGCATCTCCTGGCAAGTTATCGTGCGTTGCCCAAATATGCTGCTTTGATGCGCCGTTTCCTTTGAAGGTGTTAGTTGTTTGGCCGCTCCCTAGAAAGGTGAAGTCAGTAGCAGTAAATACCAATGGTATTGTGCCGGTATAACCCGCATTAACTCCTGTTCCTGCTCCTTGCCGACAATATGATTCGATGGATGATTTTTCTGATGTGGAATTAAATTCAAGAGTAACCCCGTCTGAGCCTGAACCGTCATATTGTCCTGCTACAACCAGTTTTCCAAAATCTGGAGTAGTTGTCCCAACGCCTACATTTTTATCCTTGGTTAATGTTAGCGTTTGGTTGTCTACTGTAGGGGTATCCTCCCCGTGTTGAAATGAAAGACTCGACGGAGCCACTGGGTCTCCTTGTGAGCGAGAAGATATTTTCCACGCACTTATACTCGCCGGCGTCCCTCCGGCTTTATTTCTTATTCTAATAGAAGTCTCATTGGGGTGTTGAGTTTCTATAGTTAGCGGCGATGCATCTGTTGTGTCTGTACCTATCTCCAACATTCCTGCTGGATTAGTTGAGCCGATACCTACCCTGCCGTCATCTAGAATTGTCATCCTTGTGGTGTTGTTGGTAACAAAATACAAGGGATGTTCACTGTGCGCACCGATTAATACATGGTTTTCTTGCGCTGAAACTTTTGCGGACGCCCCAGGATTCGTGTCTCGGCTAACTCTCAATTCAGAATTGTTTTTGTGTCGCAACTCAAGTACGGTTGCCGGAGAAGACGTGCCAATTCCAACCATTCCCTGAGGTGTAATCCTCATGGCTTCCATTAGATTATGACTTCTGGGTGTTGAGTCTCCGATTCCGCCTGTAGTTGGGCTAGTAGAAGATTGATTTTCGTTTGCTGCTACTTTAAAAAGAATAACTCCATCGTCTTGACTGGTAGTTTCACAACCCATTGATATCTGTGATAAAACATCTGGGTTAGGGCTTCCTGTCCAGTCGTATGGACTACATGATATATTGTAAAGTTTATTTTGAGAAGTGCTAGTTTCTCCTGCTGAGTCTGCATATGGACCTAAATAAAGTTCTCCGCCAATTTCAACGTCACCAAGAAATTTAGCAGCACCTGTTTGAGCGTCGATCCGCATTTTTTCTGCACCAGCTATTCCGAGTACAAGATTTCCTCCTAACCCAGAACTAATTCCAAAGTCGGTGCTTGGTATCGCATTAATTGCGAATACTCCGCCGCCTATGTATCCTTTTGCTGCTGAGGCTGCTGTGGTATCACCAAACCATATTCCCTTGGTACCACCACCGTCATCAATCTCAACTCCTCCATTTACCTCAAGGTTTTGAGTTCTAACGATGCCAGCATAACTTATAGCACTACCATCAGACGTCCAAGGACTCGATCCCCCGCCTCCGTACTGTGCGATATTCGCGGTAGTAATTATTTCGTTTCCGTCTAAGCGGACTTTTCCTCCTGAGCTAGCCGACATTATATCTACGTCACCAATGTTATTTCGAATAGTAAATGTTTTTGTACTGCCGCTTCCGAATCCAACATACCCGCGTTCAATTTCGTTGACGTCACGATAACTAACGTAGCCGCTTTGAGAGTTAACGTCGCCACCATCAGTATCTTTAAGCACAAGAACGGGACCTGTGCTTTCAATTGTCGCTCCACCTACAACATGCAAGTGATTTTCAGGGGTCGTTGCCGTGTTGATTCCCACATAACCTCGGTGATCTACCACGAGTCGATGTGTATCTTGATCTTTATCCCATATTGAAAAATATTTTCCTAAACCTTGGTTGTGACTGCTGCCAATTTCAAAAGTTCCACCATCTGCAATCGTTGCTTCTAGTCTTAGCCATGTTGTTGGGGATGTCAAGATCAATTTGGGTCCAGTGCCCGGAACTGTATCTTCAGAACTACCCATAAGTACACCGCCATCTGCTTTAATCCGCATTCGTTCTGGAGCGATGTTCGCTTTGTCAAAAAGAACATTGCTGCTTCCTGTTAGACCCGAGCGAGTAGTGAAAACTAAATCTCCACCGTATTCTCCACTAACACCAGAGCTTTTTACTCCATGAATGCCTGCGAACATTGCAGCGTTTGAGCCGCTCGTGGTGGCATCTCCTGAAAATAATATTCCCGCTCCAACATCTTTCCCCATTGCGTCATTGGTTTGCAAATTAAGTAATCCTCCTTCTGCATTTCTTGAGCCCGCAACCTCTAATACTGCCCAAGGTTCATGAGTTTCAAAGTTATCTGCAATTCTAACTCCTTGAATGGCATTGATTCTCACAGAATCTATGTGTCTTATCTCAAAGTCTTGACCGGTTGGGCCTCCAGTCTGAAAGCTTGCCCAGTGGCTGCCGTTTATACCAAATGTCATCCATCTTCCATCGTTTGAATTTGTTACGTCAGTTTTATTTATATAAATTCCTGCCCACCCTGAATCCGCAGAGCTCGCGATCTGTATCGCAGGTCGATTTACTCCATCTGTCTGGCCCCATGTACATCCCAGCGCCATACCTGTTGTGTTTCCCTCGTAGTATTGAGGATTTAAAGCTAATTGATTAAGAGAAGTTGTGCTAAAATGTACAGTTTGATCTGTTCCAATTCGATCTGCATTATAACCTTCCCAGAGTGTTCCTGAATAATTAAATGTAACATCGCCATTACCCAGAACTTTATCGGTTCCATCTGTTGCTCGATAATAAAATGCTCCAGGTCCAGCGTCGTCTCTCCACCATAAAGTTCCTTTTCCTTCAGTGCCTGATCCCGCTTTTGGCCCAGTGATACTCGAAAATTTAACAGCTCCATGTAAATTAAGCGCTTCTCTTCCGTGATTATAGTATAAGCCGACTTGATTCAGATCTGGGCCTTCCGTACCAATATGTACTAGATTTCTTTGGTCAATAACCATGCCCCATTCATGTCTGCCTGAAAGTGCGGAACTACTTCCAACGCCCGGATCGAATAAAGTGCCGCCATCAGACATTTTCATGATGTTTCTTGCGCCAAAATAAAGATTACCCCATCCGCTTTCTATCGCCATGCCTGAAAAATCACCGGTGCCTGCATTGTCGTAGCCAACAATGTTGAAGTCTAAATATTCACCGTTTACTTGTTGCGTTCCGCTACTATTAAGTCTACCTGGAATTTTATAATGCTGTTCAAATCTTGCTACTGGATGATTGTTTCCAATTAACAGCTCTCCTACGTCATATGAACCAATTACCTGTAGAGGTATGTGCCAGCTACTGATCATTTTTGATCCAGTCTCGGCCGTTCCGATGTTCATGTTTGCAGGTTTGCCCAGTTCGGCTGCTGTTTTTGATTTTTGTTCTTGTATAAAAAGTGTTGGATGGCTGTCGCCACTTGCTGGCCAAAAGGCCCAGCCTCTTCCATCTCCGCTACCAGACAATGCGTTTTCATCCCACTCTCCTCTGCCAACCATTTGAACCAAACCGTACCAGTCCGATCCGTCAAAAGTTGTACCCATCGAGCCTGGATAATAATTTTGAGAAGGATTAGAAAAATACAAAGCTGTATCTGCTGGAGAATCTGAAGAGTTCGTTCCCCAACTTGAAACACGCTCAACTTCAACGTTTTGAATAATTGTTTCGCCTTTAATGGTTTCAACTAAATCAGAGTTACTATAATTGAGCCCAATATAATTACAAATAATTACAATATTAAAATAGCTTGTTGTTGGATCAAACTTGGTGTGGTCTGTCCCGCTCGGAAGATTGAATCCTGAGAAAGTGTTTTCAAAAACATATTCTCCGTCTGAATTTCCTGTTGTTCCGTTTCCTGCATGAGTGCTAGTCCCACTGGTGGTTGAGCCATCTGCAGATAAAGTTTGGGCCAGTGCTACTCCATAATTATATGTACTGCATTGATCTCCTCCGTCTGTTCTATAATTGCGGTTGCCGGGACTGTCCGTAAGATCGGCGCCATCGACCATGATTTCTTGAAAATTCGCATTGACGTTGGCAACTCCACAATAGAAAAAATCTCTGTTTGTGTATGTGCTAGGGTCGGTGACTGTGCTTCGTCCTTCCGCTGTCTTTTTTACTCTAATCTTGATTCGATATTTTGAAAATTTGTCTACCGGTATTCTTGTTTGAATTACAGCCACCCCTTGGCCTACAAATTTCACACCTCCTGAAGCGTAGTCGAAGGATATCGATGACGAGGTTCCTTGCGAATCATCTGTTCGGTGACTGGTGTAAAGATTTTCTCCACACAAGGATATCCAATCTTGGTTGCCAAGCGCTAATTGACCTGCCGCATTAAAATCTACATACGGATTGCCGTTTAATTCTAAAATTCCTGAAGAATTAATTGTTAATTTATCTTGTATATTTAATTTTGACATTGTATTATTTTATTAAGTTTTTGTTGTTGCAGACATTGTTGCCCAGTTTAATGATTCCATTGATTCTCCTGCAATTGGATTAGCTTTTACTCTTACATAATATGTAGTGTTTGCTGTTAATCCCGAAACTGATTCTTGGGCTGCTCCATAAGATGCAACTGAGTGGACTAAATTTGTGAACCCGCTGTCTGTTGCTACCTGTATTCTGTAGGTTCTTCCTGCTCCTGGTACGTCATTCCATCCGAAATGCATTCTGTTTGCTGTGGATGGTGATGGATCGTATGCTAATCCTGTTATGTCTGCAGCTGCAGTCGATGCTGGAACGTGCATAAAGTGTGGATTATTTGGTAAAGTTCCGTTACTTTCTCCCGCAGTCATGACTTCCAGTTGAACTTTAAGTGTCCCTTCTTGCTCTGATGATATCGAAGCTTGGTCGTTGGGCTGAATCGTCCTATTAAATTTAATTGCATATCTTACTATATAATTAGCTTGATTATCAGCTGTAAGGTCGGAACTGTCTGGTAGAGCTGCCATTCCCCATATCGGCCCATCAGATTCACGGGTAGGATATATTTTTCGTTCTACGATTTCAAGATCTCCGACAGATTCCATGCTTCCTAAAAATTGAGTGTGCCCAAAGTAGTCTAGATCGTCTTCAAAGTAAGCAAAAGATTCGTCTGTTAGGTAGCCTGAGTTTAAATTGTGAACGTTATTTGCTGAATTTGATTTTCGTGTTGATGCGATTTCGACTTTGTATTTAATTCCGGTGCCTGCGCCTCTGAACACTAAGTGAAAATAATAAAGTTGATCTGATGGATCAGGATCTGTAAGGTCAAATCTGCATACTCCGTAGTATGTGCTTTTATGGCCAATCCAGTCAAGGCTTTTTAATTCTGTGTCATTTTGATTGTAAGAAGTTCCTGGGGCGTGTTGGTGTTTGCCTGCTATGTGAAGAGAGCTCATGATCTTTACTCCTGGAGGGCATTGATAATACCCTGGCGTTTGATCTGTTCCGATCGTGAGCATTGGGCCTCCTGCTCCTGTGCTTGGCCAAAAAGAAAATCCGTGTCCGTTTTCATCGACCCCGTTACCTCTGTTTACAAATTCGAAATCTTCACCTGACCCTGGAACCGTTGTTAATTGTTGGACGCTCAGCTTGCATCCGCTGCTTGTCGAGGTGGCATTTGTGCCGTTCGAGCCGTCGGACATCAATTCAAACATCGGAAGAAAGGAACTTCCTTGCGCGCCAATTCTGAAGGATCCGTCTCCATCACTTTGGAAGCGCCAGTTATTTCCAGCCCCTCCTGCGTTACCTGTTCCGTCATCATAAGTACTGTTGATCGTTAAGCTAACCCCGCTTGAGGTATCTCCAGAAACATCCAATGGATTTGGAAAGGAGTTGGAAGCTGACCCGCCT
>Ga0315315_10000969_pt1 | contig 25880 bp, 16 predicted proteins | sample M140m3416metaG_FD_203699 | JGI IMG/M metagenome (GOLD analysis project Ga0315315, IMG submission 203699) | Ammonia-oxidizing marine archaeal communities from Monterey Bay, California, United States - M1 40m 3416 | ecosystem: Environmental > Aquatic > Marine > Intertidal zone | place: USA... | reverse complement strand
CTCGTCGATGAAATCTTTCACGAGGTGCTGCCGATGGCGGTCAAGGACAGCTACCCGGGCGACACGTACCTCAACGGCAAGCTCACGCCCGCCGAGCTCGAGTGGCTCGAGAAGGCGCTCTTGTCGGACAACCAAGCCGCCACGGCGAGACGAATGGGCCTCACGCAGCAGGAGGCCGGCGGGCAGACGAACTGGGAGAGGCTGATCCGGCGCGACGTGGCGGAGCGCATCTTGGAACGGATCGTGCCGCGGTACGCGCGCGGCGAGCCCTCCGACTCGGGGATGGGCGACCGGTTCAACCAGGCCTTCGACGACGAGCCGCGAGACGACGGCGACGCCGACGACTACGCAGCCGATCCGGACGACGAAGCGGAGGCGAGGGCCGAGGCGGACCAGATGGACCAGGCGATCGAGCGTGAGAACGCAAGAGCGGGCGTCCAAAACGAGGCCGGGAAAAGGGGCGACCCGCGGCGCGACGGCCTCACCGTTCGCGGCGACGGCGATCCGAACCTCATGGAGGGCGGCCAGTCCAAGTGGAAGCTCCGCAAGGAGGACTTCAAATTCGAACCGAACAAGCCGACCAACCCGTGGCCCAAGGTCAACCGGGTCAACCGCTCGTCCATGGTCGACGAGGTCCTGAATGAGCACCTAACGGCGAGGCAGAAGGCAAAGGCCGCGGCGGAGGGGCGGTACGGCAAGCAGCAGTCCGCCGCGGAGCGGCGGCAGCACAAGGCCGAGGGCCTCTTGAAGGACGAGCAGGACCGGCGCGCCCGCGAGGCCGCGGTGAAGGCGGCGTCGGGAGCGCGTAGGGCGGCGGCCCTGGCGACGAAGGAGGCGAGAGCCAAAGAAGCGCGACAGCTGGCCCGCCGCGTTGGGTTGACGAAGGCGCGCGATCACGCACAGACGCAGCTCGACAGCGCGCGAGACGCAAACGCGGGCCCCAACGAAATCGCAGAGCTCGCGGCCGAGTTGGCAAAGCGCCAGGGCGAGCTCGACATGCTCCAGGGTGCAACGCCGTTGCTGCTTCCCGAGGACGAACGCCAGCGCCGCGTGGAGTCGGCGCTGGCGGGTCCAATCGACTACAGCACGATCGAGCGCGATCCGGAGGCGGTGGCCGCGTCTGCGCTCCGATTCGAGCAGCTCCGGAGCGCGATGAACGACGCCCTTCGAAAACGGCTCGAGGACGCCAAGGCCAACCTCGACCGGGCACGCACGATGCGGGCCAACGGCGAGGTGGCTCCCGACCAGCAGACCCACGCGGACGCGTACATCCGCGAACGGATGGCCGAGGTCGCCGACATCGAGCGCATGCTGGGGCTGCGCGTCGAAACGGAGGCCGAGCGCCGGGAGCGCTACAGGCGCGACTTTCTCAATTCCGTGCGGAATCACGTCCGGCGCACGCGGATGAGCGACGTCCTCGCAAAGGCGGCGATAGACCGCTCGTCGCTCACCGCGGAGTGGTTCTGGGCGCAGCTGCTTCCGGCCGGAACGACGCCCGAGAGCTTTGTGATCGCGTCGATGTACGACTCAAGCGGGAGGACGCGCAAAAAGACATTCAAGATCTTCGAGGAGTTTTTCACGCAAGTTGGCGACGCCTTCCCAGCGGGAGTCGGCGCCGCCGTCGTCGAGACGATGGTGGAGTCGATGGTGGATCGGTCGCTCGAGTTTGCGAGGCGACCGGTCGCCGTCGATCCCGAGGAGACGACGACGCGCGAGGCCTTCCTGCGAATGTGGCCGGAGTACGAGGCCGAGTTCGACTATGTCAAGTTCGTGGACTCGGTGCGGAGAATGGGCTTGGAACTAGAGATGCTCGCGGAGGACGACAAGGTCATGTTTCAGAACGAGCTCGCGCGTCGTCTGTGGCGCGAGATGGTGCGCGCCGGCGTGCCGTCGACGGTGCCCGGCATGCCGCGTTACGACCTGCTGAGTCCGGAGGGGCGCGAGGCCAAGGCGTCGGCCGCCAGCTGGGACCCGGAGGGCCACGCGGGCGAGACGTTCGGCGTGCCCGGCATCTTTGCAAATGCCAAGACCCGGGACTTCCTTGCGGAAATCGGGCTGTACGACCCGACGACCAGCACGGCGCAGCTGGCGGTCTACGCGACGATGGTTCCCGGGGGCACTGGAAATCCGATGGAGCGGCTGCAACGGCGCTTCAAGGCCGAGGACGTCTTCCGCGCCATCTGGATGCGCAAACAGATGGAGGCCAACAGCGATTGGCAGCAAATGCTCAAGGACAGGTTTCGCGTCGATCCGGCAGACGACGAAGACGCGCGGCGGGCGGAGGAAGAGGCCGGAATCAAGTACTGGGAAGAGAACGCGGACGACGACGAGCTGAAGCGGAGAATTCGGCGCGCCAAGGCGGAGGTCACGCGGAAAAACAACGAGGGGCTCATTCCGGACGGCGAGGTCGAAGACAGAAAGGTGGAGGCGGAAGAAGCGGTATTGGAGGAGTACGGCCAAAGCCTCTTCGACGAGGGCAAGCGCCTGTTCAAGGAGACCATCGCGCTGCAAACGAGGGCGGCGCAGGCGGTGCAGAAGTTGCGGAAGCAACGGTTCGACGCGGAGAACTCGAAATCCCGGAAGGGGATCACGGTCAAGCCGGACTGGTACTTTGCCAAAGAGGCGGAAGCTCCTATTACCGTGCTGCGGAAGCTCTACGCGGTTGCAGAGGACTTCTCCCTCAAGTACCCTGCTAAGCGCGCGTTCGGCATGGCGAGGCTCGAGCTCAACGACGAGAAGCAGTGGCTGGCGCACAAGGAAGAGGAGCTCCTTGCGCACCGCACGACGATGATGAGTCTCGGAGAGGTCGACCAAGCCGCCGCGGACAAGACCGCGCTGTTGGAAGTGGAGGTGGCCGAGGCGCGCGCCGAGGTGGAGCGCCTTTCGGACGAGATGGCGCGTGCGTACGCGGCAAAGCTCGCCGAAGAGGAGGAGATCGTGGAGAAGGCTCTCGCAAAGGGAGAGGACCCTCCCGACTTCAACGAGGACAGAAACCGCGGTCTGTGGGATAGGCTGGACCGCGCCGAAGAGGAGGCGGAAAAGAAGGCCGGGGCGTTCAACCGCGGCGGCGGCGTGCGCGCGTCGGCGTTCAAGCGCTTCCCCCAGCAGCCAATGCGCGACCCGGAGGCCGAGCGGTTCCGACGCGAGGCGCTGCCGCCCAAGGGCGACACGGTGTCCATCGACACGTCGGAGATTCCCAACCGAGAGGACGACCGGTGGTGGAGGTGCCGCCCGAAGGTCGCGGCGTGGATTGCCGAGGAGCTGCCGCGGAGGTGGTGGCGCGCCTGGCGCGATGCCAACTTCACCGAGGAGCAGCAGCACGAGTACATGATCAGCAACCTCTTCGAGCCGGCCAACAACCTCGACGACGAGTGCGAAAAGTACGTGGCCTATCTTAGGGCCGCCGACTCCTCGAAGGAAATGGCGTTCCTATCGATTGCCGTCAGCGTGATCGAAGACTACAAGAAGCAAGAGGAGACCAACCCCGCCTTCAACTCGCTGGCCGACCAGGTCAACTGGTACGACCTCGGAATCGTGGACTGGGAGGAGCTCTCGTACGAGGCGCGGATATTCTACCTAGGGTTCCGCGCGCCGGCGCCTACGAAAGAAGAGCTGGAGGCGGCGGCGGAGCGAAGAACGCAGCTCGGAGTGGCGACGAACGGCGCCGGCGGGCCGGGCGGCTCCGAGGCGGGCTCGAGCACGGACCCGCTGCCCGGCGGGTCCGCTGTTCCGACGCCCGGCCGCTCCGATCCGCGCGTCGATCCCGCCGACGTCTTCGCCGCGGGCCGCGCGGCGCAGGAGCAGGCGGCGGCCTACTGGCGCGAGGAGCAGCGCCGGCGCGAGCTCGCGCAGGCGCAAAACGCGGCGGGCGAGCCGCGTCAGGACGTCGTCGCTGCGGCGGAGGCGCTCGCGAGGAGCAACGCGCAATTCCGCGCCAACATGCGCAAGTGGGCGCGCGACCCTACCAACCCGCAGGACGGGAGCATCGGCGCGCGGATCGTCGAGCTCGACGCCGAGATGCGGGGAATGGTAGCGGGCGTCCGGTCCGGAGAGGGATTGAGCCAGCAGGAGCAGAGCAGGTACAACAATCTGAAAAACCAGCGCATGCAGCTGCTCAGAGCGCAGGCAAGGGCCAGCCCGCTGTTCAACGCGGAGCGAGTCCTCACAGAGCTCGGGCCGCAGTCGAACCAGCGGGGGGCGGACACCATCGCGGTGGTCGTCGCCAAGCTCAAGCGCGAGATCTACTGCCTCGACGCGGTCATCGACGGCAATACCGACCACTACGTCGGAACCGACCAGTACCTCTCCTACAATCAAGCGAAGAAGAGGTTGACTCCCGATCCGGAGGATGATGTCGATTGGGCAGTCAGGGGTCGCAGACCCCCTGACCAAGAGGTGTACGGCCTCGAATACCTCACGGACGACGAGAAGCAAAGGGCCCTAGAGCGAGAGAAATACCGCCGCACCAGCAAGGCGTTCGTGCGAAGCACCGCCCTCGAGCGCATCGACGCGAATCGCAAGAGCCTCGCCGAGCGCATCGCGGCCGTCGAGGCCGCGTCGCCAGAGGCCCGCCAGCAGATGGCCCCGCTCGGGACGCTTCAGCGCCAACTCGCCGACGCCGAGAAACTCCGCGACGAGGTTAGGGCCGCGCTGGTCACGCAGCGCAGGACGCTGGTCGAAACCCTACGCTACTACCTCAACACGCTCGATCTCAAGCAGAGGGGCGACTCCGACCGCTTCATTCCGCAGGGCGTTCCGACGGAGGAGAAGGCCGAGCTCGAACGGTGGCTCCGCGTTCGCATCGACTTCAACCGGTACGCGCCCCTCGCCGCGCTCGCAGTCGCGCCCCCCGCCGCGCCCGGCGGCGACGCGCCGGCCAGTCCTGCGGCTGCGGACGGCTGGGAGTCGCCGCGGTACGCGCCGCCCAGTCCTGACGACGGCTCGGAGTCGCCGCGGTACGCGCCGCCCAGCCCCGACGACCAACACGCACTGGACCGCATGGGGTTTTGAGTGGTGGCGTGGGCGGGCTGTGCGTTTGCAAGTCGTTTATTTCTCAAACACGCACACGCACTCACGCCTGCACACTCGACTCCTCGCGCGGCCGCTTCAGCCAGGCGCGCGCCTCGGCCTCGGTCATCGGGCGGTTGGACATCCGTTTGACGACGTAGACCTCGTTGGCATCGTTCGGTACGGGCATCAGCACTTGTCCACAGACGAGTGCTGCGCCGGTCTTGAGGACGCCGGCCAAAAGGTTGTTGCACGTGTAGTGGCTCGGCGGATTATCGACGTACTCGGCCATGATCGAGACGTCGCGATCTGAAAAGTCCACCGCAATGGGAAAGGGGTCATCCTCACACGACCTCTCACGAGCAACCGCGACGATGCGGGTTAGGTCCACGCGGGCAAGGCACGCGGTCATCTAAACAGTGTATTGTCTTACTCGACGGCAAAAGCCGCAGCCGCCCTACACGCACACGCACGCACGCACACCCACACGCTTGCACGATGTGTGCACCGCCGCGCGCTCACGCGGCGGTCTTGCGGCGCTTGCCGTCGCCGGCCGTCGACGCGACGGTCATGTCCTTGCAGACCTCCTTGAGACTGGCGCCGCGGGCGTCGGCGTACTGCTGGCGGTCGTAGAGCCGGTGCAGCACCGTGTCCTTGGGCACGATGGTGACGATGCGCACCTCGCTGCGCTTTTGCTTCTCGCGCGTGCTGCGCATGCGCAGCTGGTCGAGGGTGTTGACGTTGCCGCCGGTCGGCAGCCAGAGCATGCCGCCGAGGCGCGGCAGGTCGACGCCCGTGAGGCGGAGCACGAGGCCCACGACGACGCCGAGCGACTCGGTCTTGTCGCTCGCCGCCGAGTAGAGGGCCGCGAAGCCGTTGCGCGCCTTGTTGATCAGCTCGACGCACTGCTTGGCCTCGGCCAGGTTCTCCACCGCGAGGAGGATGCCGCCGCCCGGGTTGGCGGCGCGGTCCTCGTCGGCCATGAGGATGGCGCCCTTGCAGAGGTTTGCGCGCATGTGCTCGCGCACGAGGGTGTTGGCGCCGCGCCAGTCGCCCTCCATTGCGAGCTTGTTGCTCTGGCGGAGCACGTACGGGTCGACCTCGGGCATGTACGTCGAGTGGACCGCCTTGACGTTGTTCTTGAAGGCGGCGCCGAGGATGCAGCACGCGGCCGCGTGCACATTCTGCTTGTGCACCTCGAACGGCGTCACCAGCTGGATCCAGCGCTTGGCGAGCAGCTGGCGCGTGCCGGCGGTCGGGGTCGCCGTCGAGAGGAGCACGTGCATGCAGCGCTCGGCAATCGAGATGGCCGTCGTGCCGCGCAGCGTGCCCGGGTTGTAGAGCAGGTGCGCCTCGTCGAAGCACGCGACGCAGCGCGGCGCCGCCTCGCGCAGCAGGCGCGCGAGGCGCGCGCGGCGGTGGTCGGCGTCGGGCGAGCTGAAGAGCTCGTAGCCGATGACGAAGATGCGCGGCACGACGGCCTCGAACGCCGCGGCGTTCTCGCGCGCCTTCTCGAGGCTGCGCTCGAAGATCTCGCACGCCTCGCGCTTCTGCGCCTTGTCGGTGTTGACGTGCACGACGTTGTGAAAGCCCCACTCGTTCTGCAGCGACGCCACGTGCTCCTCGGCGGGGCCCTTGCCCGAGATGGACGTCGAGCTGGTGAACCAGAGGATGGCCTCGACGCCCTCGGTCATCTGCGCGTACTTGACGAGGTAGCGGATGCCCGTGATCGTCTTGCCCATGCCGCCGTCGAGCGCCAGCACGTTGCCGCGCGCGTTGCGACGGCGGCTGTTCTCGAAGAGGTGGTCGATGCACTTGCGCTGGTGGGGGCGGAGCTCGAGCGGCGGCGCCTGCTTTTGCATGTGAGCCTTGGCCTCGGCCCAGCACCGGCGCCAGCCCTGTTGGTAGCGCGCCGGGACCGGGTCGGCGCCCTCCAAGCCCACCTCCTGCTTGTGCGCCGCGACGACCCACTGGACGACGACGGCGAGGCCGGAAGCCGAGACGACGTCGAAGCGGGGCATCTTCTCGCCGGGCCGGAGCACGCCGGGAACGATGCGCGCGATGAGCACGAGCGCGCGCCAGACGTCCCAGTCGCCCGGCTCGGCGATGCCCACCTGGTCGGAGCCGACGCCCTTGCCGCTGCGCGGCGCCGTCGGCATGACAATCTGCTGGTACGCTCCGCGCAGCAGCGCCGTGAGGCGGATGCGCTGCATCGACGGCAGCGCGCGCACGATGTTGGACACGGGGCCCACGGCGGAGCCGTCTGGCTGCGCGATGCCGGGCGGGCCCCTGTAGGCGAGCGCCGAGAGCACGACCGCGTCGCTGTTGAGCGCGTGCGAGGCCTTGGGCGCCTCGTAGGCCCAGTCGAGGCCGTCGGTCGGCAGCTCGTCGAACTTGAGCTCGGTGCTCACCACGGGCGCCGGGTCCTCGGCCGTCGGCTGCGACCAGTAGAGCAGCTTGTCGGTTCTCGGCCCCCTCAGCACCCACTGCCACCGGATGGCGGCGCCCTTGGCCGGAATGTGCTTTGCCGTATCGTACTCCGGCAGCTCGGCGCTCCGAAAGGGAAGGCCGGCGCTCACGGCCCGCTCCATGAGCGCCCGCTCGGCCTTGGCGCGCGCCGTCGGGGTGATCCGCGGCTTCTTGCCCGCCTCGGCCGCGTGCGCCGTGGGCATGTGCGCGAGGTGGATGTTGGAGAGCGTCGAGTCGAAGCAGGCGATCAGGTTCCACGAGTACGCCTTGGAGAAGGGGCCGACGGTGAGCCCGTCCTCGGCATTCTCCTCGGCATTGGTGGTCACCTTGATCTTTTCGATGTCGCCGATGCCGCCAGCGACCACGGAGAGGTCGACGGTGCTGTGCAGGACCACGCCGTCGGGAACGACGGCGCAGTCCTCCACCGGCGCCTTGGCGGCCGCGAGGCTCACGAAGATGGCCGTCTGCGCGCTGCGCAGCCGCTGCACGGACGGGTCGTCGGGATCGAGGTCGACGCCGCGCGCGCGCACATTGTGGCCCGTGATGCCCCACGTGGCGCGGAAGCGCCGCTCGTAGCCGTTGGGGTCTTCGCGCTCCTTGTCGCTCCTCGACGCCGAAAAGTGCATCACGCCCGGGGTCACGTGCTGGTCGATGCAGTGCACGAGCGGCATCGTCGCGTCGCGGCGGCGGTCGTGCGCGATGAGCGGGGCGGTCAGCGCCGGAGCGTGCACAAAGTCGCCGCTGATCTGCTCGCGTTTCTTCGCCCAGCCCGTAAACGTCCAGCGCGTGGACGAGAACGAGTTCCAGTGGTGCTTCCCGACTGCAAACCGCCCGAAGGCGGGCTCGACGAAGAGCGGCACCGCCTTTTCGAGCATCTCAAAGTCGCCCGCCATGCCGCCGAGCGACTGGAAGAGCGGGAGCACGTACTGGTACTGGAAGCCCGCGAGCGCGGGGACCGAGACGCCGGCCTTCTCGACGAGCGACTTGTGGAGGTTCTCGTGCATGTGCTCCGGCTCGCGCCAGAGCAGCAGCGCGTCGGCGGCGCGCCCGGTGGTCCAGTGGAGAGGAGGGCGTTCGGGGTCGGGGACGAGCATGTTGAAAACGGCGACGACGACGTCGAAGCCGGGGTGGTAGTCGAGGCACCGCTCGGTCAGGAGCGCCATGCCCAGCAGCCACGGCACGTGCTGAAAGAGCGTGCCGCCGTCCTCGATCAGGATGATGGCCGTGCGCTTGAGCAGCGCGGTGCAGCCGCGCACGTACTTGCTGATCTCGGGGTTGAACGAGTCGCCCAGCTTGCAGAGGCACTGCGCGACGGCGCACAGCACGGCCGCGCCAACCGGAACCTTGGTGCGCTCGGCGTCGGGCAGCTCGATCGTCTCCGGCCGGACCCGCACCGCCTTTTGCAGGAACGACTTGTAGACGGCCTGCCCGCCGTGGGCCCGAAGCACGTCCCAGCACTTTTTGGCGACGTTGCAGTCGAAGCCCCAATCGAAGAGCAGGGTGCTGACGCGGTCCCACATCTCGTCGGGGCCGATCTCGCCGGACACCGGCGCCTCGACGATGAGGCTCGTGGGGTACTCGTGCGGCTCGGTCGCGTCGTCGGGGTCGATGCACTTCCACTCGAACTCCTTCTTCTTTGCCCAGTCGCCGCGGGGCGGGTCGAGGGCCACGCACCACAAGCGGGGTTCCTCCGCCAGCTCACCGTCGGCGGTGGTGTCAATCGGAAAGCGCAACACGTCAAACCGCGGCCGCGTCTCGGCGTGCCAGTTGCTCGGTTCGTCCTTCTTAACCTCTTCGGCCTCCGCCTGGCTGAGGATCCGCGTCGCCACCGTCTGCGTCCACAGCGAAGGCCGAAGGCCGAGCCCGGCGGGGTGCTTGTTGTCCTGATTGTACGCCTCGTTGAGGCGGTGCGCGAGGTAGCTCGCCTCGACGACCTTGCCCACGAGGTCGCCCAGCAGAAACCAGCCCGAGACGCCGTCGCCGACCGAGAGCACCCTGAACGAACACGTCGAACCCTTGGGGTCGTACCCGCCCTTGCCCTGCGTCAGGCACCCCATGACCGGCGTGTCCGTCCCCGACTTGCGCTGCGTCACGCCCTCTGGCAGCGGCAGGCCGCGCGCGCGCCGCGCCTCTCGGATGAGCGCGTCGGCCGCCGACGGCCGAATGCGCAGCTTCTTGGACAGCTTGGCCTTCCACTCGTCGGCGCCGTACTCGCGATCGCACGCCTCGAGCCGACCCTCCTCGGGCCGCACAAACCCCTTTACCACGGCCAACCGCACCCCCGCGCTGTCGTGCGCCGACTTGGTGCCATCGTACGAATCCCGCCCATTGGTCTCCTTCAGTTCTTTCTCGTCGCACCCGCGCACAATCGTGCAGTGCTCCTCGTCCAGCGCCGCCACGGCACCCAACACCCCCATGGAAAAGTAGTCGACATTCTGAACCCTCTTGCTCGTCATTGCTCTCTCGTTGATCGTCGTTCAAGGTCCTTTGTATACACAAGCGGCAGCCGCGCCCTCGGCAACCGAGGGCGCGCCCGCAGCGCCGCGCCGGCCGCGCGCGACGCCGCGCGCGCAAGACCCCCCGCGCGCAACCGCCGAGTTCCGACGCCGACTTGCACTATCGCGCTTGCGCGCGGGGGGTCTTGCGCGCGTCGGCGGCGCCCAGGGCGAATTGCCCGGCCGCGGCTGCCGCATGCGCGCGGGTGCCCGGTGGCAATAGACGAGCAGACGACGAGCGAAGACATGCCGGGCCCCCCAGTGGAAGCGACCACCTTTGCCTCGCTGCCGCCCGAGATTCGAAGGCTCATCCTTCAAAACGGCGACATCATGGGCGAGGCCGACTTTTTCATCTGCACGGCCAATCGCCACGGCGACGACCCCGCGATGCCCATGCAGGGCATCAGCCACGAGTCCGACCTCGTCGTGCGCGGCTACTACGTGGGCGGCATGCTCTACGTGACCAAGATCTACGGCTTGCGGGAGATGGACAACGTCGCCGGCTTCCAGCCCGAAGAACCGCACCCCGAGGCGCGCCTGTTCGCAACGTCACAGGTGTTCGACCGGGCGCACGCCGGCGCCGCCATCGCGCCCGGCGGGGCGGTCTATTCCCAGCTCGCACGCGCGTCCCTTGGACCGAAGGCGGCCGCGAGCGCCGCGTCGGAGTGGTACAACGAAATCCACCGCGAAGACAACGGCAAAATCAAGTGGTTCAAGCCCGGCAACACCTTTGGAACGCTGACCCCGTGGGTCCAGAGCGTCGACTTGGTCGAGGCCAGCCCCTTTCGCGTCGGCGCAGATGGGAATCGCAAGGCGCTTCCGTGCGGCCACCGCTTCTACGCCGACAGGAAGACGCGCAAGCTCTTCCTTTCCTTGACCAGCGACGAGGACCGCCTTCTCAGCCTGCGGCACGACGCGTCCTCGCTGCGGCCCGTGGCCAACGCGCCGTGGGTTCCCGAAAACCCACGGGAGTGGAACCGCCTGCAGACGCGCATGCGCTGGCGCGAGGAGGACATTCGCGACTGCGAGGCGTCGATTCTGCACCCGATTCCAAACGGGCGCGCCAACCCCAAGGCGGGACACGCGGGGACCGACCTTTTGCTCGGCCTCTCCAAGGACATTATGATTCGGACCGACAGTCCGATCATCGCGACCATCCCAATCCTCAGCCGCATCGCGCCGCCGCAGCCCGATGACGAGCTCCTGAACCACTCGGCTGTCTCGGCACAGCTCAAGACCCCGAGCGACAAGTGGCTCGCGTGCGTGCCGGCCGACTGGATCTACCGGTTCCAGCAGGGCGCCAAGGACGTGGATTGGGCGGAGGGCATGAACAACAGCCGCAGCGTCGAGCTCAACAGCTGCATGGACCACTGCGAACGCCACCTTCCGCTCATCGGCTCGACGCCGGACCGCATCACGCAGCTCATCATGAACAACCAGTACAAGATGCGGCCGGAGCAGCTCAAGAACGAACGCGGCGGGCCGCGCCGGATCGCTCGGCCGAAGCTGCGCCTTTCCAAGCGAGGCGCCGCGCCGAGCGTCGGCATCGGGAATCTCCACTCCACGGCACGGCGCAAGGCCGCCGCCCACTGCATGCAGCAGACCTCCTTCGACGAGATCGGGCCGCTGCTGGTCGCCTGCTTCATCGCGCAGGGCACGCCCGCGCGCGATCTGCAGTGCGAGAAGACGCTCAAGGAGCTGATGGCGCTCTGCAAGGACCCGCGCTTCGTGAGCGAGTACGCGGTCGAGGGCCCGCACGTCCGCCCGACGCCCGACGGCGCCATGGTGCGCCCGCGCGAGCCGCTAGACGAGACGAGCGCGCAGAGCGCGCCGGTGTCGGAGCTGTTCGACATCTTCGGGGGCGAGGCCGTGCTCGTCTGAACGCGTGCGTGTGCGTGCGTGTGTGGGGTACGCGTGCGTGTGGGTCTTCTGAAAAGCTACTTCTCGAGGGGGGGTGGGCAGGCGGAAGGGCGGGCAGGGGCGGGTTTGAAGAGGCGCGACGTTGCGTCCCGGACGACGAAGGCCTTGGGTCATCCTTTGCGTACTCGTGAGGTGCCGATGGATGCGAGCAGCGCTCCATTTTTCAAGGTCTCTCCGCCTGCGAACCGTGGCGCCCTCGGGGGCGGCCACGCGCGGCGGCTCAGGGGCGCGTCGCGCCCGAACAGCGCACGCCCGGGACCACTGGTCGCTGAGGCAGGGCACCGCGCTCGGCGCCGACGCGCGCCCTCGTCTTCCGAGGCGCACACCCTTCTGGACGGCCGCGCGGCGGCGCGGCCGTCTACGACGGTCGACGACTCGCGCACGAAGGGCTGCGCATTGCGACGACGGCCGATTGCGCGAGGCGCGGCTCGGAGGCGTGGGCGCCCAAAGGCGTCGCGTCTCCGAGGGCCTAGCCCGCCCATTCCAGCACGCGCGTCGGTCCCGAGCTCGAGAGGAGGGGTGTGCGTCTGTACCTCGTTTTCGTGGGGCACCTTCTAACAAGGGTTATACATATCGCGGCCGCGGTTCACGGGTAGTGATAGTGGGCGCCGCAATGCCGGGTCCCGGGTACGCGGTCGCGCCGCGCGCGCGCGGCGGCGGCCCGCCGTTTGGCCGGGTGCCGAGCGTCCGCAGCGAGCCCTCGCCCCTGCGCCCGCAGGAGATTGTCGAGCTCCGCCACCCGGCGCGCTCGGCCCACGAGCCGTGGCTGTACAGCTCCTACGAGCGCAACAAGGCGGCGGCGGCCACGGGCGCCGCCTTTGGTCTCAGCTTCCTGGCAATCCTCTTGGCCGGCGCGTGCGCGCTGGCCGTGGTGCCAACCGCGGACGCGGCGCTCGAGGACCTGCCCGAAGCGCTGGCCGCGGGCGGGGCGCGTTGCGTGCGCGTGGCTCGGCGGGCCGACTACACGATTGCCTTTGTGAGCGTGGGCTCGCCGGCGCAGTACCTCAAGCTGCTGTTGCTCGTGGGCGAGGTGGCGACCGACGCCGGCGAGCCGGCAATGTCGCTCTTCTCGGAGCGGATGCACAAGTCGCAAACGATGGTGTGCCGGCCGTTTGACCCGCCGAAGATGTACGAGGAGGACTGCCAAGACGTTGCGATGGTCTTCGACGGCACCGACGACCAGGTCCACGTGCACACGCGCTTCAGCTACCGCAACCGCGTCGTCGCCGAGAGCCTCTCCGACCGCGCCGAGCTGCTCCGCCTCGACGGGTCGCTCGCGCTGCTGCGCAGCCGCACGCACTGGCTGACGAGCACGCACTTTTGCTGGGCCGATCGCGATCCCGACGGCGAGGAACGGCCGCTCGACCTCCCCTTTTATTACAACACCACGACCGGCGCGGCCATCGTCGGGCTCAACGCGCTGTCCGGCCACGAGCGGTTCGAGGAGGCGCCGGCCGCGCGCGCGCGCGCGGCGCCCGACTGCGACCTGCTCGTCGACGACGACGAGGTGGCCGTGCGGCTGTTTCCGGGAGAGGCCGCCGAGGAGACCGAGCACTGGCTGGCGCTGACGACGACCTTTCTGTACGAGTACGGCCAGTCCATCCTCGAGCGGCGCCGAGAGGTGGTCGAGATCGGGCCGGCGTGCGCCGAGGCGCGCGCGGACCTCTCGCGCGCGAACGACGTCTACCACCTCGACTGCGTCGTGCACTACCCGTCGACGTGTCGCAGCGAGCCCAGCCTCCCCTTTCGACGCGTGGCGCGGGATCGGCTCCGGATCGACATCGACGGCGACGGGGTGGCGCTGCTGCACACGGAGAGCACGCGCGCCCTCACGAGGATTCCGCACCTGCTCTCCTACGGCGAGGGGCTCTGGCAGGCGCTCGGCCGCCTTTTGATCATGGTCCTCACCGCCGCCGTCGTCTTCGTGCGCGGCAACCAGAACGCGAGCTCGAGCATGTACATGCTCGAGCGCGCGCTCAACACGGTGCGCTGCCGAGACGCGGAGAGCGACGGCCTGCGCGACGGCCTGCGCAAGCTCCTGCGGCGCGGCCACGCGAAGACGCAGCCCCGCGAGGCCGCCCCCGTGACGTCCGACTCCATCGACGTCTCGCTCGATCACACCAAGACGGAGGTCGTGATCGACGGCGTGATTACGCTGACGGCGCTCGGTTCGCGCATCGCGGTGCTCGCCGCCAACTGGCTCGACTTTGTGTCCGACGGCGTCGGGCACGTCACCGTCTTTGAGGTCCTCGGAGTTGTGGCGTCGGTGGTTCACATTCTGCTGCGCGCCGGCGCGTTCGAGATCGACCTCGAGCACGAGTCGCCGCTGACCAAGCTCGCGGGGCCGATGTCGATCTGCGACGTGTCCAGCGCGGTGCTCATGGTCTTTGCCGATCCGCCGCTGCTCACGACGCACGACGGGCGGTTTGCGGCGGTGGGGCGGCTGCTCATCGCCATCCTCATCTCCATCTCCGTCTTCTCGCGCTGCATCTTTGCCGTTGCGATTTGCGCGCTGCTCGCGAGCAGCGCGAGGAACTCGAGCACCATCTACGATGCGCTCGGCCTCGGTCGCTGCGGGTTTCGCTACCAGTCGGTGCTCGTGACCTCGGCGCTGCTCTGGACGCTGCAGGCCGTCGCCTGTTGCTCGACGCTGTGCATCCTCTTCGTGCAGCCCGCGGCGTACTCGATGGTCCGCATGCAGACCGGCGACACCACGGCGTTGAGGTACTGCCTCTTCTTCGGCCTCTTCTCGGCGGCGCTGCCCACGATCACCAAGGTGGCGCTGCGCGTGCTCGAGTCCGAGTGCGACGCCAAGCGGGCGCCGAAGCGGCACACCGAGTGAGGCGCGTTTGGCCCTGGGGGGTTGTTCGCGCGCCGCGCGGTACTAGAAACTGTAAGGGAGATTCACTGGAGATTGCGATCTATTGCCACTACTAGAAATCTACAAGCACACGCGATTTGTAGATTCCTAGTACTCTTCCCCCGGAGGGTTTTGACAGAATTGCCACATTGGTTAGTCAATGGGTGCACGAATACTATGCCGCCACGACGGCGCCATGTCTCGGGACGTCTAGCGCTCTCATGGCGAGTCAGTATTTATATACACATTGACTAACCAATGTGGCAATTCTGTCAAAACCCTCCGGGGGAAGAGTACTAGGAATCTACAAATCGCGTGTGCTTGTAGATTTCTAGTAGTGGCAATAGATCGCAATCTCCAGTGGATCTCCCATACATTTCCTAGTACACGCGTCACGGCGTTTCGATCGAGACCAGCGCGTACTCGCGCGCCACGCACGTCAACGCGATGCTCAGGATCGCGATGACGTGCCACGACGCGTGCGCCGTCATCACGCAGCCGCACGGCTTGCACTGCACGCAGCTCAGCGCGCCCTGCGGCGCGCCGCTGTCGAGCTTCGCCAACACCGTATCGGGCCACATCAGCACCCTGTCGACGTACATGCCAAAGCTGAGGACCAGAAAGCCGGCGGCCTGCAAGCTCAGGATGATCGCAATGTTCGGGCCGGAGAAGGTCGAAAACGCCGCCGGCGCAAAGGCAAAGTAGCCCGCGGTGAGCAGCACGCTCGTGGCGTAGCGGAGCTGCGAGTGGTGCAGGTCGAAGTGCTGCATCTTGAAGAGGCCGCGGCCCATCGAGCACGGCTCCCGCATCGCCGCCGCCCCGAGGCTCGCGTCGCGGGCCCACGTGACGCGCGCAGGTATTCGCGTGCGCCTCCACATGAAGAATAGGAAGACCACGCCGCCCGCGGCGGGAATGTCGGCAACGGCAATCTCGGGCACGTTCAAAAAACTATTCGTGGCCACGGCAATGTCGGCGACCGCGGTCGTCACGAGGCCGACGTAGATGCTCGAGTAGTCGAGGAAGCGGCCCAGCAGCGAAATGTCCATGTCCGCCGCGGTCGAGTGGTAGATTGCGCTCGAGATCATCGTCACCACGACTCCGAAGGCCGCCACCGTCGCGCTCACGCCCGCGGGCGTGCCGCTCTCGGCAACGGCCGTGCGCGCGATGGCGTACGCCAGGAATATCACGGCGCCCGCAACGTGCGACCAGGCCGAGGAGCGCTCGATGTGGCCCGTTGGGCCTAGCAACGGCGACACGATCTTGTTGCCAAACCCGGGCCGCGTGTCCTGCGCCGGGCAGTTCGGGTCGAGCACGTTGGAGAAGAGCACGCCGTGCATCACCTCCATGATGCGCGAACAGCCGCGCTTCTCCGAGAGCGGCCTCACGCTGTACTGGTCGGCGCAGTTGTTGACGTCGCCTTCGCTCGGCGGCTCGTTGCAGCTTCGCGACGGCAGCATCCCCGTGGACGTGCCCGGCTGCGGCCGCAGGGCAATGTGCTCGGGCGCCGAGGGCAGCAGCGGCAGCGGCGAGGTGCGGTGCTTGTGAAAGGGGTCGTCGCAGTTGGGCAGCGTGCACAGCACCGACCGCGGACGTCTTCCGACCATGGTGGCAAACGTCAGCGGAGAAGCGGCATGCGTCGGCTGCGGCTGCGGCGGCGCGGGCACAAAGCGCAGCGGCGCAAAGCTCGTCGCCGGCTGCGCTATCGTGCCGCGCGGCTTTTGCACGAGCGGTTGCACGAGCGGGGTGGACCGAATCTCCTGCAGCGCGTCGGAGACGGCGGCCGCGTCGGCGCGCGAGCGCACGCCCGCCGCCACGTCGGCCGCGGAAAGAGAAAACGCAATCCTTGGCGCGGGCGGCATTTGGCGCGCGCCGGCTGCGGCTCGAGTATAGAGCAACTCCCACAGTAGCAAGCGGCCGGTGCGCGTTTAATCTGCGCTTGTCATGAGCGCACCGCCCCGCCGGATGGTGCACGCCGCGCGCGCGCCCGCCGACCAATCCGCCTCGTCCGAGGACGCCGCGGACGAAGTGTGGTTGGTCAATCTACCCGCCACGAAGGAAGGCAAGATTCTCCAGGAGCACCTCGCGTGCGTGGTGATGCGCGCCGACAGCCAGAGCTTCGAGGGCGCCGCGGAGGACTGCCTCAACTGGCGGCGCACCTTTGCGATCAGCCTCAACGCGTCGCTGCGGCAGGGCAAGCTACCGGTGGGCCTTCCGCGTCGGCCTGGCACGGGACGACGGCTTCCGCGCTACATTGCGATGCTCAACCTCTCCGGCGAGCGCATGCTCGTGCACTCGGAGCACAGCGCCCTGCTGCGCTCTCTGTGCTCCCACTCTCACACGCTCAACCGCGACGCTCTCAAAGGGGTGCACAACCGGCTCATCGCGCAAGTGTCCGACCCCCGGCGCTCGATCGTCATCTGCTACTCGCTGCCCTGGCAGGCGGGCTTTAAGCAGTACTACTGGGAGGCCTCCACCTTCGAAGTCAACGAGAGCGAGATGCTCAAGGCCGAACGAGACCCCTCCTCCTTTAATGGGGCCTTCCGGATGGTCACGGATAGGGCCGTGACCTGCAGCAGCACGGAGAGCGCGGCCTTTTCCGCAGCTCCGACTCTCAATGCCAACGGCGTCGAAGAGCTGTCCGATTTGCACTGCGACGCGCTCACGCAGGTTCACATCGGCAACAAGGCCATCGCCGCGTTCGAGAAGCAGTTTCGCGCCGTGGGACTCGACTACGATCCGAATGCGCCGCGGAGGGTGTGCGACTTTGCCGATCGCGACCGGCTCCTCGCCGAACGCGACCTCGCGTACCGGGCGGCCAAGACCATCCAGAAGCAGAGGGACGAAGCGCTGCGCGAGGTTAAGGAGCTCACGCGCCGCCTCGAGTTGCGCGACCTCGCGCTCGCGGCGGAGGCCTCCACCGCGGCAATCTCCGCCCTTGGCGCCTCGGCGGTCGCCGAGGTCGGCAAGGCCCCGCCGCCGGACGAGCAGGGCGAAGCCAAGCGGCACGAGGCGCAAATCCGCGAGCTCAAGGAGAACCTCTCGGAAGCAACCGCCACGCTGCTGACGCTCCAGAATCGAATCGAAGAGCAAAAGGCGTCCGCGGACTCCTTCGAGCGCTCGCAGAAGAAGGCGATGAAGAAGAAGAACGACGAGATCGAACAGCTCAAGGCGCGCCTCCAGAAGGAGGCCGCGGAGGCCACGCTGACCACGGCGGCCTCCAATGAGGCGCACGGCGCAATCGTCGCGCGGCACCGCGAGTCCTACAAGGCGCTCGAAGTCACGCTCGCGGACCAGACGAAGATGAAGGAGTCGATGGGGCAGACCATCGTCACACTGAACGAGTCCATCGACGCTCTGAATTCGAAGAACGAGTCGATGGAGAGCGCCGTGGCCTCGCTGCAAGCGGAGCTCGAGGCCAGCACCGAGACGATCAAGAGCCACGAACGCGGGATGCAGACCTGGCGCGAGGCTTACACCTTCCAGATGGACAAGAACGCGACGTTGCTCAAGCAGCACGAACAGGCCCAGGAGCTCGCCGAGCAGCAGCTGGCGAGCCTGCGCGAGGAGCTGGAACAGGCCCTCGCGCCCCCCGCCGCGCCCGCCGCCGCGCCCGCCGCCGCGCCCGCCGCCGAGCCCGCCGCCGAGCCCGCCGGCACCGACGTGGCCGTCAAGCCGGGCGGAGAGCCGCGTTCTCCTACACACTCGACCGGCTCGACGCAGGAGCCGCTCTACCAGCAACCGCCGCCCGCGGCGGCGCTCAACCAACAGTACGTGCACGTGCAGTACAACGACATCACCTACTTCCGGCCGCACGGCGTCGTCGACGCCGAACTGGCCGTGCTCACCGCGGAAGCCTCGCTGCAACAGCTCATTCAGTGGACGCGCCACCTCAACGGCACGAGCGGCGGGCGCATGCCACCGTCGATTTCGCAGATGCAAATGCCGTGGAGCCCGCAGCCGGCGGACGCGTGCGGACACCAGTCGCCGCCGCCAATGCACAATGGCGGCCCGATGCCCGGCAAGGGGCGCGCCTACCCGATTCCGCACCGGGGGCGCGGCGGCGGCGGACGGGGGGGCCACTACTAGTGTAAGACCGTAGGGAGAGAGGGGTGTGCCGCGGTTGCGTCGTTAAACTAAACCGTCTATAAACACGAATCCGGCGACGGCGCCGATGGCAAGCGAGATTAGCCCTCCCGTTCGCTCTTCAGCTCCCTTAGGTACTCGCGCTTCATCCGCGGCGTCCAGTCGTCGACGGCGTTCATGAACGTCAAGTCTTCTGGGACGTGTGGCCGCGGCCGCTGCGAGGCGCGCTGCTCGTCGTCGTAGAACCAGGCCACCCAGTCGTCGCTCGGAATGGGCGAGGGCGAGGGCGGCTCGAGCAGCCAGTGCCGCTCGTCGTCGTAGAACCAGGCCACCCAGTCGCCGTCCGGAATGGGCGAGGGACTCGGCTGCGGCGAGGGACCGGTCCACTCGATGTCGTGCACCAACTTCTGAAGGTCCCAGTAGTCGATGCGCTCGAGCGCCTCCTTGGCGTCGCGCTGCAGCTCCTCGGTCACGGCCTTGGTGGCCTCGGCGAGGCGGGCGTGCGGCCGCGGCGACGCGCGCGGCGCGTCCTCCACCACGATCAGCGGCGGCTCCGCCTCCGTTCGCGCCAGGTGCGGCGGGGACTGCCACCACCCCCACGCCCAATCCGACGCCGTCTGGTCACCCACCGGCAGCGCCCGCGCCACCGCGAGCCACACCAAGAGCCGCGCGCGCAGCATCCGCTCCTTGCACAGCGCTGAAATACACTAGCATATAGATGCGCGCGCTACGACGCACGCACACGCACACCTACTGCATGTTTTGCAGGGCGCTCTTCATCGTTGCGATAATCCGCTTCGTGGAGCGGAGATTGGCAATCGCCAGCTGCACGTCCTCGCTGATGATGTCTCGCTCGTCTGCGTCGCGCCCTATGGAACTGACCGCCGCCTCGGTGCTCTGGTCCAGCTGGTCCACTAGGTCGCGAAAGATCTCGCCGTACGAAGGGATCGACGCGTCGGCCTCGTCAATGTCGAAGGCCGGTGGGTTCGAACCCGGCGTCGCCGTCGGGGTCAGCGCCGGCGCGGCCGGCGCGGCCGGCGCGGCCGGCGCGGCCGGCGCGGCCGGCGTTGCGCATGCGGGTTTGGCGACGGTCTTCTTGGCCCGAAGGCGCGCGGCGCGCACCGCAAAGGCGTCGTCGACCACGGAAGCGAGATCCATTCCCTTATCAACAACGCGCGCCCCTTGCTGATATGGCAACTCGTGTTTAAGACTCACGCTGCACGCACGCGCGCAGGCCGCCCGTGCTCTAGGTGGAGCCCGCCACAACCGCCCGCAGCATCGCCGCCAGGTTGACCGCAGACGAGAACTTCGACTTTGCGTCCTCGCGCAGGCAGCCGTGCATCTCCTCTATACTCGACAGCGACTTGTGCAGGCTGCAGATGCCTCGGTGAGACGACGACTGCAGCTGCTTGGCCGCGGCGGAGGCATTCGGACAGCGCAGCGCGGGCAGCAGATCCGAGAGCTCCGGCAGGCACGGAATGATGCACCCGCCGTCGCTCATGTAGAGCCCGCGCTTGAGCTGGTAGAGTACGCCCGCCGCAAAGGGCCGGAAGGAGTCGCCCCCGCGGCGCCCGCTCGTCATGTGCGGCGTCTGGCCCGCCGCGTTCCAGAGCACCACCACCAGGCGGCCGAGCAGGCGGCGCACCTGGCCCGAGAGCGTCCGGCTCGCGCTCGCGCTCGCGCTCGCGCTCGCGCTCGCGCCCGCGTCGGCCGCCTGTCGGCGCTGATCGCGCACGAACTCGTTCGCCCAGACGCAAACGTCGTGCACGCCGTCCATGGAGAGCGACGCCCCGCCGCTGGCGCACTTTTTGACGTAGCGCTTCAGCGCGAGCTGCCGCACAAAGTCCACATTCTGCAACCGCGGATCGGCCGGCGCCGGCGCCGGCGCGGCAACGGCCACTCGCGCGTCTCTCATGAGCGTGTCGATGATGTCGGACGCCTCCTTTTCCAGCTTCTCGTCGGTCTGGCGCGCGGCCCCCGGCCGCGCGGCGCCGATGCGCGGCCTCTTGGTCGCGTCTCCGCGCCCCATCTCAACTTGATCGACACAGAGGGCGCCGCGCTTGGACGAGCTCCGAGCCAACGGCGGCTCGGGCGCGTCCGGAACGTATTGCGAGTCGCCGTCGAGACCCGACGCCTCCGCCCTCGCCCACGCCTCCGACGACGCAGCGAACATGTCGCGCCGCTTGATCCAGCCGCCCGCCGGCGCCCCCGACGCGTCGTCCGGGTTGGCCGAGGCGGTGGACCGACCGGTCCACGACGGGTCGTCGCCGCGGGAGCACTCCTTGCCGACGACGTGCCCGCTGACGTCGCACACGAGCTGCCGCTCGCGGTCCATGCGGACCTCCGAACATTGACAGCCAAAGCACACGTGGTAGTCTCCGTTGCCGAGCAGCACGACCTCCGGCTTGCCGCTCCGCGCCGGACGCGTGCGCATCTCGGCGCCATTGGAAAATAGGCTGCCAATCTCCTCGAGCGAGTCGATGGTCTCCTCGCCGGCGGCAACCTCCTCCTGCGCGGCGGCGTCGGCAAGCGCAAAGAGCGCGTCGATGTCCAACTCCATGGCCCGCGGCGTCTGCGGGAGGGTGCCGACCGCCGAGCCACGAGCCACGCGCCACGCGGGGTCGGTCTAGCGGCGATCCGCTTTTAAAAAAAAAGTACGGGCCACCACGAGGGCGGAGGACGCACGCACGCACGCTCACGGTGCACTATTTACGCCTCGCCGCCTCGCCGCCCGCCTCACAGCGCCATTGCCGTGCTGCCGCGCAGCGCCGAGGCAACGTCGACCTCGCCGTGGCGGCCGAGGTAGGCGTGCTGCGTCTGCGACGGCTGCACGCGCAGACCCGAGCCTCCACCGGAGGAGTTGATGAAATCGAAGAGGTGGTCGCGCTGGGCCTCGAGCGGGTTGGCCGACTTGGACGCGTTCACCTTGCCCGCCTCGAGGGCGGCGGTCTCGACCTTGGCCGGCTCGGCGGGGGGCTCCACCTCGCGCGCGGTGGCCTTGGCAAAGTTGAACTTCTCGGCGGCCATGCCGGCGGCGACGATCTTCTCGTTGAGCTTCTCGAGCGAGGCTTGGCGCTCGTCGAGCAGGCCGCGCTGGTCGTCATTCTCGCGCTGCAGCTTGTCGCGCGAGGCCGTCATCTCCTCCAGCGCCTGCATCGACTTGGACAGCGACTCCTTGATCTCCGGCAGCTGCGAGGCCTCGTCCCGCAGGCGCTTGACGCCCTTGGACGCGATGTACGACATCCGCGCGAGCGGCGCCTGCGAGACGATGTCCTGCTTCTTGGTGTACTCGTCCGCCCACGCGCCCAAGGCGGCCACCTCCGCCCTGCCCTCCGGGTCGTTCTCGGTCTCGGCCTGCATAAAGTCCTGCATGAAGAACTTGGCCTCGCCCTCGTAGCTCGCGATGCGCGTGCGCTCCTTCTCCTCGAAGATGCTCGCGCGCTGCTCGCCGCGCGTGGCGCGGTCCATCAGCTCCGCATTCTCCCTCTTGAGCCGCTCGACCAGCTCGTCGCGGATTGCGTCTGGCGCGGGCGCGTCGGTGGTGGGAGTCGCTTGGGCGGGGGTCGACATCGCACTTGGCGCGCGAGGGCTGGTTACTCGACCGTGCGACGGGCCCGGGTTATGACTAGCGGCACCACGGCGCGCGGCGTGCAGCGCGGCGTGCAGCGTGGCGTGCGGCGTGCGGCGTGCGGCGTGCACCGCGCACCGCGCTTGCTCGCGTTGGCGCGCCCCATGACCGGAACGTTGTTGATATGCGTCATCCACGTGCCGTCGCGCTTGCCCTCTTCGCAAATCGAACACTCGGCCTGGCCGCGGAAGAGGACGCTTTGGTTTTCGTCCATGATCAAATCGGTGCCCAGCGAGAGCCCGCGCAGCGTGCCGTTGCGGATCTGCCGCTCCGCCTCGGCATTGTCCACGCGCGCCGACATGCGCAGCGAGCCGTCGGTGCCCTTCCACGAGGCGAGGCACGTTCCGACCCGATCTTGCGAGTCGTGCTCGTTGAGCAGCGGCGCGCCCGCGAGGTTGGTGCTGGCAATCTCGGCCGCCGAGAGGTCGGCCGGGCCGCCGCGCCCGCCGCGGGGCGGGGGCGGGTGCGCGGTGCCGCGAATCTCGAGGACCATTTTGCAATCGTGCAGCCCTCCCTTGGAGGCGGGCCCGCGCGGACAAATTATTAGCGGCTGCCGCTCGCGTCGGTCGGACGTGCGGAAGGCCAATGGAGCGCGACGAGGGCTACGCGACCGACGAGACCGAAGACGACTGCGAGGCGGAGGCGCACGTATTTGGGGCCGGCGCGCTCTGCGTGCTGGCCCACGTGGCCGAAGCCCGGTCCGCAATACCCTCGGCGGTCGGCGCGACGAGCGCGCTCGCCGCCTTTTCCACGGCGCGCCTCTTTTACGACGTGTGCCGCGCCGGACGCCGCTGCGACGTGGAGGTCGAGCTCTAGGGGCGGGTGCGCGCGGGGGGTCTTGCGCGCGCGGGGGCGCTTGCCTCGGCGGCGGCGGCGCCTCGGCGGCTGCGCCTTGCGGCCTCGCGGACGGACGAGGTGGAGAGCCATGCACCCGTGGAAGACCGAGGAGGGGCTGACGATCGACGGCTATCGCGAAGACGAGGATGCTGAGGTCGAGCAGGCGCGCGAAGACGGCAAACGGTACGCGAACGTTTGCGCAGACTGCCTAGGCGGCCTTTTCTTTGGGTGCAATTGCGAAGCCTGGCCCGACGACTGTTGGACGGGCTCCGCGCGGCCGTACGACGACCCCAACTTCGTAGGGATCTACACCCCGTGGGTGCTCTCGGCCAAGGGCAGGCAGAAGCAGCGGCAGGCCCGCGCCGTCTTCGACGAGTTGCACGACGCGCTCGAGGAGCGCGGCGCGCGGCGCAAGGCGCGCGGGCGCTGGTTGCTCGTCAAGGACCTCGTCGACGCGAAGCGCATCGGGCTCTACTGGATGGAGCAGACCCAACGGAGCCTCTGCGCCCCCGGCGGCGCGGGGAGAACGGCGGACGGGGACGCGTTCCGTGCGGAGTTTTAGAGCGGTGCGCGTTTGGAATAATAAACAAAAGTTTCCGCTAGCCCTCGGCCTCCGCCCGCGTCCGCGGCGCTCCGGCGCCATGGCGCCGGAACCCGCCTGGGGCCGCATCGACGCGGCGCACGTCTTCTGCGAGCCAAAGTACGCGACGTCGCCGCACGTGGCCGAATTCTACAACGCGGCCTCCTCGCTCGTGTACGTGGCTGCGGGCGGCGTCGGGCTGGCGCTCGCGCGTCGGTGGGGCGCCGACTGGCGCATCCAGGCGGGGTGGGCGGCGCTGGTCGTCGTGGGCATCGGCAGCGTGCTGTTCCACGCCACGATGCGCTTCGCCATGGAGCTGTGCGACGAGATCCCGATGCTCTTCTTGGTGCTCGCCTTCCTCGTCGGCAAGGAGGACTGCGTCGGCTTCATGCGCGGGCCCGCCGGCCGGCGCCGCTTCCGCCTCGCCGCGCTGGCGCTGATCGCGCTGTCCACGGCGTCGTACGTCGCGCTGTTCGTCTACGAGATCTTCGTCTACAGCTTCGGGCTGGCGGTGCTCTTCGAGATCGGACTCGACCTCGCGTGCCGCCCGAAGACGTGGCAGACCCGCGCGTGCTTTGCGATCGCGGTCGCCTTCATCGCGGTCGGGCACGCGGTCTGGCAGCTGGAGCAGCGCCTCTGCGCGCGGCACCCGCGCCTCTGGCCGCTGCACATGGTCTGGCACCTGCTCTCGTGCCTCGGCGGCGTGTTCGCAATCGTGCACAATGTTTTTCTCCGCAGGGAGAAGCTGGGCGGCGGATGATGGGGCGCCAGAGGCGTGCGCGCCGCAACCCCCGGCTGCGGCTCGGGCCGGCTGGCGTTTTACAACGGCGCCGCGGCGACGATGGCGGACGAGGCGGACTCCTTTCCGCTCCTCGAGTCGCTCCTGAAAATCGACGACCGCGACCGCCGAACCAAGGAGCTGCTGCGCCTGCTCGTGTTCCACCGCGCGCAGATGCAGGCGGAGATCATGCAGGCCGGCCTCCTCGACGAGGACGAGCTTTCGCACGACAAGACGCGGCGGGAGCGCTACGCGTACGCGCAGCAGATCCACGGGTACTACTACATGGACCGCAGCGACGTCCAGATGTTCTGGGACGCCGCGCGCAAGAAGCGCGCAGAACTAGTCGAGTAGAGACGCGCGTGCGTGTGTGCGTGCGTGCGTAGGGTGTCGGAGCGAATCAAGACGTCTCAAAGCAACCGCCGCTCGAGAATAAACGCGCAACACGCCCACGCCGCGACGCGGATGGTCGCATTGTACCGAAACCCCGCGCGCTCGAAGCGCGCGACCCACCAGGACTGGTTGTGCACGGCCGTGTGCAGGTGCCGCGGAACCGTCACGTTGAAGCGCGCCCACGCGTCGCCGGCGTAGGTGCCGCGCCCAAACGGGGATCGCGTCGTCTCCATGCGCGTGGTCTCGTGGCGGTTGCTGATCTTGAGCAGCATCCACCGCGAGGTGACGCGCGCCAGCTCCTCGACCGCCCGTTCGACGTCTTCCTCGGCGAGGTGCTCGAGCACGTCGGTGCTCACGAGGGCGTCGAATGCGCGGTCGTCGAATGGTAGACTCGTCGCCGGCGCGGCCGTCCAGCACTTGGCCACGCACCGCGACGGCTCGGCGCCGTACTTTGACTCGGCGAGCGCCACCGCCGCCGGCGCGACGTCGACGCCAGAGGCGCGGACCCCCATCTTCCACATGGCGCTGACGCCGCCGCCGTGCGAAGACCCGACGTCCAAAACCGTGTCGATCTTCTCCAATGCGACGAGGGGTTCGAGCGCCCGGAGCACCGGACCGTAGTGGGTCATGATGCCGTCGGACTGGTAGCCCAGTCTATACAGCGAGTCGTAGAGTTCGGGCATTCGTCCTGTTGCGCGCCGCACGGCCCACGAGCGCGCGCGGGCGCGTCCTAGCGTCCGTTTACAATGACAATGACACCCACACACACCCGCGCTCCCCCGAGTCACACCGACGCCTCGCGCGCCATCGCCGCGCGCGTCGCCTTGCCG
>Ga0315315_10000968_pt1 | contig 25881 bp, 21 predicted proteins | sample M140m3416metaG_FD_203699 | JGI IMG/M metagenome (GOLD analysis project Ga0315315, IMG submission 203699) | Ammonia-oxidizing marine archaeal communities from Monterey Bay, California, United States - M1 40m 3416 | ecosystem: Environmental > Aquatic > Marine > Intertidal zone | place: USA... | reverse complement strand
CTGAGGTTACCGAATACATTGTAACAAGTGGTTTCGTTGAAGTATCTCCAACGGCAACATCTGTTCTGGCTGAACAAGCTGTTCCGCGGGCAGAACTGTCTGAGGATATGGTTAATGGGTTAATCGCTGATGCAGAAGATTCAGCAAAACATCTTAAAGGGTCAGAACTCGACTTAGCGAACAAGCGTGTCGCTGATACGAAAACTTTGTTGGATTTGTTTTAAGTACCAACAAATTTCATCAAGTGTTTTGTACTTCCTAATCTTTACCTTCGGTATATTGCCTTCTAGACTTACTGGCTTTGCATTCATGGCCAGCTCTCAAAGGGCGACGTTTCCTGACAGTGTCATATAGAAACTGGGTTTGATAATGTTCCTCAAACTCGAGGCAAATATGCAAATATAGAACCCATTGCTTGGATCGTCAGTTGCAAGCTGCATAGCGACGTAAACTAGTTTGGACCGTCCTTTAAAACTAATATGTAATAATTGGTGCGTTGGGGGTCAGATTCATCTGCTTCCAATATTTATTAATATAAATCAATGACCTAACTTTTGGAGTATTTTGTATTAAGTGTAACACATTTTTCTATCGACCATATTATGATATCTCTGTGTTGAACGCAGTGTTTGTTGGTTGGTGTTGGGCATTGATATGAAGAGGCTGAGTGCTACAACTGCTTTTTTCGAGGTCTGAGCAAAGATGTTGAATTTTTTAATTATTACTTGTGCATAAAATAACTTGCTCAAGCTAATGTATGATTTACAGACGTTCTATGACTTTTGCTCTCTTATCTCGCGTTTATGCCAACGCTCCCATATTGCTTTGTCTCGCCACATTGGGTTGGGGCAGTAACGCCGTTGCCAGTCGCTTAGCTGTTGGTGAAGTTTCTCCAATGATGTTAATTTTTTTGCGCTGGGGTCTGGTTGTATTAATTGTCTTAGTCGTGCACGGCAAAGAGATGATCAAGGGATGGCCAGCCATTCGTACAAGACTTGGATGGGTCTTTTTAATGGGTGGCTTGGGGTTGAGTATGTTCAACGCGCTCTTCTATGTCGCCGCCTACAGCACAACCGCAATAAACATAGGCATTATACAGAGCACATTGCCAGGGATGATTCTGTTCGGTTCTTTTATAATATTTGGAAATCGCATCAATAAGTTACAAATTACTGGACTGACACTGACATTTATAGGAGTGGCTGTGATGGTTTCCAAAGGCTCAATGGAAAATCTGATGCTGTTGACCTTTAATAATGGTGATTTCCTAATGCTTTTTGGATGTTTATTTTATGCGGCCTATACGATTGGACTCAAAAATAGACCTAAGGTTTCTGGCATGGTCATGCTGGGGTATTTTTCGGTAGCGGCTTTCTTGATGACTATACCATTGATGACGATAGAGAGCGCAGTTTATGGAACAACCATGCCAGGACAAAAGGGCTGGCTAATCATCATTTACATCGCAATTATACCATCTTTCATTTCTCAGATATTTTTTATGCGTGGTGTTGACCTGATAGGTTCTGGATCAGCCGGTTTATATGCCAATTTGGTACCTGTATTTTCTGCGATCATCGCGGTGATACTATTAAATGAAATTTTCAGTCTTTATCATCTTTCTGCTTTGATTTTTGTATTTGGTGGCATTGCGCTATTTGAGCATCAAAGCAGGCAGAAAACATGATTTAGGGTTATTAATGCACACAACTGCAATTGCATTTGTAGTTCACTCAAGCATGGGCTAATTCGAAGTGAAGTCTGACTGCTTGCAGTGAATAGATTTGTGCGAACTGGGAGTGTTGAGATAGAGCCAAAATACTTGTATTTCCTGTTCCATATCTAAAATACGCTTATCACGCAGCTAACTAAATACCCCGGTGGTTTTCTTAGGAATAAGTAAAAGAGAGACAGATGGATATGTGTCTCTGCTCTTTGGTGTAAACAAAGTGCTCAAAACGATGCCTAATAGAAAGTTTAGTAAGGGCTTATCAGCGCGGCCCACTTTTGCGCTCACCAGCGGCCCTTCAATATAAAATATTGATTTAAATAATTAATTATTGGTAAAATATATCAACCATATTTATCGATTATTGTAGCTGAGTTGCTATTTGTAATAAGCATCATAAATTGGACCAAGCGTGTCTTCTTCGAATAAGGATGACACAGAGGTGCCATTTGAAATGTTCATTATCGCTTGGGCGAGCATCGGCGCCAATGGCACTGTGCGGATCTTATCGCAGGCTGCTACCTCTTGCGTGGCTTCGATACTGTCTGTAATGACTAGATGCTTCATTGATGAATTGATAATCCGTTCCACAGCAGGGCCAGATAAAACTCCGTGTGTGATGTACGAATGCACTTCTTTTGCACCCATGTTGATCAAAGTGTCAGCGGCTTTGCACAGGGTTCCGGCTGTGTCACAAATATCATCTACTATGATACATTTCTTACCCATTACATCACCAATTACTGTCATTTCAGCAATTTCACCCGGTGCATTGCGACGTTTGTCCACAATTGCCATCGGTGCGTTGATGCGTTTGGCCAGTTCACGTGCACGGGCGGTGCCACCTACGTCTGGGGAAATGACCATTACGTCGGATAGGTCACCAAAGTTGTGTTTTACATCGAGCGCAAAGGCAGGTGCAGCATAAAGGTTGTCGACTGGGATATCGAAAAAACCTTGGATCTGTGTGGCGTGCAGGTCCATTGTCAAAACCCGTTCGATGCCCGCCTCAGCAATCAAGTTTGCGACTAGTTTGGCAGAAATCGGTGTTCGTGCCTTTGTACGGCGGTCTTGGCGAGCATACCCAAAGTATGGGATCACGGCTGTGATACGAGCAGCTGAAGACCTACGCAAAGCATCAGACATAATCAGCAATTCCATCAAGTTATCGTTTGCTGGGTTTGATGTCGATTGGATAATGAACATATCCTCACCACGCACGTTTTCGTAAACTTCAACAAAGATTTCTTGATCGTTGAATCGTTCGATACGCGCATCCACAGGCTTTACTGACTTGCCACGGTGCAGGGACATACGTCTTGAAATTGCCTTGGACAAAGATTGGTTAGAATTACCCGCAATGAGTTTAGGTTCGATGTTGGAATTCATGGCAATGTTCCCCAGCAGTGTTCCAACCGTCGCGCAGCAGATCGTAACAGTTTTGATAAACGAGGCCTTAGCAATTCAACGAGGGTTTGCATAGGTACTTTTGGAGGTTAACTTGTTCTAAATTCAATAAAGGATGCCACAATATGGCTCATATCGATTATTACATGATTACACTATCCCCATTTTGCTATTTAGCTGGGGATGAGTTGGAAAAGGTTTCTAAAAAACACGGTGCAACGATCACTTACAAGCCCGTGAACCTTTTTCAAGTCTTTGCGGCTACAGGCGGTGTTGTGCCTGCCGATCGTCATCCCGCTCGCCAAGCTTATCGTAGGCAGGAAATAACACGTGTGGCCAAGGCCAAGGGATTACCAATTAATCTGACGCCTGTATTTTTTCCGTCGAATCCGGCACCAAGCTGTTATTCCGTGATCGCTGCACAAAACGCTGGAGGTGGTGATGTTGGTGGCCTGTGCCAATCCTTTCTTCGTGCCTGCTGGGCTGAGGAAAAAGATGTGGCAGAGGATGCGATCGTTCGGGCTTGTTTAAAAGAGAATGGTTTTGATCCAGGCCTCGCAGATAGTGGTTTGCTGAGTGGTGCTGAAATTTTTGAAAAGAACACGCAAGAGGCCATCAAAAAGGGCATCTTTGGGGCGCCGATGTATGTAGTTGAGGACCAGCTTTTCTGGGGGCAAGATCGTCTTTGCTATCTCGATAACTACCTAGCAGAGCAAAATTGATAATGGACGGTATCTTTATTCGCAAAATGGGTACAGGTCCACGCAAAGCGTTTTTTGCGCATTGTTCACTTTCGTCTGGCAAAAGCTTGTTACCGTTGGCGAGACATTTTGAGTTTGAGATGACGATAGGTGCCATTGATTTGCCAGGTCAGGGTAAATCTGCCATGCCAGACATGGATCGTGACTATCACTCACAATGTGTGGCAGCCTGTATTGCTGAGATCGAAGTGATGGGTGGTCCGCAGGACTTGGTGGGCCATTCTTTTGGTGCAACGGTTGTTCTTGCATTGGCTGTACAGCGCCCTGATTTAGTGCGTACGCTAGTATTGTTTGAACCTGTCTATTTTGGCCTGTTGAACGATGCAGGGCACGATGCTTATAGGGCAAGCATGGTGCAAGAGCGTCCATTCAACGATGCGATTGAACGTGGTGATATGATGGCTGCGGCCGAAGCATTTCTTACTCGTTGGGGGTTGCCAGGCGAATGGGAAGCGATATCTGTCGCGTCGAAAGAGATCATGGCTCGTCGCATGTGGCTGATCCCAGCGCAGGCTGATGGGATTATCAATGATGGACCAAAGCGGATGAAGCTTGATGCGATTAGCGATTTGCATGTGCCAACACTAGTGATTCATGGTGGTAATTCACCTGTAGTTATGGAGGCAATCACCGAAGTAATTTCGAGTGCTATTCCAATGGGGCAGGGTGATGTGCTTAATGGTGCTGGGCATATGTTGCCGATCACGCATCACGCTGCCTGTGCGGATAAACTGCGAGTATTTTGGGGGCTTTAACCCTTAGCTAATGCCACGAACTGGTTGATTTCGGCGGCTGTTGTGGACCAACTGCAGACAAGGCGACAGTCGATGAGTTCGTCGCTAGGACCTTCGGAGCGCTCCATGTAATAGATTGCACCACCATCTACTGCGCGGTTGTGTGCGGCGCGGGACATTTTACAGAACAGCATGTTGGCCTGACGTGGGTTGTTCATCTCAAATGAGTCGATTTGTGTGAGGCCCGCCTCGAGCCGTTCACCTGCAGAATTGGCTTGCTTTGCCAAGCGGAGCCAAAGATCGTCAGCGAGGTAGGCTTCCATTTGGGCTGACAAGTAGCGATGTTTGGAAAACAGGTGTCCACTGCGTTTACGACGTAATTCAAATTCCCATGCTTTCGAAGGATCAAAAATGATAACCGCTTCAACGCCAAGCAGACCATTTTTAGTTCCTCCAAAGCTAACAACATCAATGCCTGCTTTCCAGGTCATTTCTGCAGGTGTGCAATCAAGCGCAACAAGAGCGTTTGTAAATCGCGCACCGTCAAGGTGTGTTCCGTAGCCGAGGTCTTTGGCGATCTTACACAGATTAGCAATTTCTTTACAGGAGTAGACAGAGCCGAGCTCAGTTACATTCGTGATTGACACAGCACCACGTTGCATGTTGTGCACGCCCTTGCTGCCTGCTTTGGTGGCAACTTGGGAAAATAATACAGGATCAATTTTCGCGTTGGGACCGTCGACCAGGGTTAGCTTCGCGCCACCAGTAAAGAACTCGGGTGCACCGCATTCGTCTTCCTCTATATGGGATTGGCGATGACAAAGTATTGTTTGCCAAGGCGCAGACAAAATCGACAGAGCCAACGCATTGGCTGTTGTACCTGTGGAAACGAGATAAACGGCAGCTTCAGGTGCTTCAAAAATTTTGCGTATTTGAGCTGTGACATTATCCATGATTTTATCGGAGCCATAAGCAGCAGCATAGCCGTTGTTGGCTTTAGCCATTGCAGCTATCACTTCTTCGGCAGCCGGCGCAGCGTTGTCTGAGGAGAAATGCATCAAGAGAACCTTTCTGTAGCGTAATCTTCAAAAGCTTTTTCTTCGATATCGTATTCAGCTACAGTTTGCCCAGCGACCGAATTTCCACTAATTTTCGTGCTGTTTGTGTCACCTGTTAGCAACGGATGCCAATTTGGTAGATCTTTGCCTTCATGAATCAAACGATAAGCGCAGCTGGATGGCATCCAATGAGCGTTCCGGCCTATGTTTTCTGGGGTCAACACAACACAGTCTGCCACCAACTGTTTGCGCAGTGCATAACTCCCGCAGGAACAGTTGGTGTCGTCAAAAAGGCGGCAAGCTATATTAGTATAGCGGATCTCAAGCGTGTCCTCGTCTTCTAGCTTTAATAAGCAACATTTACCGCACCCATCGCATAGGGCTTCCCATTCTGCTTCGGTCATGTTTGTCATAGCGTTCTTACGCCAGTAATTTTTGCGCAGGCCGTCTCTATTTATGTATTGATTCATGGAGTTCTTGTTGAGCGGATAAGGCAGATTGTCTAGTGTGAATCCGAGAGCAGGAGAAAAAAATGCGGGAAACCGAGCTATACGCCCCGGTTAAAGCCTTCCTGGAAGCGCAGGGTTACGAAGTGAAATCGGAAGTCAAGGAATGCGATGTTGTTGCTGTGCGCAATGGGGCAGAGCCTGTGATCGTGGAGCTGAAACTGCAATTGTCGCTCGCTTTGTTGTTGCAGGGTGTCGATCGTCAACAGATTTCGGATCACGTCTATATTTGTGTACCGGCTGGAAATGGAGTGCGATGGACGAGCCAAGTCAAAGATGCCGTACGGTTGTGTCGGCGTTTGGGGCTGGGCCTCTTAAGCTTGCGAAATGATGCTGTTCTTGCACATATTGACCCAGGTCCCTACGCTCCGCGCAAGTTTAAAAGGCGAAGAGATCTGTTATTACGAGAGTTCCAGAATCGTGTGGGTGATCCGAATACGGGTGGACAAGTAAAGCGCAAGATCATCACGGCCTATCGTCAGGATGCGTTGCGCATTGCGATGCATCTTTTGGAAGCGGGTACGGTGAAACCTTCTTTTGCGCGGGACAATTTGGGTATACCAAAGGCAGCTGCTATTCTGCAGGCGGATTATTATGGCTGGTTTGAGCGGATGGAACGTGGAGTCTATGCGCTTCGTCCACTTGGAGCGGAGGCGCTGAACCAATACTCTGATGTTGTGGATTTGTTAAAAGCTTAAAGCGCGTCTAGTATTTTGCGGGCCTTATCGCAATCGTTATCCATTGCTAGGATCAAATTTTTCATGCCGTCAAATGCGAGTTCGGGACGGAGGAATTCAACCAGAGCGATCGAAAGTTTGGCTCCATATAGATCACCACTAAAATCGAATAGAAAAACTTCGAGGTTGGGGATATCATTATCTGCAAAGGTTGGGCGATCACCAAGGGAGGCAGCTCCTTTGTAACGGCCTTTGTGCGGACCATCTAGTACATCAACCATCACAGCATAGACACCAAACTTAGGCAGGTGTAGATCTGTCAACGGGATATTGGCAGTAGGGAAGTTCATTTCACGCCCGCGTTGGAAGCCTTTTTCTACTGTTCCCTCGATGCGATGCCAATGGCCAAGCATACGGGTTGCTTCGGATGTGTGACCCTTGGAAAGGGCGGCGCGGATTGTGGTGGAGGATAACTCGCCCGCTGTGTCATTCACCAGTGGTACTATGGTCGTTGTGAACCCATTTTTTGTACCAAGAGTGGTGAGCATGTCTACGTCGCCTTTGCGATGTCTGCCAAAGCGAAAGTCTGCACCAACGACGAGATGCTTGATTCCAAGGCCGTCTGTCAGCACTTCTTTAATGAATTCTTCGGCGGTCAAGCCAGATAACATTTTGTCAAAGGGAAGTTCAAAAAGGTGTTTAAGACCTAGTTTTGCAAGCTGGTTTGCTTTGGTTTCGGCAGACATAAGGCGGAAAGCTGGAGCATTTGGTTGGAATAGGCGACGGGGGTGCGGTTCAAAGGTGATAACTCCGAGCAGTGCATTCAGCGATACCGCAGCAGTGCGTGCTATGGCAATAACTGACTGATGACCAAGATGCACACCGTCAAAATTTCCCATAGCCACAGCTGCGCCTTTGGCGTTTTCTGGCAGATTTTTGAATGTTTTGTGTCGTTGCATGTGGGCTTATTGTGGCCCAGAGGCCATTAATCGAATTTTCGGCTCGGCGCGAGAACTAGTGCCGTGCCCTTCAAGACGACGGTATCATCCACGCTGCAAGCACATTCAAGTGAAACGCGGCGTTTTGAATAATCGATTTCCGCAACGGTCACAACTGCGACGACCCGATCTCCAGGGCGAACGGGGGCCATAAACTTTAAGTCTTGCTTCAAATAAACAGTGCCATGGCCTGGTAATTGTTCACCAATCACGGCTGAAATAAGGCCAGCAGTTAGCATCCCATGAGCAATGCGGCCCTGAAAAATTGTATCCTGGGCGTACTCCTCATCCATGTGCACAGGGTTATGGTCCGTGCTTAGTTCCGCAAACATCTTGATTTCTTTGTCGCCAATGGTTTTTGAAACCGAGCGCGACATGCCAATTTCCAAATCCTCAATAACAATTGTACCGGTCGGATAGTTATGTTGGTGTTGATCGAACATTATAATAGTTCTTCCAAGTTCCGAGATGTAAAATTTTTTTAGCGACGTATTAATGAGTCTGCAAGTTTTAAGTGTAATATTACGTTAAAAGATCGTACTTTAAAGCAATTATATTACTTTTATTTTAAGGAATCTGAAATGGACGAGCATTTTAGCGTAAATGGCCGATTGTGGCAGTCGGTTTTCTATTATGTAGTTGCAAAAAATGGGCAAGTTTTTTTGGATCAGGTTGTGAGTTCGTCGAAGTTTCTTTTGCCGCTAACCCGCCTGAAATAAATAAGCTATCAAGGTTCTCATTCTCAGCACCGAGGATATCCGTTCCGATGCCATCACCGATACATAGTATACGATCCGCGTTGATAATCCGTCCTGTAGTGATGGCCAAACGGGTGCGAGCCAGATTGTAAATTGGTGCATGAGGTTTGCCAAAGTAGTGAGATAGACCACCAAGTTGTGCATACTCTTTGGCCAAAGCCCCTGCGCAAAAAATTCGTTTTTCACCCACGTCGACTTGGATATCAGGGTTTGCACAAAGTAAATTCATGCCACGGCTTTTAGCTTCATGAAAAATCGTTGCATAGTCTTCCGGTGTTTCGGTTTGATCGTCAAATAGACCCGTACAGACAATACTTTGGGCTCTGTCCAATGGAACGCGGGTTATTTTGGCTAAATCGGGGATATCGTTGCTTGCAAAAAATGGAGCATCTCGTTCTGGCCCGATATGAAATATCTCAGTGCCAAAATAACCTGAGGCCAAAGCGGATCGAGCGCTATCGCCACTCGTTGCTACTTCGTGATACAGATCTCGTGCCACGCCTATCTCGTCGAGTTGTATTTCAACAGATGCCTTAGGTCGAGGAGAGTTGGTAAGAAGCAGAACAATGCGACCGCCATCGCGAAAGTCCTCTAAAGCTTTGACTGCAGATTCAAATGGGCGACGACCGTTATGCAAACAACCCCACAGGTCACAAAATACAGCATCGTAATTTGAGGAAATTTCGGAAAAATACTCTATAATGTGGGTCATAGTGCGCCTATTGAAGTCGCTGTTATCATTGTAGGATTAGTGATGAATGCAAGGGAATCTGTCTTAATTGATCCTTGATGGATTTAAAGTTTCACCGTGTAAACTTCTTATATTTCACCCGCGTTGGCTCCAGTGCATTTGGACCTAATCTCCGCACTTTATCCTCTTCATAATCCGCAAAGTTGCCTTCGAACCATTCTACCTGAGCTTCGCCTTCGAATGCCAGAATGTGGGTGCAAATTCTATCCAGGAAGAAGCGGTCGTGGGAGATGACCACTGCGCAGCCAGCGAAATCTACAAGAGCATCTTCGAGTGCGCGGAGGGTTTCGACGTCCAGGTCATTGGTTGGCTCATCGAGCAAAAGCACGTTGCCACCTTCGCGCAGGAGTTTTGCTAGATGTACCCGGTTACGTTCGCCGCCTGACAGCAGGTTCAGGGTTTTTTGTTGATCTCCACCACGGAAGTTGAAAGCGGAGCAGTAAGCGCGCGCGTTCATTTCGGCATCGCCTAGTTTGATAATGTCCTGACTGTCGGAAATTTCTTCCCAGACAGTTTTCTTATCGCTTAAGTTGTCGCGCGACTGATCTACGTATGAAAGTTTTACCGTATTACCGTAGTTGATCTTGCCATCATCCGGTTTTTCTTGGCCTGTGAGCATTTTGAACAAAGTTGATTTACCGGCACCGTTTGGGCCAATCACGCCAACAATACCGCCTGGTGGCAGAGAGAAGGAGAGGTCTTCGACTAGTAATTTTTCTCCGTAGGCTTTGGAGAGACCATCTACTTCGATCACTTTGCCACCCAAGCGGGGGCCGTTTGGAATAACGATCTGGGCTGAAGTGATCTTCTCACGCTCTGACTGGTTGGCCAAATCGTTATAGGCGTTGATCCGAGCCTTTTGCTTGGCCTGACGGGCCTTTGCCCCTTGGCGAATCCAGTCAAGTTCACGTTCCAGAGTTTTCTGACGGGTTTTGTCATCCTTGGATTCGTGGGCCAACCGTTTTGCTTTTTGCTCTAGCCATGCGGAGTAATTGCCTTCGTACGGGATGCCGCGGCCACGGTCGAGCTCTAGGATCCATGATGTGATGTCATCTAGGAAGTAGCGGTCGTGAGTAACGATCAGGATTGTGCCTTTGTAGTCGATCAGATGCTTTTGCAGCCAAGCGATTGTTTCAGCATCAAGGTGATTGGTCGGTTCATCAAGAAGCAGCATGTCTGGCGCCTCGATTAGCAGTTTACACAATGCCACACGGCGCGCTTCACCACCTGATAAGGATGACACATCGGCGTCATCTGCGGGGCAGCGAAGCGCCTCCATCGCAATATCGATACTGGCGTCAAGGTTCCAAAGGTCTTGAGCGTCGATGATGTCTTGCAGCTGACCCATTTTTTCAGCTGTTTCGTCGGAATAGTTCATGGCGAGTTCGTTGTATTCTGAGAGAATCGCCTGTTTATCTGCAACAGCGAGCATAACGTTCTCACGTACATTTAGGTTTTCATCAAGTTTTGGCTCCTGCGGTAGATAGCCTACTTTGGCGCCTTCAGCAGCCCAGGCCTCGCCTGTGAAATCTTTGTCCATGCCAGCCATAATTTTCATCAGCGTGGATTTACCCGCACCGTTAACACCCACTACGCCAATTTTCACACCTGGCAAAAATGACAAACGTACGTTCTCAAAGCACTTCTTGCCGCCAGGATAAGTTTTGGACACCCTGTCCATGTGGTAAACGTATTGCTGTGCCATTTTGACCATCCGATGTGAGAACTTGTTTTAGAGGCTCATACCTGCGTTGTGGGTGCGGTGCAATTGCAAGGTGTTGATTTTTGACGGTACGTTTGGGATTGCTTTAGACACGTTGGGTTACGCAAAGTCTTCAGAAGGAAGCTCTGGGAGAATAGTATGGCAATTTTACGAGCAGAAAATGCGGCGCTAGTGGCGGAGATCCAAGTGGTAGTAGGTGATTTGGTGGCGGCAGGTACGGTGGTTTTAACCACGGAATTAATGAAAATGCGCCATGATTTACGAGCGCCGATTGATGGTCGGGTGACTGTTATACACGTTAGCGAAGGAGCTGAGCTGGCTGGTGGAGAGGCATTGGTGTCGTTTGAGAATGCAGAGGTTGCTGCTGTTGTTAAAGGTTTGGATGAAGGTCATCTAGATATGACCGAATTTAAATCACGCATGAAGTTTCTTTCTGAGGGTGCGCGTGCTGATGCTGTGGCCAAACGCTATGCGGAGGGATTCCGCACGGCAAGAGCCAACATTGATGATCTGTTTGATGAAGGTAGTTTTGTGGAGTACGGCGCACTTGCTGTTGCAGCACAACGCTCAAAGCGTTCGGCTGAAGAGTTGCAAGCAAGGACGCAAGGTGACGGCATCATCTGTGGTGTTGGCAAGGTTGCAGGGCGGCCAGTAGCTGCGATGGCAGTTGATTACATGGTTTTGGCTGGAACGCAGGGATTTTACCATCATAAGAAGATGGACCGTTTGATCGAAGTTGCAGGCCGAGACGGATTACCGATTATCCTGTTCGCTGAAGGCGGCGGAGGGCGGCCCAATGATTATGATGTGGCTCAATTCGTAACGGCTGGGCTCAACATAACATCTTTCCGTCATTTTGCTGCGCATAGAGGCCCTAAGATTGGAATTGTAGCGGGCTACTGCTTTGCAGGAAATGCGGCGATGTTTGGTGTTTGTGATGTGCGAATTGCGACCGAAAACAGTTATGTAGGCATGGGCGGACCTGCTATGATTGAGGGTGGAGGTCTTGGCGCTGTAAAGCCAACAGAAATTGGACCGTCGAATGTTCAAGCGAAGAATGGTGTGCATGATCTAGTTGTCTTTGATGAAGCAGAAGGCGTTGCTGCGGCAAAACAGTTGTTAGGATTGTCTGTGGCAGTTGATGCCGGTGAGGGTGTGACGGATGCGCTGCGTGAAATAGTGCCAGTAGATCGCACAAAAGCCTATGATATGCGCAGTGTCGTCGAAGCAATGGCAGACCAAGGATCATGGTTGGAGCTGCGTCGCGGTTTTGGGGCTGGTATGATTACTGGTTTTGCTCGGATAAATGGGCGTGCAATTGGAGTGCTGGCCAACAATCCATTGCATCTGGGTGGTGCGATTGATGCAGAGGCGGGCGATAAGGGCGCGCGGTTTATTCAGCTGTGCGATGCTTGGGGGCTGCCTCTTCTGACGTTGTGTGACACGCCCGGCTTTATGGTTGGACCAGAGGTTGAGATCACTGGGCAGGTTGCCCATGTTTCACGGTTGTTTTTGGCGGGAGCACATTTTGGACAACCACTGGTGACAATAATTTTGCGTAAAGGATATGGCTTGGGCGCCATGGCAATGGCAGGTGGTGGATTTGATCGACCGCATTTGTGTGTCGCTTGGCCCACGGGAGAGGTTGGCGCGATGGGGTTAGAGGGAGCGGTACGTCTCGGGAATCGAGATCACTTGGCGGCAATAGAAAATGAGAGTGAGCGGGAAAAGGAGTATCAACGGCTGGTTGATAGGCTCTATGAGAAAGGAAAAGCTTTGAATGCAGCGAGCCAGTTGGAGTTTGATGCAGTTATTGACCCTGGGGAAACCCGGGACTTGGTGGATCGTGCATTTGCAACGGCAGGGGTCTGTGTTCCAAGTGGACGATATGTTGATGGTTGGTGAAGGGTAGTTTGGTAAATAATTATGCTTTATTGATTGGAATATTGAGATTGGATTTTAGATGACAGCCCGATTTCCCTTTGTCACACAAGGCCAACGGATTGGTCTTCTCGGTGGATCCTTTGATCCACCGCATGCTGGGCATCTGCATATTACGAAACAGGCGCTGAAGCGATTTCAACTTGATCGGGTGTGGTGGATGGTAACGCCTGGAAATCCGCTTAAAAAGCGGGAGCCTATAGAAATTAGACGGCGAGTTCAGGCGTGTCTTGATCTGGTGGATGATCCGCGAATTATTGTGACGGATATCGAAACTTGGCTTGGGACACGGTATACAGCCGCGACGTTGAAAATTTTGTTGCCACGTTACATCGGTGTGCGGTTTATGTGGTTGATGGGGTCCGATAGCCTCGTGAACTTTCATCATTGGAAGGATTGGAACTGGATTATTGAAACGGTCCCGATTGGCGTAATGGCGCGACCTGGCCAGCAGTTGATGGCAATTGGATCGAGGGCGGCAAGACGTTATGCGCAGTACCGTGTTCAGGCCCTTGGTGCCGAAGCCGTTCCATTGCGCGAAGCACCCACGTGGTGTATGCTAAACGGCCCAATGGTTGATTTATCGAGCACACAAATCCGTGCGCTTGGTGATTGGGATGTTTCCAAAACATAATGCCTGGTTTTAGACTGCCTACAGATAGTGCTAAAGTTTAAGTGATCATATGGTTACGAGAAGATTTCTAATTTCCGCTTTACTTATGACAGCTGCAATTCCTGTTCTCGCAGAGGCACCTGGAACGTCTCTGCGTCCAAAGAAGCGTCCATTACGTGGCGCTGCAAAAGTAAAGGCGGAACATCCCCAAAAACGTCTCCAACAAATTGTTACTGATGCAAGGCTGTCAGGTAGCGTAAGTATCGCTGTGGCCGATAATTCGGGGCGCATTTTAGAATCGTTAACACCGAACAAATCTTTGCCGCCTGCAAGCGTGGCAAAAGCGGTTACTGCGCTGTATGCGTTACAACACCTTGGAAGTGACTTCCGCTATGTCACGAGCGTAATTGCGACAGGTTCAGTGCAAGGTGGTATCGTACAAGGTGACTTGGTTGTGGTAGGTGGTGGTGATCCGCATATGGATAGTGACTTGCTGTCAAATTTGGCAAGTGGCTTGGTGCAGCAGGGGATCACCGGGATCACAGGTAGCTTATTTGTCTATGGTGGTGCACTGCCTTATCAAAGGGTCATTGATCGTGCACAACCAGATCATGTCAGTTATAATCCGTCCTTGTCTGGTCTGAATCTAAATTTTAACCGGGTGTATTTTGAATGGAAGAGGACAGTTAATGGTTATTCCGTAACGATGGATGCACGAACAAATCGAATGCGCCCACTAGTTCGTGATATTAAAATGTCTATTGTTAATCGCAAGGAGCCTCTGTTTACCTACCAAGATAGTGATAAAATGGAACAGTGGTCCGTTATGCGTGATGCGCTGGGTAAAGGTGGGGGGCGGTGGTTGCCTGTTCGCGACATTGATACTTATGTCGGTGAAGTATTCCGCTCGGTCGCAGCAAAAAAGGGTGTGCGATTGCCAAAAGCTAAAGCGGTAAAGGTCCTGCCAAATGGCAAGATTATCGCACAAGAGGTCAGCCAGACTTTGTTTAAACAATCAAAGGCGATGCTGAAGTTTTCAACAAACCTAACGGCAGAGGTCATGGGCTTGACCGCCACGCAGCGACGACGGGCCTCGGTCAAAACTTTAGAGGCCTCTGGTAAAGAAATGGCGGCTTGGGTCAAGCAGGCTTATGGGGTGAGTGGGCTGAAATTCGTTGACCACTCTGGCCTCGGAGATAGCAGTCGCGTTAGCGCTGATCAAATGTTACAGGTCCTAGCACGGTCTAGCCGGAATTTGCGATTGCGCTCAGCGCTCAAGACAATGAAGCTTGTAAATTCAAAAGGGCGTTCTGCGCCAATTGACGGAGTTACCGTGTTTGCAAAAACTGGAACGCTAAATTTTGTGAGCGCCCTTGCAGGATATATTGATACCCCGAATGGGCATAAATTAACGTTTGCAATTTTCACCGCTGATATAAGTAAGCGCTCTAAGATCAACAAAGAGGACCGTGAACGACCAGCTGGTAGCAAAACTTGGCGGAATAGATCTAAGACTATGCAACAAAAGCTTTTGCGGCGCTGGGTGTTAGAATATGGTGTCTCTTCTTAAAGGGAGATGCCCTCCTTTTTGAAAAGATTTTTAACTAAAATCAACAGCTTGCAAAAGTGGTTCTAATCAAAGGCATTTTTGGATGCAGCAGCTATATTTGCTGTTTCGTTCCTTCCTTGCTTGTTGAACGCAAACATTTTGTGACAGGAGCGAAAATTGTATTGAATTAAATCTGTATTGAAAATCAATTTTAAGAGGTGATGAAAATAGTTTCTCGATAAATTTTATTTTACGTTGCTATTGTGTTGGTTCTAAAAAAAATCTGGAGTAAGATAATAGTTACTGTCATTTCAAAATGCGACCCAACTCTAAAACATAGTTTCGGATTCTCCTAAACTCGGGGTGATTGCTTGTATGAATAGCGTGCAATGGCGCATGACGCACAAAACCACTCAACCCTGAAAGAGCCCGATCAATGGCACGTCACTACCTGAAAAAAGCATTGAAGACTTCGAAAACAGACAGCGCATCAGTGCACGATACTGTGCGCGGTATTTTGAACGAAATTGAAGTGGGTGGCGAAGCTGCAGCAAAGAAATACGCAGAAAAATTTGATAATTACAATGGCGCGCTGATCTTGAGTGAGGAAGAGATCAAAGCAGCCGCCGCCAAAGTGCCCAAAAAGCTGAAGGAAGATATCGCCTTTGCACATGAGAACATCAAACATTTTGCGGAAGCTCAGAAAGCATCAATGCAAGACTTCCAAATGGAAGTGCGCCCAGGTCTGATCGAAGGTCAAAAAACGATACCAGTGCGTGCCGCTGGCTGCTATGTCCCAGGGGGGCGCTATTCCCACATCGCATCAGCTATGATGACTGTAACCACAGCGAAAGTAGCTGGCGTCCAACACATCACAGCATGTTCTCCCCCTCAAGGTGAAGATGGCGTTGCCCCTGCAATCATCTACGCTGCAAGCCTTTGTGGTGCGGATAAAATTTTGTCGATGGGAGGCGTTCAAGGTGTTGCAGCTATGACCTTTGGCCTGTTTGATTTACCCGAAGCAGACATTATCGTCGGCCCAGGTAACCAGTTTGTTGCCGAAGCCAAACGCATCCTTTTTGGCCGTGTGGGTATTGATATGATCGCTGGCCCGACTGATAGCTTGATCCTTGCAGACAAGGATGCAGATTCAGAAATTGTTTCGGTAGATTTGGTTTCGCAAGCCGAGCACGGTTACAACTCTCCTGTTTGGTTGGTCACGGACGACACGCTGCTTGCGGAAAAGGTAATGGCCCGTGTCCCAGAGCTTATTGAAGAACTTCCAGAATTGAATCGTGATAATGCTAGAGCGGCTTGGCGAGACTATGCTGAAGTCATTGTATGTGTGAATCGTGTTGAAATGGCAGCTTGTTCCGATGACTACGCGCCAGAACATCTGACAGTGCAGGCAGCTGACCTTGATTGGTGGCTTGACAACCTTCAATGTTATGGCTCGCTATTTCTTGGCGAAGAAACAACAGTTTCTTATGGTGACAAGTCGTCTGGAACGAACCACGTGCTGCCAACTTCAGGCTCTGCGCGTTACACAGGTGGCTTGTCTGTGCACAAGTATATGAAGGTCGTGACGTGGCAGCGCTCCACACGAGATGGCTCCAAGCGGGTGGCTGAGGCTGCGGCGCGGATCTCGCGTTTAGAGGGGATGGAAGGCCATGCACGGGCGGCAGATGTGCGATTGAATAAATATTACCCGACTGAGAATTTTGACCTTACGGCAGAAGAGTGAAGTGTGTTGCAAAGGCTTGCGAAGCAGTTCTATTCAAAACTGTTGCTGTCAGAATAATTCTCAGGTGCCCGCTATGACTGTGAGCAAATAGGATTGTTTTATAAGGCTGTTATACGATGAAAGCACTTGTCTACGTTGGACCAAAATCGCTTGAGCTTCACAAGCGGGAGGATTTAACAACAACTGGAGAGGATAACCTGATCCGCGTTGATGCTGTTGGTATTTGTGGGTCAGATATGCATGCTTACCTCGGCCATGATGAACGCCGCCCCGCGCCTTTAATCCTTGGTCATGAGGCTGCGGGTCTTGTTTTGGACGGACCGATGGCGGGTAAAAATGTAACCGTAAATCCACTTGTAACTTGTCAGAACTGCAGATTTTGCCGGGAAGGGCGCCAAAATCTGTGCCAGTCACGTCAAATTATTTCGATGCAGCCCCGCGAGGGAGCTTTCGCCCAACAATTGGTAATGCCCTCACGAAACCTGGTCGAAGTACCAAATGGTGTTGCAATCGAACATGCTGCATTGGCTGAACCAATTGCCGTTTGTTGGCATGCTGTTCGGCTTGGCGTGGAAGCATTGTTTGGCGATTTGGTTAATGCAAAATGTCTTGTACAAGGGGGTGGCGCAATTGGTGTTGGATCTGCTCTGAGCCTTCGGTCAATGGGTGCGAAAGATATTACGATTGCAGAGCTCAATAGCCTGCGCCATGGCGTGCTTAACGCGCTGGGTGATTTCCGTGTTTGTAACCCAGAAAGGGCAGGTGAGGGGTTCGATATAATAATTGATTGTGTGGGAATTTCTCAAACTCGCAAAGCTGCAAGTATGATGGTGGCCCCTGGTGGCGTAGTTGTGCACGTGGGGCTGGGTAATAGTGTTGAGGGCTTGGATGTGCGCCGCATGACACTACAAGAGATCACATTTATTGGGACTTACACCTACAATCAGCAAGATTTCCACGACACTGCGCAGGGTATTTTTAATGGCCTCTTTGGCACGCTTGATTGGATAGAAGAACGTTCGCTTGATGAAGGTGCCAAGGCGTTTAAAGATATTCTGCTGGGTAGTGTGGCTGCACCAAAGATCGTGCTACGCCCAAATTAACCCAACATGATGGTTCGCAAGCGCGCGGCTCCATCCAATAGCACGTTTCGTTCATCAATTGCCTTTTCTAAATTCAGGCGTTGGCTTGGGCCGTGCATCGCCAAAGATGCTACATAACGCCCGAGTGTGTCTGTGATGGGCACAGCCAATGCGACCATACCTTCCATGAATTCTTCGCAATCCACTGCATACCCACGTTTACGCGTCTCTGATAGTTCTTCTAGCAAAGCTACAGGGTTGGTATGTGTTTTTGGCGTAAGCGATTTTAAATTTAAGCTTAGGACAAAAGCTTGACGTGCTGATGGTGGGAGCGATGCCATGTATGCTTTGCCGCTGGCAGTGCAGTGGAATGGAACGTTTGTGCCTATAGGCAGCTGAATACGAAATGCCCAATCAGTTTCGACGCGGTCTAGATAATGCATACCTGTTTCTTGTGGCACTACATAGTTAACGGCTTCGTGCACTTGTCCTGCAACCTGTTCCAATACTTGGTGTCGCATAATCAAATTGCGGTTTGCTTGCACTAACCCAACTCCCATATCCATAAGACGGCGCGCGGGTATCATTCGCTTGCCGTCTGTAGAACGTATAATGAAGCCTTCGTTTTCTAAGGTGGAGCACAAGCGATGCACGGTCTGTTTGGGAAGGCCTAATTCGGCGTTGATTTCAGTTGGTGTCATTGGCTTGTCGGAACGAGCGACCACCTCAAGAATAAGAAGCATTCGCAGGTTGGTTGGTATTCTCTCTTCAGCGGCCAAGACTTTTCCTTTGCAATGCTCTCGATTTTCTGCTTAACATGTTTTTGTTAAAAATCAAGACAAAAAGTCTCAATTTTTGATAAAAGGGAGGATTTTTTGGAGTTTGACTACGTTGTCATAGGCGCTGGCTCTGCTGGCTGTGCTGTTGCTGCACGTTTGTCTGAAAATGCGCGCTTCACCGTTGCGCTATTAGAGGCGGGTGGTAAGGACACGAATCCATGGATCCATATTCCTGTTGGTTATTTCAAAACCATGGGAAATCCAAAGACAGATTGGATGTATCGTACAGAGCCTGACCCAGGACTTAATGGACGTGAAATTCCTTGGCCCAGAGGCAAGGTCTTGGGCGGTTCGTCCTCCATTAATGGTCTGCTTTATGTGCGTGGTCAGGCCGAAGATTTTGACGGCTGGCGCCAGATGGGTAATGAAGGTTGGAGTTGGGATGATGTGCTTCCATACTTCAAAAAGGCGGAAAGTTGGCAGGGTGAGTATGCCAAAGATCGCGGTACAGATGGACCGCTAACGGTATCACCAACACGTGCAGGTCGTGATCTGGTCGATCACTGGATAGAAAGTGCGGTTAACGCGGGCTATAAAAGAAATTCTGACTATAATAGTGGCGATCAAGAGGGCGTTGGTTATTTCCAACTGACCCAACGTGGTGGTTTGCGTTGCTCTTCGGCAAAGGCATATTTGAAACCTGCACGGGGTCGCAGGAACCTAGAGATAATCACTGGTGCGCAAACCGAAAAAGTAACTATCGTAGAGGGGCGAGTAACAGGGGTTATCGCCAATATTCGTGGCAAATCAAAAACAATTAGAGCGCGCAAAGAGGTGATCCTATGTGCTGGTGCGATTGGGTCCCCGCAGATTCTGATGCTTTCGGGTGTGGGTGACCAGACGCGGTTGAAACCTCTTGGTATCGATTCTGTAAAACATCTGCCGGGTGTGGGCAAAAATTTGCAAGATCACCTACAAGCGCGGCCCGTGTTTAAAACAACGCTAAGCACAATCAACGTGGAAATTGACAGTGCGGTCAAGCAGGCCATGATTGGGTTGCGGTTCCTTACTACCCAATCTGGGCCAATGGCTATGGCTGCAAGTTTGGGCACAGGTTTTTTAAAAACGGACAAGCGCTTGGCAACACCAGACATCCAGTTCCATATTCAACCTTTCAGTGCAGACAAACCTGCCGACGGACCTCATAAATTCAGTGGCTTTACTGCCTCTGTTTTGCAGATGCGTCCCGAAAGTGCTGGGCACCTGGAGCTGAAATCAAACAATTGGCGCGATTATCCCGCTATTCATCCTAACTATTTGGCGACTGAGACAGACCAACGTACCATCGTCTCTGGAATAGAGATTGCGCGGAAAATTGCCCGGACAAATCCGCTTGCTACTTATATTACTGAAGAGCATGCACCAGGCGAAGGCGTTGCCATGGGTGACTGCGAGGCCATACTTAATTGGGCTCGGCAAGCATCTGTTACGATTTATCATCCGACAGGGACTTGTAAGATGGGTAAGGACGACCAAGCAGTTGTTGATCCACGCTTGCAGGTTTATGGAATTGCAGGTTTGCGAGTGGCGGATGCGTCCATCATGCCAATAATAACAAGTGGAAACACAAATGCGCCTTGCATTATGATTGGTGAAAAGGTTGCAAGCATGATTTTGGAGGATGCAGCCGCATGATTGATGTTGCACTAGACTTTGGCAAAATAATCATTGCAGACTTAATTCTGTCAGGTGATAACGCTCTCATCATCGGTATGGCTGCGGCTGGCCTCGCACCAGAGCTGCGCAAAAAGGCTATTTTGTACGGGATGATAATTGCAGCTGTGCTGCGCATTATATTTGCAATTGTTGCGACCAAACTACTTGGAATTCCCGGGATCCTGTTTCTTGGCGGGTTGCTGTTGTTTTGGGTTTGCTGGAGGTTGTTTGTGGAAATCCGCGAAGAAACGGATACCCATGCCACAGTAGAGTTAAATGATGTTACAGACACCAACACTGGATATGCTGGGGCTCCGAAGCGGACTATGGCCTCTGCGCTAATATCGATCACCATTGCGGATGTGTCTATGTCGCTCGATAACGTGCTGGCAGTGGCTGCAATTGCGGATGGCGATACCACGATGTTGGTGTTCGGTTTGGGTTTGGCGATTGTTCTGATGGCCTTTGCTGCGACACTAATTATGAAGTTGCTGACCTCATACCCATGGATCTCCTGGGTGGGTCTGATTGTTTTGGTCTATGTGGCTGTTGAGATGTTCTATCGCGGTGCGGTGGACTATGAAACGGGCATTGGACCGATGTTGGGATTAATGGAGGGCTGGCCGACAGGTAAAGGGCATCATTAGCAAAACACATTAGAAATTTTCAACGGATGACTCGGCTGTTCTGACAGCCCGCCCGCTTGAATAAGGTCTGGACTTGCTGCCTTCGGGGTCTGGATTTTAAGTTAGAAGGTCAACTTAGGGAGGAACACTATGTTCACTTTAAAAACTTTAACAAAGGGTGCCGTAGCTACTGCTGTTGGCGTCTCCTTGTTTGCATCTGCAGCATTCGCAGAAAAAGTACTACGAATTCAATCTGTTCTGGCAACAACAGCTGATGAAGTTACCATGCTAAGAGCATTTGGTGAAGACGTTGCTGCTCTGACAGGCGGTTCGTTGAAGCTCGAAGTTCTGCCAGCAGGTGCGGTCGTTGGACCACGTGACATCATGGACGCCGTTGACGCGGGTCTGGTTGAAGGTGGCTTCGCATGGACACACTACTGGGGTGGTAAGCATGTTGCAGCCAACCTGTTTGGAGCGCCGGTCGCGGGTGCTGGTGTCGGCATGGATAACCTCGCATTCTTGTCTTGGTTCCAGTTTGCTGGCGGCAAAGAGCTGTACGACCGTTTGTGGGATGAAATGGGCGTTAACGTAAAAGGTTTCATGCTGCAGCCAGTTGGTCCAGAGGCATTAGGTTGGTTCCCAGAGCCGATCAAATCTATGGATGACTTCCGCAAGATGCGTTTCCGGGCTCCTCCAGGTATGGTTGGTGCTGCTTACGCTGAAATTGGTGTCCCAGCTGTTGCTATGGGTGGTGGTGATATCCTTCCAGCACTAGAAAAAGGCACAATCGATGCGGCTGAATGGTGCTGTCCAAAGCCTGACTCCGTGTTTGGTTTTCAGAAAGTTCTGAAACACTACTATTTACAAGGTCTGCACCAAGTTGTTGTCAACGCAGACATGTACGTGAATCGCGACTTTTATAATGGGCTGACCGATCAAGAGAAGATGGCCTTGGAAGTTGCTGCAAACGCATCTTTGTCTAAATCTATGTCCTACCGTATTTACGAAAACGGCAAGGCTCTAAAGGACTTGACAGAAAACCACGGTGTTATTCTGGAAGACACACCTGCTGATTACTTCACAGAATACATGGCTGCTGCAAAAAAATCGCTGCAAGCTGCTGCTGACGACAATGCTTTCTTTGCAGAAGTATGGCAGTCTCAGAAGGACTTTGCTGACATCGCTGTTCCTTTCTGGGCTGGGGCTCAAGCGTCTAATGCGTCTTTGGGTAAAGCTCACGCAGATACATTGAAATAAAATTACCCTTACTGTGCGGGGTCGAAATAGGCCCCGCGCTTCTTTTTTGAAAAGGCCAAGCTGTACACGGCTTTTTCAAAAAAGAAGCCATCAAAATGGCGGATAAGAGGGAAATTAGACATGGCTGTTGAAGAACCGATCCCAGAAGATCTGGAAATTGCTGATGAGCTAATTGCGGAGCGTCGAGCTGAAGCCCCAGGTGAAACACCTGAGGATATGACGCCGTGGCAACGTCCGATCACAGCAGTCATTGATACTATGAATTACCGCGTGGGTCAGATCATTGCACTGATGATGGTTCCACTTATCGCAGTTGTTGTTTGGGAGGTGTTTTCTCGGAACTCTTTTTCCATCCTGCAAAACGCTGGCTTTGAAGAATTTGCGCGTGGTATGGGTTTGGGGCCAACGTTGCAGGCTTACGATCTCAGCCGTATGATCGCAGGCGTGCTGTGGATGGCGGGTGCGGGTTACGGCTTGATGCGTGGCGTACACATCCGCGCAGACTTTTTATATCGGAACTGGTCTGACAGGACGCAGGCGACGATGGATGCGGTAGCGTATCTAATGTTTTTTATTCCTTCGATGATTTTTTTCACCGTTGTATCAACACAATTTTGGTGGACTTCATTTGCTGGCTCCAATGTTTCTATTGATGAATGGTGGGAGGCCCTAGTACTTACAGCAAACGCAGGTGATATGCCTGTAGGAATGTGGGCTGCATTTAAGGAAGCGCTAGTTGCCGGTGAAAATATGGCTCTCGATAGTGCATGGCAGCCCATTCTATGGCCTGCGCGTATTGCGATGCCTATCGGTGCTGCGCTGTTGCTTTTGCAAGGTCTTCCTGAAATTTTTCGGGCCTTCCATAAGATGGGCAAGAAACGGGAACGCAAGTTTGTGATGGCTCTGCCGGTCTACTTGATTGGTATAGTTTGGCTTACGCTTGCAATCTTCATGCCCGATTTGGTTCCAGGCGGTGCTTGGTTCACAGAATTGATGTCTGCAAGACCAGGGCTATCCAAGCCGACCATTGGCTTGATTATGCTAGCTGCGATGCTGTTCGTTATATTTATAGGCTTCCCGATTTCGTTTACGCTTATTTTCCTTGGGTTTGTGTTTGGGATTTGGGGAGCAAATTTTAAGCTGACAACATTACTAATGACATTAAACACCAACTCCACCATGCTAAATGATCAGTTGATGGCGGTTCCACTTTTCGTTTTGATGGGAATCGTGATGGAGAGCGCAGGTTTGATGGAGCGTTTGTTCTCCTCCATCCAGATGATCATGTCCCGGGTACGTGGTGCTTTGTTTGTTGCCGTCTTGTTAGTGTCTACGATATTTGCGGCAGCAACGGGTATTGTGGGCGCTTCTGTCACGATGCTCGGTATCATGGCGGGTGCTACGATGAGCCGTGCCGGCTATGATGTGCGCCTAGCTGCTGGTACAATTACAGCTGGTGGTACACTTGGGATTTTGATTCCACCCTCGATTATGTTAATCGTAATGGGCCCAGTCTTAGAGGTTTCCACTCTAGACCTATTCCGCGCAGCTTTTGTTCCTGGTGCGATCCTTGCAACCCTTTACCTTTTGTACACACTTGGCCGATGCTGGTTGAATCCTAATTTGGGTCCAATTCTTACCAAAGAGGATCAACCAGAGACCTCAAATTTCTATGGTGCGGAAATTGCGCTAATCTGTCTTGGTATTCTGACTGTTTGCCGCGTGTTCGGCTTGGGCTTAGGTGGTGTGTTTGGTACGGTGATCCCGTTTGGCGGGTTGTTGATATTGCTTATTGTTATGGCTATTGCCTATCAAGCTTATCGCAAACTAGCGATCCTACGCATGGCTGTTCCTCTTGCACTTCTGTTTCATTTGTACATGGTTTATGGTAGTGTAGGAAACGATGGCAGCGCTTCGATCATGTCGATTATAATGGCCTTGTTTGTTTTTCTCTTAGCCTTTTTAGGGCGAGTTATTTATAGTAAGGACGCAGAGGAAGGGTTCTACTTCTCACCTCTATGGGATGAATTCTTTGCGGGCTTGATGCCTCCAACGATTCTGATCTCCTTTGCTCTGGGGTCCATTCTACTCGGTTTTGCAACACCTGCGGAAGCGGCCGCGATGGGTGCCTTTGGTGCGATTCTATTGTCTATCGGTTACGGTAAGTTCACTTTTAAAAGTTTTTTTGACAGCTTGATCAAGGCGCTTGAAATTACAGTCTTGATTATGTTTTTAGTGGCGGCATCAAACTTCTTCGGTGCGGAGTTCTCTGCTCTGGGGACACCGCAGCTGATGACTAAAATGCTACTTGGTATGGATATGTCACCATACCTGATGCTTTTCTTGGTGATGGGGCTGATCTTCTTGTTGGGATGGCCCCTGGAATGGGTTCCGATTGTTTTGATCGTTGTTCCAATTTTGCTGCCTGTGGTACATGCTTTGGATCTGCATGGCCTTAACCGTTATGATATGATGGTTTGGTTTGGCATCCTTGTAGCGGTGAACCTGCAAACAGCCTGGCTCAGTCCGCCTGTGGCCTTGTCCGCTTATTTTCTGAAAGGCGTTGTTCCAAATTGGGATCTAAAAGATATCTACATCGGTATGATGCAGTTTATGTTGGTGCAGTTGACCGGTCTGATCTTATTGCTGATCTTCCCGCAATTAGTTCTGTGGCTGCCACGAGTGATGAGTGGTGGATAATGGGCTTTGTTTAGATTATATTGCTTGAACTTAGACCTTTAGTGCGCTTTGTGAGAACAAAGTACTCGGAGGGCTAAATGTTTTCTAAAGATGGTTTGATGGACGAAATTCGCGCGAGATTCGCGCACGTGGATGGTTGCCCATTTCAAGGCGAACGGGTGTTTTTTGAAAATGCGGGTGGGTCACTGACGCTAAAGTCTGTGGTCCAGACATCCGCGTTTTACGCGGCCATTCCAGACAATCAAGGGCGTGATAATGTAGCTGCAGCTGAATTGATGCGGGTCATTGCTAAGGCCAAAGACGATATGGCGGTGATGTTTAACAAGTCTTCGGGACAGTTTTTTGTTGGTGAAAGTGGAACGGAGTTATTATTTCGGATGATCCGTACAGCGGTGGTGGAAAGCGCGGACGGCGGGCGTGTTATCGGGAGTTCACTGGAACACCCCGCGAGCCGATCTGCCGCCATTCGTTGGGCAGGTATTGCGGAGAAAGAATACGTTTCTGTTCCACATAACGATGCAACGGGGTCGGTCTCGGCAAAAGATTATGCACGGCACATAACAGCTGACACACGAGTGGCAACGATCCTGCATACGTCGCCAGTCACAGGGATGGCGGTGGATGTAGAAGCCGTTGCGGCTTTGATCCGTGAGTGTGCACCAGACTGCTTGATTATCGTAGATGGAATCCAACACGCTGCGCATGGACGACTCGATCTGACTGCTTATGGTGTCGATGGGTATGCTGTATCGCCCTACAAAGTGTTCTCGCG